>JAESFO010000393.1_pt1 | contig 48322 bp, 46 predicted proteins | sample 9269421 | NCBI WGS metagenome assembly JAESFO01 (sample SAMN14502839, study PRJNA617101) | algae metagenome | isolation source: Nostoc desertorum CM1-VF14 and co-occurring heterotrophs from rocky... | place: USA: Clark Mountains, San Bernardino, California | collected 2000-06-05 | reverse complement strand
CCGCTCAAGAACATGCAGCCGCTAAAATATTAGGAGTTCGCACCAGTGGTTCAGTATTAGGGGGGGCAGTTTTCAAGTTGAGATGGCAAGGTTTTATTCTACTTGCCCCTATTTCTCAAACGTTTTCGTTTAAAGGAAATACGATTGAGGGTAGGGGAGTTCAGCCAGATATACCAATTCCTGAATGTAAAAGCAGTAGCAGTCAATGCCTTGAAAAAGCAATTAAGTTTATAAGTGTTCAATAAATGTGAACATAATGCTGTTTGATGAACGATTTGGACAGTTCAAGAATTTAGCTAAATCCAATTATTAAAACCCATGAAAGCACTTTCAGTTCGTCAGCCTTGAGCATGGGCAATCATTTATGCTCTCAAGGATATTGAAAACCGAGGCTGGCCTATTCATTATCGCGGCGACATTCTAATTCACGCTGCAAAAACCTGTACCAAGAAAGAGTATCAGCTAGCGAGAGAATTTTGTCAAAGCATGGGGGTAGTAATCCCAGAATTAATCTTTCTACGTCGCGGCCAAGTCATCGGCATTGTAACAATAGTTGATTGCAAGTTTTCACAAGTTGCATCTGGCTGGGGGATGCCTGGGCAATATCACTGGAAGCTGGAGAATCCGCGAGAAATTACACCGATTCCTTACATTGGGCAGTTAGGGATTTTTGAAGTGCCAGATGAACTGGTCAGGAGTGCGATTGCCTTATGAAATCAGTCCTCTCACTTTTCTCCGGCATCGGCGGACTTTGCCACCACGGAATATCAGCCGCAGGTCTATCTCACAAATTCCGAGTCCAGCAATTTGTCGAAATCTCCCCTTATTCTCAATCACAATTGCGCTATGAACAACCAGGAATTCCAATCCACGCAGATATTACCAACTACAATTGCCACCAAGGACAATTCGACATTTTGTGCGGGGGATTCCCCTGTAGTGGCACCAGTAACGCTGGAGATAAAAAAGGACTCAACGACCCCAGGTCAGGACTGTGGCGCGAAATGTTCCGCATCACCAACCAGTGTAGACCAGCAATCGCTCTCATCGAAAACCCAACAGGGCTACTCTCTAGAGGAATGGCAACAGTCCTCGAAAACCTTTCCCAAATCCGGTACGTATGCGAATGGGAAACTATACCCGCGTACTGCCTCGGCCTGCCACATGAAAGAGAAAGAGTCTTTATCATTGCCTACGCCGATGGCTTATTCCACCGTCAACAGCCAACCGCCTGGACAGACCAGATTGGAAATCAGATTACGCAAGTACGGCTCTCTCATGAAGACCGAAGCTTTGAACCCGGCATTCGTGAGGTGGCTTTTGGGGTTCCCATTGGAGTAGCCAAGGGAATCAAGGGTAATTATGATGCCCGTCGCACTTATGGTTTGAGTTGTTCTCCCCGGCAAGCTGCGATCGCTTGGAAACGGATTGATTATTTGTGGAGTCTATTGTCCAGTCAGGAGGCATAACCATGATTAACCAAGTCCCGAATCTAGAAACTTGTTGGTATCTTTCACCACCTTGGGGTAAAGAGATTCCCCCATTAGAAGTTTCCCTGTTGGAGAAAGTCTACGTCACTACCACCAAATCTTTCGGTTACTGTTGTGGTATAAAGTGGTCAGCTAAAGGCTGGAGTTATGAGATTGTCTACGGCAAGGATAATCTAACTGTTTTAGGACGTGAACTTATTGGCACAGGCAAGTTACAACCGAACACTAAAGAAAAACCTGTGTTCCAGCTCGGTGAGTTGGTCGAGTTTCGGTTTCATGGAGATGGGCCACCGATTCGTATTGTTCAGGGCATTCAACTGATTAACGATACGTGGTTTTACAGTGTGGAATGGATGTCTCCCAGCATCTCTGAAAAAGGTGACAATCTATACCTCATGTTACCGTGCCAAAATCCTCTTCGTGGGCATTCATTACGCTTGGACAGTAGGTAGTTTACTTTTGTACAAAGCTATTACTGTAGAAACTGATAATTATGATAGTTCTGGTACTGAATCATTACAACGAATCACTGATTATAATCAAGCCATCAAGATTAATCCTAACGATGCCCTAGCCTACAGCAGACGGAAACCTTGGGAAACAATAATATCCTCTACGCTTGTTGCGTCTATTTATATAGCTCAACTTATATAGCTCAACCCTTGATCTTCGAGAAAATATCACCAAATCGACAGAACCATCTGCTTTAGCTGGCAAGATAGAATCGTAATGAAAGTTAACATTGTTAAATATATCTTCAATTATGTTTCCTAACCTTGTGGAAGATACCAAAGAATACTGGTGCAAGTTAAATGAGTTAGAAGTTGCTTACCAAAAAGGTGAAGTCTCTATTGAAGAGGTAGATGCGAGGGTTAAATTGCTGATGACTGAATTAGGTAAAAGTCGCCAGGCAGCATTAAACTACGTTTTGAATAGCTTTTACCATTTTTTGAATGAGCAAGGAGAAGCAATTGTTGGTATAGCAATTTTAGGAGTCATTAGCTACGCTTGGGTGGTTCTCAGCTAAGTAGGCGGCTAGAATAAAATGTAAGATAAAAGAGATTTGCTCTTTGTAGAGGGGCAATATTGCTAATGACTGCACCCATAAAGATAAATTGGCAATGTTCTAGATCGGTTGCTATGTCCTTAAACTAGTAAACCAAACTCATAGCGGTTGATGAATGAACTTATAACTATGCCGTGCATCTCCTCTGTTTCAGAAAAGCAAATTGTCTTCCGAGCTAGCTGTTTGATTCTTGTTTGTTCACTGTTCACTGATTTAATCACTCCCAAGTAATATCTGCATTTTGGAATAGTGGCAATTGAATTACTTGGGTTTGTTTGGCGTTATCCAGGTTAGACAACGAAATCCCCAGCAACCTAATACTGCGGTTTTCCAGAGCAATCGACTCAAACAGTGTTTTGGCTATCTCAAAAATCGTATCTAATTCACTGATAGGAGCAAGCATTGTTTTACTGCGGGTTAACTGCTGATAGTCAGAGAACTTGACTTTCAGAGTTAATGTGCGTCCTCGCGTTTCATGCTGCTCTAACCGTTGCTCGACAATTTGAGCAATCTGTTCGAGTTCTTGTAACATCTGACCAACATCGCTTAAGTCCTGTGCAAACGAGTTTTCTGCACCAATCGACTTGCGAACCCGATTCGCCTCAACTGGTCGATCATCTTCTGCTCTGGCAATCTTATAGTAATATTGCCCTGCTTTACCAAAGTGGTGTGTTAACTCAGTCAGCGATCGCTCCTTTAAGTCTGCACCAATATGAATCCCCAGTGAATGCATCTTAGCCGCCGTAACTTCTCCAATCCCGTGGAACTTTTCAATCGCTAGCTGTTCTACAAAAGCGATCGCATCCTCCGGTAAAATAACCGTCAGTCCGTTGGGCTTGTTCTGCCCTGATGCCATTTTTGCAAGAAACTTGTTAATCGACACACCTGCGGTTGCCGTCAACTGGGTTTCTTGGAAGATCGCAGTTTTGATGTGTCTTGCGATCGTAGAAGCGTAGGGGATGTTTTGCCTATTCTCAGTAACATCAAGGTATGCCTCATCTAGTGCAACCCCTTCCACTAAATCACTGTAGCGTTTAAAGATAGCGTGGATTGAAGTGGAAATATCTCGGTAAACGTCGAATCTTGGTCTGACAAAGATAAGTCCGGGGCATTTAGCGATCGCTGTTATTGAAGGCATCGCGGAGTGAATCCCAAACTTACGAGCTTCATAACTGGCTGCTGCAACTACGCCTCGCTGATTCGGACTGCCACCGACTACTAACGGTTTACCTCGGTAGCTAGAGTTGTCCCTCTGTTCCACCGATGCGTAGAAGGCATCCATGTCTACGTGAACTATCTTTCTCGTTTTAGCGACAGATTCTTGTCCCAAGGGTAGCTCCACTACAAGCAGTCTCGCTTTTTAGGCACTATGCCACGAGCAAATTAAATCCTAAACTACAAATCCTATAGTACACTAGCACTAGTTTCTTGTTCTAAATCCCTCACCATTTAGTAAAACCCTTTGGTGACAATTCTTTATCCCCCATTAACGCAAAAATAATTGATAATTTTTTAACAGTACTGTCTGTTTGCCCCATATTCTCAATATGAATATCGACCGATTGCAAGAACTTAAGCAGAAACTGACGAATGACGCAGACTTGTCCGATATCTGGCTATTTTATATGGATCATTTTGCGGATCATCCAGAATTTACTGATCTGGGTGAACCTGCCGATAATGAATACCTAGATGCTGTCCTTCAAAAAACTTGTCAGCAGATGTTTGATAGGGCAATAAAGATTAGTGACTTTTTGCTGATTTACATTGCTCGATATCATTTATTTCATGGAGCTTTCCAAATTGCAGGACGTATTGGGGGTGTGATTTATTTCGAGGATTTAAAAATTGGGTTAATTGCAGTATCGGCAGATTATCCCCCTACCGATGCGGTTAAATATTCACGTTTTACTGAGATGATTCAACTGTCAGATCCTAATGGCAATGACCGCAATTGAGAGAAACACAACTTATGGATGTTTCAAGAACTGCGTAGGCTAGCAAGAACCGCAGGCATCACATTTATTGACAGGGCAGCCGCAGTTTTCAATTCATGGTTATTAGAACGAGGTTTTGTTGGGTTGCAACAAGACAAGACAATTTCTTAAGGGCAGTGACTATAAAAAAAATACTCTACTGAGTTATTCATCTCAACAGAGTATATAAATTTATTCCCTCTCACTAAAATTTATTTTGTACAATAGTAGAAGGGTTGCAGATTTGAAAAACTCAAGAAAAATAGAAATAAGCGCGGACATTAAAAAGCTTTTTCCTCACTACATCCTACACCCAAAAGCCTTATAGATAATCGATTCTCGCTTATCAAGCCTACCATAACCAAATAGAATTTCTAATACTTTCTAGCTGATTACTCAACATGAGAAATGAAAAACGCAGATATTACAGTGTAGCCAACAAAAAAAATCACAGTCGAAATCATAAAAAACTCCTTTTTTAGCTAAAGATTAAATAATATTGACTTACTTTCAATTTATAGTTAATACTAAATGTAAACATCTACTAAAAGACTACTCTGTTAAATGTCTAGAGGATGACTCGGCTTAACAAAATTATCTTTCATAGTCAGGTGAAGTATATCTGAATAATTACAGTTATTCTTGAGATATACAGATCATTAACAAGTGAGTAAAATTATTCTGGTCTGAGCAGGGTTACTCACTTAAATACGAGTAAAGAAGAGTATGCTGCTCAAATCACGTTCGCTACCTGTACAATAAAAAACTGCGCTTTGTAGAACCAGCGCAGTTTTAACTAATGGAATTTACATAAGGGACTATTAGGCTGTCGTCCCTGGCTTTACATATAGTAGATTCGGTATGTAATGGTATACAGCTAGAGTTTTGGACTTTCCGGACAGTTGGCAAAAAATTTGAAAGTGGAATTACATAATGGCGGCGATAACATTGTCACCCATCTGCCGCTCAAGCACTGCACTATCACCCTTAAGTCAAAAACCGATTATTATAAAAAAATTCCGTAGTTACGGGTATATTCTGATGCTGATATTAGGATAACCCGTAGATGGTAGATTGAGAACGAAATCAATCCAATATTATGCAAAGTTTAACAGACCTAGAAAACAAATTATTAGAGGTACGCAATTTACAGTCTCAAGTAGACAAGAAAAAAGCTGAATTGGACAAGCAAATCAGACAGCTACTCCAAAACAAGTCTGAACTTGACAAGCTCATGGAGCAAGCACGTCAAAAAGAGTCTCTTGTGCAATGCCAGATAGTAGAACTCAAAAGCCTAGAGGTACGAACACACCCACCAGAAGTAGAGTATTTTGGTACTGGCGCAAGCAAAAGTTTACAGAATGATTTACTAAGCTTGCTTTGTGGTAACGGTTCTGTTGCTATCAGATTACTTAAGCACCAACAACAGATTAATCCTGGCAAGCCGGCAAACTGGTATTTGGAGAAAGTCATTTACGACTTGAAACGGGATCGACATTGCTAATTGCTTGCAAAAATTGAACCGAGCCTCTTGGGTCTGTACAGACACTATCCAGTCGGATTTTGACAACCAATGGTTGTCATTCGCTACTCTGTGGTGTACCATCACCCCGAATAACTCTACATAGGGGCAATTGTGTGCGATGGCATACCCGCCCACCTTCTTGTGATCGCTTGCCCTGCGGCTACTACTGGGTATCTCTGCATGGCGAAAATTTGGGGGATTGGTCGGAACTTGGGGTACTGGCTATTCTGTCTCTTTTACAGCAGGAGTTCTATAGGGGGCGGCTGCTGCCGGGGTTGGCGGCGATGGTGTCAGGGTGACGGTGGAGTGTCTTTTGGGGCAAGGGATAGGCGGTTGAGTTTAATGACTAAATAATCTTCCTCTTAAAAGGCTAATAGTTTAGGTAATTTAGAAGCTTGCTTAGAGCAACAAACAGATACTTAAATATAATTTTAGTTAAATATTTACTTACTGTTTTGTAGTCTATTGGAGCAGTGATGAATCCATTTGTCTCAAAGAGCATTTTCATGCTGGGGATAGTCTTCTGGCTGCTGATTAGAATTCCTTACCAACAAATACAAAAACAGAACATAATTGTTGATGAACGAAAAACCCTCCAGGAAAAGATAGTCCGCCTTCTGCTATTAATTGGGATACTGCTTCTTCCTTTGATTCATCTTCTATCTCCTTGGTTAAATTTTGCTAACTACCATTTACCAATTTGGGCAAATGGATTAGGCACTGCTATTCTTGCGCTTTCCCTTTGGTTGTTTTGGCGCAGTCATCACGATTTGGGTCAAAATTGGTCATCAACACTGCAAATCCGAGCCGGACACACTCTCTCCACCAGTGGTGTGTATCAAAACATTCGTCATCCTATGTACACCTCTGTTCTGCTACTGTCCATTGCACAAGCACTCTTGCTCTCCAACTTGATTGCAGGTCTATCAGGATTCATTGGCTTTGGTATTGCCTATGCAACACGAATTGGACAGGAGGAACAGATGTTACTTGATACCTTTGGGGATGAGTATGAAGTTTACAAGCAATGCACAAAACGATTAATTCCTTACCTGTTCTAATTTGTTCAGTTGATATATATAGGACAAATGAATTTTGGCCTTAACTGAGAAGTATTGATATGAGAGTCGGTTTCTGCTGATTCTTCACCTCCTGGCAGCAGCTGATTGACCTTTGGGTAAAAAAGCAACAAAGGAGCGCAGATATTACATTACTGCGTTCCCTTGAAGAGCGGGGATTTCTGTCTAATGGCATATCGCCTTTGCGGGGGTAGTGCAGCGCAACGCGATACCTTCTCTTTGGAAGACGCACCGCGAACGCTTCCTTTAATGTGGAGCGGAAAAGTTGGGTTAGTGACTGCTCAAATGTCCATAAATTTTAGACAAAATAATGCTTTTTAATGTGCCGTTTGGGTCTGCTCAACTAGGCGGTGTGTTTTGTGGCTCGGCATTAGCGAACATAGCAATAAGTTCTTGAGACGGCGCTTGATTGCCACGTGCCATTAACTCTTTACCTTGGAGTGCAACAGCCACACGCGCAACATTGGCTCCGTGATGATAAGCGCAATGGAGCATCTCGACCGTAACCCCCTGTGGCTCCATGTTTGGGCCGCCACTTCTGCCATGCGCTCCCCAATGGCTTCCGGCAACTCCAGCTCCGGGCGTGGTTTTAGGCAGCGACACTAAAATCATGCCCGCGCCCGCCATTGCTGCCAGCAGACCAAGTTGGGCGATTTCGACACCTGCACCTGCATCACCGTAACCGCCGCCCACACTAAAAACGCCGCCTACCTTGCCAACCAGTTCATCTCTGAGCCATAACACTTCGATAGTGTCTTCAATGAACTTTTTAACCCGCGCATCGGCCGAACGATGGCGCATTGGCGTACCCAAAAGTAACCCGTCACACTTGCGTACCTCCCCCTGAGTCGCTTCGGTCGCTTCGCGTAACACTACCTCTACGCCTTCTACCGAGCGCGAACCATCTGCGACCGCTTCGGCCATTTTGCGCGTGTTTCCCATTGTCGAGGTGTAGACCACCAAGATATTCGTCATATCACATCCTCTCCAGATGCCCTAACTACCGTACCAATTTAGAGAAAATAAAGGATTCAAAACTAAGAATTCAGTAGCCAGAATGCTGAAAAATTAGAAAAACCCTGCGTTCGCCCTGAGATTAATGGGGAGTAACGCAGCTAAATTTGTCAGTTAAACACGTTTTCGCATTTAGCCAACAAAGTGATCGCACTTTAGGGCATTAGTATTTCAAAAGTCAAGCACGAGTGCTTTGTAAATTAACTTTTGCAACTTATAAATTAATTTAATTGAGGCTTATACTTATAGCCTTTAACTATCTAATCGCCTCTTTACGTTCCTGGTGTTTCAGTAACTTCCACTGTACTCGTCAAATCACCCTCAATTAATATAGAGTGTTATTGCCTTCGATAAATTCAGGCGGCAACACCTTACTAAACAATAATTGCTGTAACTCAACACCTTCCGGACGGCTCCAATCCTTAACCAACTCAGCAATTAAAGTAATTGTAGCAGTTAGCACAACCCCAGCATCATGCATCCGCTGTCGTGCTAAATCTTCCGATAGGCGGAATGGAGAACCAGAAGCATCCATTACTGCTTGAACACTGTAGCCTTCACGTACTGCACTTATAGCTGGATAAACTAAACAAACATCCGTGGTAATGCCAGCCATAATTAAATGAGTGCGATTTGTATCTTTGACTGCTTTGACAAAATTCTCGTCATCCCAAGCATTGACGATACCTGCACGTTTGATCCTTGCTTGGTAAGCTTGGGGTAAATTCTGTGCTAGAGCAGTTATCAGAGGGCCTTGAAAACGCTCTTCTTGGCTGCTTGTCAAAATAACAGGTATCTTCAGCACCTTTGCCACTTCTGCAAGTGCAAGAGTATTCTTCTCTACTTCGTTCACAGGCAAGTTCTTGATCAGTTTCATAGTACCAACCTGATGATCTATCAGAAGCATAGCCGAATTTTCTTGAGTGAAAGCTGAAAATTCCATTGTGCTGTTTCCCTGTATTGTTGTATTGATACAAACACTTGAACTCATGAATGGCAAACTCTATCAATTAGAGCCAGTAGCCACTTTTTTCGGAATATATACGTCTGTTGGTCTGCTCAGTTGAGCGTCGAGTTCATCTTAAAGATCGCTAGATTTCATTCTTAAACGAACATCAGACATTGCACAAGTAGGAACACAAGTGTACGTAGCGTTCATCCTCAATATGGCTCAATCACCTAAAATTCTGAACACTCATCCTTATTTACGGCAGACCCTGGAACTGATCTCCGACAAATGGGTGACAGCAATTATCTACGTTTTGTCCCAAGGCACGAAACGCTATGGTCAGTTGCATAGAGAAATTGGTGACGTTTCGCAACGAATGCTCACCCGTACTCTGCGGGAATTGGAGAGAGATGGTCTTGTAAGGCGCACAGTCTATCCTACTAATCCTCCAACTGTAGAATATTCCTTGACATCGCTTGGAGAAACATTAGTTGAGCCACTTAGATTACTATGCCAGTGGTCAAAGGATCATTTTCATGAAGTAGAAGCTGCTAGAGAAAGCAACAAAAATTGTATAGATAGCTAAATTATCAGGTATTGCGATCAGCAACGCTTGGCATTCTGCCTCGCATATCTCCCGCACCTGCTGACATTCCGCAGACAGATAATCGTAAGACTTGAGATGCTTCAGCCCAACAGTATATTTGTAATGTCAAGTTCTCACGATCAACTGAAGCCTTTCTAAACATAATAATTAAATATAATTATCTATGGAATTAATGCTGAAAAACATAGAGTATCTTTGTAAGAAGTGGGCTGTAAATCTGGGGTATAGTTAGCACACAAAGTGATATTTTTATAACCGTTTTCTTGTAAACAGAATATAAATTCATCCCTGCCAAACCAATGCAGTGGCAGACGTTGAAGTTCAGTAGCTATGAGGTTGCCATTTAACCACTTTTCATAGCGAATGAGCGTCAAGTTCAGTTGCTCTAAGGGGTCAATACTAGAAGAAGATTGCATGAGGATGATTGAGCCGTCAGCACACTCAATTGGCTCCCGTTGCTTAACAATATTTTGGGTTTTGAAATCTTCAACCGGAAGTTCCAAATCAATAAAAACACGCCCCTGTGGTTCAAGGTGTCGTGCAAAGGCTTGCAATGCCGCCATAGCACCAGAGCGTGACAACAACATGAACGAGCCAAAGGTCACGACTATTGCATTGTACTTTCCAGGCAAGTCCAGATTCTCTACCTCACCTTGGTAAATGACAGGCTCCAAACCTCTTTCTAAACAATGTTTGCGGCAACAAGCAAGCATATCTGGTGAAGCATCGATGCCTTCAACGTTAAGACCTGCTTCTAACAGTGGGATGAGTAGTCGTCCTGTACCCACCATTACTTCGAGAATTCTGCCACCAATTTTGTCAAGATGTTTTATGTAGTATGGAACGTCAGGATATTGTCCACCAATGGGCTTGCTAATATCATATACTTCCGTGCATAAGGCTCCATATTTTGTCAGTGTCATTTTTAGCCTTCCATCTCACATTCAAGCTCTATCAAACTTAATAGTTTTTGTTCCACCTGAGTTAAATACGGTCGCTTCAGTTCTCCCAAATATTTCAACACCGCACGACCAGCTTCTTCCAAGTTCTCGTTTTGCCTCAACCGCGTAATGCGATCGCTGATCAACTCCATCTGCTCACATTCGGCAGGTAGATAATTGAGGGACTTCAGGTGCTTTAGCCCAATCGTGTACTCGCCATCCCACATTCTCACGCTGCAAGTAAAGTCATTCACTGCGCTGACAATTGCCCAGTACCCACCCTTTCCTCTGAGTTCCGGGTTGTCTTTGACTACGATTTGGCACACTTCGCCAATTCGGTAGCTGTTGGGTACTTGGGTGCGGCTCGTTGTACGTTGTCTGCTGAACCTCTTGTTTTTGCCCAGATCACATTAATTAAGGTTTAGCTTTACATTTACTAATCCTTTAGTAGAAGTATATTCCTGACCAAAACTTTTCTTAAGAAAGAGGTATTAATTAAAAACTTTATTAACAATTGTAAAGATAGTCCCAAAAATCAACACAAATCTATGCAATCCCCAGAAGCTCAAACAACAAAATTTGAGAGTAAAGCTCCTTTGTCAAAGGATACTACTTCCCCTATTCAGCCCGAATCAAAAACTGAGCCGATAACTCAGGTACAAGCAGATAGCGTGCTGACCCGCGAACAATTGCCTAACAAGGGATTTCGTATTGCCCTCACCCTGGTTACTAGCGTAATTATTCTAAGTGTCGTCGCTATTTACTTCGGCATTATTCATCCTTAGTACATTGTTACAAAACCGAATGGCACGCCCCTTAAAGCTAAATTGACTATAAGACCTGTGGGTGTGGGGTTTAGTAATAAAGGAATTTATTAAGGTTGCGCTTAATTTTGGCTTTTCTGATTTTTTCCTACACCCTGCACCCAACCGTCTACACCCAGCCATAGCAAGAGTTTCACGTTTTCAAGCGGGACATACCTTTTCGCTTTAATAAAAGGTGATTGCTCTGTTCCGGCTTGATTAGCCCAGAGATTTCAACAGTCGTTGGGGTGACAGCCTCAGAATTATCATTTTTTCACTCCTAATACCTGCAATATCTCCTTCACCGCCGTTTTCTCCCGCTTTATCTCCTGAACTCGATTCAGCAACCGCTTGGGGATATACTTCGATGACTTGAGGGTGCGATCACTTTTATGCTTAAGCTTCACTAATCGCTCTGCTTCCAATCACTTTAATCACACTACTAGCAAATAATTACTGAGGCGATCTGGATTATAATCGCTATTTAAAATTAACATTATTCATGACTCAGGTTGCAGCAGCGAATAAGGGTCTGGTATCTGTATAGAATCTGACCGAAGTTATCATCCCCTTCTCGTTTCGATCAGTAAAGGCTACGGCTCGGAGTGTTACCAGCTTGTGATCGTTGCGTTTGTAATGATTTAACGCTTCAAGCACAAAAGACGAATCACTACCGTAAATATTCAACAAATCGTGTTCTAAACTAGCAAAGCTCGTCCAATACTGGGCAAGTCCTTGCATTACAACTGCTTTACCTTCCATTGGCTGGTCATTGTTGGACTGTACACAACAATCGGGTGCTAAAAATTTGCCATAGCCTTCAATGTCTAAAGAATCTAAAGCTTCTAAGTATTTTAGATACCACTTATAGGTTTCGGGTGAAAGTTGATTAATTCTGAGATTGGATGTTCTCATGTGTTATTCATGTTTTGATTGCTCAACAGCTTGACCAATAGATTATCGGTTCTTGCGTTGGTTTTATGGTAAAGCACTAAAACCACAGTTTTATAGAAAGGCTCAAAAACTTAAAATCCAGCCCTGCCCAAACCTTTGATGCCGTAAAGCGTAGATCACAGACAATGAAACAGAAGATTAATGATCGCCTGCAACCCTGCCCAAACCTTTGATGCCGCAAGGCGTTGATCACCACTGCTAAATCTGGAAATTAAAACTCCCAAAGGCTTGAGCGTGATTGGCCTCTCCCAAAGTTACAGAAGAGAGCTAATCCCATATTCCCGCTCAATCAAACCCAACAACTTCTCCTCAACCTCCGTCAAATACGGTCGCTTCAACTCACCCAGGTACTTCAACATAGCACTTGGGGCATCTTCTAAGCTTTCATTTTCCCGTAACCGACTGATGCGCTCACTGATTAACTGCATCTGTTGACATTCGGCAGGCAGGTAGTTGAAGGACTTCAGGTGTTGCAACCCAATAGGGGGTACAGCCGGGATACCTGCAAATTGGGACACGTTGTAAACAAATATTACAGAAACCAATTTTGCAATTTACTAACTTGCCCAAAAATGGTATTGAGACATTCAAATTTTTGCACACTAAAATCAACTTTTCACGCGATTCAGTCTCTCAAACTTGCCCATAAATGGTTGTTTTAGGGGATGTTTTCGCGGGGAGTGACGCGCTCGAACTGGTGTTAAAACAACGCAAAATCAAGCAGTTGCAAACATCTGCATAACATAACTTTACAACGTGTCCCAATTTGCGCGTATCCCGGCTGAACCCCGATGTGGGATGGCGAACACACAGTTAGGTTGCAACACCTGAAGTCTTTCAACTACCTACCCCAGCAATGTCAGCAGATGAAGTCCTTGAGCGATCGCAATGGATTGGCAGCATGAGCCACCTGTACAGTTTGAATGGGTATGTCAGGTATATTTGTACAGTTTGAATGGGTATGTCAGGTATATTTGAGGATGCATCGACATTTTGACTCATACCCAACTGTAGGAATTTAATGTTGATCTACTCCCTTTTAAGATGTCTCTTTTGAATTCGCCAACAGTGTCTTCGCTATATCTACGCCTTAATGCAATCGCTCTATTCTTCTCTCCCATAATCACAACCAACACAAACTTAGAAGTTAGCACAGTGCGATCGCTCTTCATTTTTATTAGATATTCTTAGTCTCGGCATTTTTTTGTGACTTTTTTGCTGATTCTCAATCAATCGTAGCGATGCCTGTGGCGGGCGTAGCCATCGCACTCCAACCATTGTAATTTTGCCATTGAGGCGATCACCCCCTTGAAATTGAATGACTCCCGTTGCGCCTGTAACGCAGAATTGAGGCATTGCAAGTGTTTTCTGAATGCCGATGCGGGTGGGATTTTCCCTCAAGGCTTTGCTTAATACCAATACTGCATCGTAGCTGGTAGCGGTTCGCCAGGTAATATCAGTTGGAGGAATTTCCCAGAGGGTTTGAGCTTGGCGTACAAACGAGGAGTTAATATCATTTAAGGGATGCCATGTGATCGCCAATACTACGCGTTGGATTTGCTGTAGCGACAGACCTTTATCTGGTTTGAGTAAGTCAGAAGTGTAGAGAGTACTACCCGCAACAATCCAAGATTGGTTGACATTGGACTTAATTACTCGTAAAGCATTGGGAATCGCGTTATACAATCCTATTCCTGGGTCTGGGATAAGGACAATCACCGTTGCACCTTTGGTTTTTGCTTGATTTAATGCCACTTTGGCATCAAAGTGATCGGTGGCGAGATTGAAGGCTGGTTCGTGATCAATAACATGACCCGCTTTAGACGCTTCTCGAAATGCCCCAGATAGAGATTCGGCATACTCACTGCCCTGACTGTAAAAAATAGCAACTTGTCTCTGTTGTAATTGAGAGAACACGTAAGTTGCCATTTTTTGAGCGGTAATCTGAGCGCTGGAGATGGTACGGAAGAAAAAAGGACTTTTGAGGTTATCTGAAGTGCTGGTTGCAGAAACTAGAACTACCCTTGCTTGGGTATAAATTGGTAGGGATTGTTTAGTGGCTTCGCTGCTGTAATGTCCCAAAACAGCCAGTAAATCTGAATATTTCACCAATTGTTGAGCAATTTTGCGGGCATCATTTCCAGCTTTACTATCGTCACGATTACTATCATTAGCGATAATCATCCGTAAGGGTAGACCGTTTTTCAATGCCTCAGTCTGAGCTTGAGCAGCACCCTTGAGTATTTCTAGACCTATGGTAGTACGACGTTCCAGGGGAACTGCAACTGCGATCGTGCGAATCTGCACTGATGGAAATTGCATTTGAATTTTGGCATTATTGAGGTAAATTAAAGTTTCTGGATCTGGCTCCTGATTGAAAGCAGTTTTAAATCGATCATAAACTGCCGAAAAATTTTTCCTGCGATACTCTTCAATAGCTAATTGCTTTTCTAGTGGTGGCTGATCATTTCCCCAATAGCTTGCAGGTATTAGGCTTTCTTCACCACAACTGAGATTATCGTCTAGGATATAATCGCAAGTCTGAGGTAGAGTTATTGCCTCATACAGCGATTTTGCAACGACGAACAGTAAAACACCACAAGTCGCACCCAGTAATAATTTTTGCCATTGCACCAATGAATACTTATCAATATTCTCAATCTTTTCTAGAATGGCTTGAGTTGTTGGCGGACGTTTCTGTGGATGAGAACTAGTCATCGCTTGAATCAGATCAATAAATCTTTTAGGGGTTTGTTTATCCAAAACGTACTTAAACCAATTAGGTAAATCTTGACGGCGATCGCCAGCTGGGTCAATACCTGTGATTAAATAGATAAAAGTCCGACCAAGAGCGTAGAAATCCGACTGAATAACAGCGTGTCCCTCAAGTTGTTCAGGAGCAGTATATCCAACAGAATGTATCACTGTGATCGATTTTCCATTGACAATAGTTTGCAACAAATTCCGCGCCGTCCCAAAATCAATTAAAATTAATTTTCCATCGGGGCGAAGTATAATATTTGACGGTTTGATATCTCGATGAAAATATCCATTTTCATGCACAAATTGCAAAATCTGCGTCAATTGTTTTAGCCAATCTAATGCTTGTTTATGGGATGTTAAGTATTGATGATGATCAAGCCAACTCTGTAAATCTTCACCCTCAACTTTCTCCATAACAAAACAGCGCAATTGGCGACCTGTATGCAAAACTAGCGGAAATAGCATTTCGCCAGCAGGTAAACCAGGATGCTGCAAACTTGTTAAGATTGATGCTTCTTGCTCAAATAATCGCAGTAAATCCGGCGTCACTTCCTTGAGTGACTTGAGAACCTTGGGTTGAGCCTGATTAACTAAATCTTCGATTTCAAATACTTCTGTATAGCGATACCTATCAATTTGCAGAGGATACTTAATTCGGTAACGATTTTGCAGTATAAGTGGCGTTTTACAGTTTTTACATACTGCACAATTATCGGGATTTTCTCGTTGCGAACAATCTGGATTGATGCAGTATGCCATAAATTCAGGATTGGCTAAATGCAAACAGCATTGAAATTACTGAGAATTATACATAATCTTTACAATTAAATTATTCTCAGTTGCGATCACAATTATACCAATTCTGTATGAAAATGGAGGTGGTAGCGGATGTGGTGGCGGTTAAATGAGTTTGGCTGCTACTCTTTCGAGAGAAATAAACGCTGGACGCATTTAAAAATTACGGGTTGTAAAAAAAAGCGTTCCTTATTATCGTCTTTGATAGTTTCTACTAATGCCCTGCGCTTTAAGGATAAAAGCGCAGCCAAAATATCTCCATTTGAAAGATGATTTCCAAGATGGAATAGTATTTCTTCACGAGTCAATCCCTGCGCTTGTGTAGCCAAATACTTAATTAGGATTTGTTCCAGCATCGAAATCTGCCTCAACCATTGCGCCACTAATGGCTCAAATTCACCCGTAACTAAGGTTCCAGAAGCTAAAAACTCTCCCACATCCCCAGCAAATAATTCCTGAATAAAATTTGCTGCCATGTTTAAAAATAAGGGATTGCCACCATACTGATTTACTAAGGCAATCCACTGCTGGGCATCAAAGATGAGTTGATGATGCTGCAAAAGCTCAATTGCCCCTTCCATCAAACCACTGAGTGGGAAAATAACTGCACCATTCCCACTCAAAGTATTTAATCCCTCTGGTTGTTCTCGACTGGTCAAAATCACACAACTCGAATGATTCGTTTGCACTACAGAGCGCAAAAAACCAGCGTAAAATTCGTATTCTAAACGATATTGCCCCGCGCGATTGCCACCCAAAATCCGATCCCAACCATCAAAAACAAACAGGGTTTGGGGTAGTAGAGGTGGAAGCGAATCTATTGTTGGTGGAGTCAGATGAAACCCAAACCACAGAGTTTGCTGAAAACTAGATTGCAAAGCTGTGGCAAGTTTTGCTGCTACAGCCGTTTTGCCGATACCCTCCATCCCTGTAATTGCAATCAAGCGCGTTCCTTGCTCAATTGCCTGGGTGAGTGTCGCCAGTTCGTAACGCCGACCAAAGAACAAAAGAATATTTGGGATTTGGGTTTTATCAGATAGAGACGAGTTGAGGGGACGTTCGAGCAAGTCTTGCCAAGTTGGTGGAATTACACCTTGATTCTGAAAGATAACGGGCAACCAAGTAGCATTAGGATAATTATTTTCTAGCCCTTGCAATTGCTCTCTTGCTTGACGCAATGCTAAATAGAGAGAATTGCCAGTTGTGAAAGCCTTCAAAAAATACTTTAAAAATTCCTGTGCTACTCGATCCGGTACAGGCTCGCGCATCACAATCATTTGCGGAATGTGTAAAGCAGCTAACTGACGAGCTAACCCCAATCCATCACAGGAGTTAAAAATTGCTAGTTGTAATCCTTGAGAGATCGCACTTCTTAAAGCGAACTTTAATTCTTCAATTGTTAAGCTCTCTTGTTGATTGAGATGAATTATACCTGCATCATCATTAGTTTCACTATGCCCAGCAAAAAATAAAATCTGCCAAGGCTGCTCCCATAATTTATTGTTCAGTTCCTTACGTTGCGGTTCTACAAGAAAAAGTGTTTCAGTATTAGGTAAATTTATTAAAAATTCTCTATCTTTTTTAACATCAATCCCATGACTATTACCTAAAACTGCCAAAATTTTTACTTTTGCTTTTGGTTGGGAATTTACTATTTTTTGAAATGCTATTGTACTAAAAGCAAATTCTGCTTTAGTAAATTTCTGAAAAAAATCCCATAAATGCCAGGGAAGCTGTTGTATTTGAGAATTATCGCTACAAATTAATACACGAATTGTTTCCTCTCGATTTAATTCTTCACGTAAAGTATTATTGACTACCCTAAATTCAGCAGAATCTAACCAATCTTGTAGATGCTTGCCTAATTGGTTTGCTGATTTGCTGCACTCATTAATTTGTCTATTTATGGAACCACTGTAAATAATCTCCTTCGGCTTGATCCGATTATTTACAGCTAAATTACAATAGCTGTCCCGCCACTGGTTTAAAGAGTGAAGTAAATCAGGGGATGCAGGTAAATTTCCCTGAATTTCCAAGTCTGAACGTGCGTTCTCTTGGCCAATTTCCAGTGTCACTCGGAATCCATGATGCTCCAAATCTCCATCTAGTTTAAGAACAACTAATTTGCCCATATACCCATGATTTTTATTTTAACATTAGTCATCTATACAAAATGACTAATGATTATTTTAAACTACAAACTTTTCTATCCAAGTTTCTCCATTTAATATTAGCTCAATACTGAACTCTTCTTCTACTTTTCCCTGAAAATTTACTTGAATATTTTCCGCATTTCTAGCAATGGCTTGCATAACAGCTATGCCGTTCTCATCCAATATTAATAATTGCAGATCCTCTGGCAAATATTTTTGGCTATCTCCCGGATATACTTTCACCCATATATCTATTTCTTCATTAGCAGTAGGATTGAGTTCAACGAACAAAATTATTGTTTCAGCTTGTGTATGTTGTCCTAAATTTAGGAGCTTACCTCTTTCTACTTTCAGATTTTGATTTTTTTGAATTCTAGTATTCTGTTGTGTCGTTCTATATCTATAAGCAAAACTAGTTTTTTGAACCATACCAAAGAAAGATTCAATACTTTCCCAACCTATGTCAAAAATATTATTTAACCACTGTTGCAGGTGAATTGGCTGTTTTACTTGGGTGGGTCGGCTTAACTGTAACAGCATTACATCAATTGACTGAAGCTGGCTGATGGCTAATTCACCGTTTTCTGGCACTGTTTTGATAAATCCCAACAAAGTTGCTTGTTTTTGTGATTCGTTAAGTTTTACAACTACATAACCAATTCTGTCTACGCAATCTTCTAATGGAATGCGAACAAAATTATCAATTGGTAATACAGGGCAACATTCTATCTTTCCTAATCCTTGAACTTCCAAATCAGCAACACTCATTAAAGTTTGTGTTGCTGGATTCATGCTCAGACTAGCTTCCCAATTTGTTTCTATTGCCATGCACTGCAAGTAAAATCTTACTGTCCATACCGCCAAGGTATTGCGATAGACTTGTTGAGCTTTGTCTGGATTGCGATAATGAAGACTAAATTGTTCCGCTAACTGATAAGCTTGTGAGCTAATCGGTAAAGTAACGGTTAACGATTCTGATAAGTTAATCATCTATCTTCCTACCTCTTAATTTGACTCATTACTACAGTATTTTCTTAACTCTGGAGCAAATATACTAATACATCGAGAATAAAAACTACTGATAGTCCCAACATTTATCTCAAACTCTGCTGCAATCTCTTGCCAAGATTTTCCCGATAATCGTCGCTGTACCAATGCCTGAAAATTAGCTTGAGGACAAGCATTTATATGTTTCTCTTTAAACACGTTTTCTGGATCTAATTCGATATATTCTTTAACTATCTGAGTCAAATCTTCTGGTTCTTCTGGTACTGCTAGATTATCCTGGATAGGAACCTTTGTTATCTCCCGTCTACCAAGCACTTTTGTAATACCTTCTGAAAAAAATCTTCTTTCTAAAAGAAAATTCACCCATGCTATTACACTGGCACGCTTTGCATCATATTTGTCAATATTTTGACAAATATAGAGTAAAAGTTCTTGAAGTGCTTCATGATAAATATCTTCATAAAGATTAAAAGTAAACTTTCCACTCTGAGGGTGGCAAACTTTTCCAGACAAGACAATTGCATTAATCAACTTGGACAAGGCTACCCTTCGCCCATGAGTAAGTGGAGGGTGCTGTTGGGCAACTATTGCTAACTCTAATAGCTGTTCATCTAATTTATCTCTGGCTGTCTGATTCATTGAAGACTCCGCTATATTAACAGAACAGTGTCTTTATGCTGCTATTTCTATTTCAAGCTTTCAGTTCCAATTCTCTGCAAAATCTCAGCTATCTTTACAAAACTTTTCATTTAAATTTTTGGCTTTAGTGCGCTACTGGAGTTTGGTACTTGCTCCGGATAAAATACCCAACCGTCGAGGCGCACTCTTCGGAACGAAAGCACCACAGTCAAATTATAGAACCCATTTGACATCTTATGAGGTTTTGAATTATGAGACCTCTTGCAAAAGTCTTTTGTGGTATAATAAAAAATTTTAAAATTTGCGACTAGGACTTTGAGGAGCAGTGAAAATAGAGAAAGCTAAACAGCTTACTTCGAGAAAATTTAAACGCATGACTGGAGTAAGCCGTAAAACTTTTGAGTTAATGGTTGATGTAGTTAAAGCTGATGCTCAAAATAAAAAGGAACCAGGTCGCCGGCCTAAACTAATTATTGAAGACCAAGTTTTAATGGTTATTCAGTACTGGAGGGAATACCGTACTTACTATCATATCGGATTAGACTGGGGACTTTCAGAATCCGCAGTTTGTCGGACAGTTTATAAGATTGAAAATATATTAATTAAGTCAAAAAAGTTTAGTTACCTGGGAAAAAAGAATTATGGAAAATGTCATTTGAAGAAAATTTGGTTGTGATGGATGTCATGGAAAGCCGAATTGAAAGACCTAAGATTGGGCAAAAAAGATTTTTTAGCGGGAAACAAGGAGAACATACTTTAAAAACGCAGGTGATTATCCACCAAAAAAGTAGCCAAATCATCTGTTTAGGGCACGGCTTGGGGAGAATTCATGATTTTAGGCTGTTTAAAACCAGCAATGTAAGATTTGGAGAATTACTCAAAGTCATAGCGGATAAAGGGTATCAAGGGATAAAAAAAATCCATCAATTAAGTGAAACACCAATTAAAAAACCGAAGGGTAAGAAGTTAACAAAAGATCAGAAAAAATATAATCGAGAACTCAATCGATTAAGAATTACTGTTGAACACGTAAATCGTCGTCTAAAGATATTTAAAATTTTGTCTGATAGATATCGAAATCGTCGCCGACGTTTTGGCTTAAGGTCGAATTTAATTGCGGGAATTTATAATCACGAATTAGCTCTATAAATCGGATTAAAAAATTAAGTTAACAAGTAAATTCAGTAATTAATCAATAACTGAAACTGTGTTTGCTACCAAAAATTTAGTTAGCGTAGGCGCAGCCCGCCGTAGGCATCGCTTGATAATACTTCATTGAGAAAATTGATAATTTCTTCCTATTTTAATTGCCAAAACTGAAATCAAGATAACCAAAAATTATACCACAAAATATTTATGCAAGAGTTCTGATGAATGCTGTAGCAAAGTGTATCTGGGATGAAAGCATACTCCACTGACCTTCGCCAAAAAGTGATTGATGCATATAAAAATCAAGAAGGTTCTCAAAGACACCTGGCAAAAAGATTTAGTGTGAGCTTAACGTTTATCCAGAAGCTAGTAAAGCGATATCGAATTAGCAAGACAGTTGAGCCGAAGGCACATGGTGGCGGTAATACGGCTAAACTCAACAGCGAACAGATAGCATTGATAGTGACTTTGGTGGAAGAAGATAATGATGCAATTTTGGTGGAGTTATGCTCGCGATTGGAGGAGCGAACAGGTGTCAAAGTTAGCCGAGCGACAATGGGCAGAATGACTCAAAAATTGAATCTGACGCGCAAAAAAAAACATTGCACGCAAGTGAAAAATACACAGAACGAGTGCAACAACTGAGGGTAGAGTATTGGACAACTATTGGGGAGGTCAATCTCAAAGACTTAGTGTTTATCGATGAAGCGGGAGTTAACATCGCTATGACTAGACTGTTTGCTCGTTCACCGATGAGGTAGTCGTGCTTATGGTACTCGTCCTGACGGTCGGGGCAAAAATGTGACGATGATTGGAGCAATATCGTTAGAAGGTATCATTGCTGCAATGACTTTTACTGGCGGTACCAATGCGTCGGTATTTGAGACCTATGTTACTCAAGTTTTGGTTCCGAATCGAATGGCACTAAGAAAAGCTATAAGCCATACACAACAAGGAATACAGCTTTTAATGTTAGAGAGCGCAGTAATGGGATGATACAGGTGATCGCTTCCGAAAAGATGATGTATGGTTGCCCCAAAAATTTTTGAAGGTAAAAAAAGCTTACTCGTCCGTGAAATACTGTGTTTGAGACGAATAAGCCAAAATCAAAATTACTACTACTGTGACATTACGAGTAGAAATTCTCAAGGACAAATTTAGTCAGAGTTTGGGGCTACCTTTTAAAGAACTATTGCCAGAATCGGTAATTAAACAAGCCATATCTGAGCTAAAGATAAAATACAAAAAGCGATTATTTGACCCATTGATAACATTGTGGGCGTTTTTATCACAAGTTTTGGATACGGATAAAACTTGCCATAATGCGGTCAGTAAAATAATTGCACATTTAGCTCAAGAAGAAGTAGAAGTGCCTTCAACAGATACGAGTGCTTACTGCCAAGCCAGGGCAAGGCTTCCAGAAAAGTTATTAGAAAAAGTTTTCAATTTCTCGGCACAAAACCTAGAACACCGATTCAGTAATCAGAATTAAGTAGCAGACTGCTCAGTAGTGTTAGTAAAAATTTTGGCAAGGACATGAAGATTATGGACGACTGCGGTACGGCGAAGGTCAAATAGATTTTTGCGAGTACCAATGTAACGAGCTTGATCTCCTTGCCACCGACCAATGTGAGATAAAGAATGCTCAACAGCAACACGTTCTCGAAGCTTGGCACGACCAGCAGGAGTTAATTGACGTTGTTGTAGTTCTCGAAATAAAGGTTCATCAGGATGAATAGAAACGCTGCGTCCAGTTTTGGAAGTAGTACAACGCTCTCGGACTGGACAAGTGGCACAAATATTTTTGGGAAACTGAACTTTGCCACCAACGGTAAAAGGTAAAGTGACTTGATTAGGGCAGCAAATAGTATGATTGTCCCAGTCCAAGATAAAAGCAGTTTTGGGAAACTGCTGGCTATTTCTTACTTGCCAAGCTTTGCAGTAAATAACTAGTTCATCAGTTCTGTTTTGAACCAAGGAACTACTCAGGTAAGCGCGGTCAATGTGTAACTCAACCAAGTTCACTTTCTGGCATTTTAAGTCGATGGCAATTGCATCAGTAACAGATGCTTCAGGAATATTTGCTCTTGTGATTCCAACGGCTCGAACCAGTCCACTATCTAAATCTCGTAAGATATGGCGTTTATAACCATCAAATCGCTGGCTTTTACTTTTACGTCCATGTCTCATCTCTTCATCTTCGATTGAGATGCGTCGTTCTTTGGCAACACCAGAGAGTAGTTTTATCTCACCATGAGCATCCACTTCCACATCTTGGGCTTCAATCTGCCTTGCGGTTTCCAACGCCCTTTGAACTTGAGGATGTTCAATATTTTCAGGTTGCGCTTGTACAAAAGTCTCAAATCGCTCTAAAGCTTCCAGAACAATCCCCAAAGCCAAATTTTTCTGGTCTGGGTCGTCCCAGTTTAAGTCTAAAGCCGCTTTTAAGCTCGAACTTGCAACGATATCTATCCCAATGTCATTGGCTATTTCCGCCAGCCCCCGCCCCTGCTGGTTAGCTATCACACCAATCGCTTTTTTGAGCGCGTGACCCAGTAAATTATATGTATCTTCAACCTTTGATGCTCCCCACAGTGGGCTGGAATCCAGTGCTGCCCGTAACTGTCTTGAACCAAACTCCTTGGTTTGCTGGGCTAATTCTACAGTTCTCTCAATCAGCCTACGGTCAAGACCTTGGACAATTAGGGCTGTGCGAAATCTGACCAGCGTCGCCTGAGAAAACGGAGCATTTTCACAATCTATGCAATCAAGCACTAACTGCCAACGCCTGTCCATGCTCAATGCTTCAATCGCCTCCGCATCCGAAGCACCTGTGTACGCTTGCAAGATAGTGGTTAATGCCAACTGTGCTGGTGGTACTGGTGGATGCCCTTTTGGAGAATCTGCATACAACTTGCTCAGTTCTGCTTGAAATTCCTCATCAAATAATTGATGGCGATATTCCCGTAAGAACGTAAACAGCTTTGCTCGTTTAATCCGCTTAACGATACTTTGCTCTAGTGCTGATAATTCTATTGGTGGATTCCAATTTTCTGGTCGCATACGTAGATTCTTCGTTAGCAAAGCACACATTTATTACCTAAATTTACCTCAATTCAGCTTATCCCTCTCCAAGAGATTTTGTTAAATATCTCTTACAGCTTGTTTGTTGCTATAAGCATTGACTGACAAGCCTTTTCGCTGCTTTTTTTCCCACTATTTACTTCTCTCTGGGCTGATTTTTCTTTTGTTTCTCGATTACTGAATCGGTGTTCTAGAAGCAAAAGTGACCCAAGAACATTTATGGTGTGGTCGCAATGTAAAGGTAATAGATGGTTCAACTGTTTCCATGCCAGATACCGTAGACAGGGTTAGCGCGTCTCAAACCCTATTGACAGGTGGATTCTAGGAGAGTGTTGAGTTTGGGAGAGCCGCAGTCAAAACAGAAACCATATACTGATCATTCATCGCGGCTCGGCGAGACTTTTGGCGAATACTGCGACGAAAAGAGGTTTCGCGCTCCAAAACATTAAGGGCAATTCGACGTAGCAAAGCAAAATTCTGTGGACTGTGCAAAGAACGAATCCGAGATTCATCCTCATGGAAGGTGACATCCAATGTCCAATGAACAGAGTTTTCAATTCCCCAATGCTGTCGAATGGCGCTACCAATTTTGTGAGCATCACTGGTAAGACTAGTAATGTAAAATTGCACCTCGTGGGTAGTTTTATTCCAATGTTGAATTGAACGCACTACCATGACTACTGTTGTCAGTCCTGCCCACAAATCTTGTTGATGAAGTGCCGGAAGTTGTGACACTGGCACAGTGTAAACTTGACGATTTTCGATGCGGTGATGTCCCTTCTCTACTCGTTGACTAATGCTGACATTAACACCTGGAAATCCTTGTGCAATACTAGTTTCAAACCAATTCTTAACTTCTTGGTGCAGTATGGGATGATTATTTTTGAGGCTCAAAACATAATCAGCATTTGCGGCGATGATTTTTTGGGCAATCAATTTTTGGGTACCCATTGCATCAATGGTGATGATGCATCCAGAGATGTCTAGTATTTCTAACAGTGCTGGAATCGCAGTAATTTCATTGGATTTGTCACTAACCTTTGTTTGTCCCAAGACTAAACGATGTTCACTTGACCATGCACTAACCGTGTGTAAGGATTTTAGCTGAGATTCGCGGTCATATGAGCCTCTATGAGTTTTACCATCTATGGCTACTACTTCTACTCCCAAATTCTCAACTAATGATTGTACCCATACTTGAAAACATTGCTCAAACTGTTTTGGGTTTATTCTCTCAAATACTCTCCTAAAAGTATCGGCGCTGGGTATTCCGAATGGTAATTCCAAAAACGTTTTCAACCATTCCTCTTTACTGAGTCCATACTCCTGAATATCTTCCCAACCTTGCGCTCCTGCTATTACTGCCAAAATTGCTATGGTGATGATATCAGTGAGTAAATGATATCTCGTCCTTTCTGCTCTGGGGTCTGTTATTTGTGTGAAGTATTCCTGAAATTTATTGGTAATATCAAAGCTATCTACGCTGCCTGCAAAAGATGTTCTAGTTTTACTCTTCTTCTTCTCAAATCCTGTTGACATTACTTTGCTCTGGCATCTCGATGAATTAAATCTTACCCTACCTCGGATGGTGTCACTTTGTTTCCAGCAAAGATTGCTGATCAGGCAAGTCCTATTGTCAATAGGCTTTGAGACGCGCTAACCCTGATACCGTAGAGAACCAAAAAGAATACCCTCAACCTAGTACCCAAAAAGAGGAATGTGGATAACCAAAGAGCCAAAATTGGGGTGATGTTCAGTTTAGCTACTGGAGCCGCCGTTGCTTTGTGCATAGATGTTTTGAACACTCATGATATTAAATTAGCGAGGAAACTGTACAGTTTTCTTAAAGCCAATGATGTACTTTTAGGGGATAGAGCTTTTTGCGCTTACGCCGATATGTTTACTATCAAAAAACTTGGTTGTGATGCCGTATTCCGTAAACATCAATCTCGCACAACCACTATGCAAAAAGGTAAAATTATTGGCGATTGCGACAAATTAGTTACCTGGTACAAACCTAAAAGTTGTCCAAAAGGATTGAGTAAGGATGAGTTTGATGCTTTACCTCCTTCCATTACTGTGCGAGAAATTTACTATTACATTGTTATCCCTAGTTTTCGCACCCAACAAGTTAGCTTAATTACTACTCTTTTAGATAAATCTTCTTATTCTACTCTCGAAATTGTTGGACTTTACGGTAAACGTTGGGATGTTGAATTGGATTTGAGACATATAAAAACTACCTTGGGTATGGATATTTTACGATGTAAAACTCCTTCAATGATCCGCAAAGAAATTCATGTTTATTTACTGGCTTACAATTTACTTCGCAGCTTAATGTGGTCGGCTGGGACTATTTACAATACTCCTCCAAATCGCCTATCACTGCAAGGTACTCGCCACCATTTAATTAACTTTATTCCCTCTCTTATAGCAGCAACTTCTCAAAAACGCCACCAAATTTATCGCACTTTGCTAAAAGTTATTGCTCACAAAGCTGTGAGCGATCGCCCCGCAAGAAGTGAACCACGAATCCGTAAACGTCGCCCGAAAGCTTATCCCTTAATGACCAAACCCCGGCACGAATTACGAAAGCAGTTGCAAACTGCTTAATACACAAGCGTTTCGGCTTTTCTTAGTGCCATTCGGTTCCGAATCTTTGGCCAGGCGCAACTGTTGTCATGGATAACTTTAGTTCTCATAAAGTTACTGGTATCCGCGAAGCGATTGAAGCTGTGGGAGCCAGATTAGTTTATTTGTCTCCTCCCGCCTCCTGATTTTTCACCAATTGAAAATTGTTGGTCGAAGGTGAAAGAATTTTTGCGTTCGCTTGCTGCCAGAACCTATGAAGAATTAGATCAAGCTATCACAAATGCCCTAGATGCAGTGACTAAAAAAGACATTATTGGATGGTTTACTCACTGTTGTTACTATATTGCACCCAACTGAGAACCGCTATAGTATTTACTAGCTTTGTCAGAGCTAGTTGTCGTTGTTGCGCTAAGTGTGGGTATGCTGTGCTGTTATAGCCAATTGTTTAAGTACAACATCTATTTGATCGCACCCCGTTTGATTCATTTGACGCTCCAAAGGTTTGCTTGACCTCTATCTTTATTTCTAGCTTCATCAGATGAGTTTTATGCAAAATGCAGTTATTTTTACAAAAATGACGGCTTAGGTGTAAGTCCCGGATTTCTCACCACATCTCTCAAAACCTTGTGCAGGGGAGCAGAGGGGCAGAGGGGAAAACAAGGCACATTGAATTCTCCCCTGCTCCCCTGCTCCCCTGCACCTCTGCATTTCAAGCTTGTGAGAAATGCGGGAAGTAAAGTTTTGTAATTAGAATTCCACATTTCGCATAAAAAAAGTCGTAGTAGCAATAAAAAGAAGTAGAGCAAAATATCAGTTTCTTGGGAATTTTATCAAAGTTCTATTGATTATGATGCCTATCAATCCAACCATTTAATATCTTTTACACAGCGTATAAAAAATGCTGTATTTAAATGTTTATTTCTGCAAGTACACAACAGCATAGGCAATAAAAGTTCACCATTCGTCTGATAAATAACTAAACTTTAAGAGGACACTATGGTCAAGATTTTAGTAATTGAAAATGTGGGAGCAATTTCTATCCAGTTAGAAAAACATGCAGACAACAAAAAGTATTATGCTGGTCAATTCCAACAAACTCCAGTACTACCTTCATCTACAACTGCGATTGCTTTAAACTGTCAATCAATATTTCCTTCTAACTCCAATCTCAGACATATTTTTGAGTACATTGAAGCAAATTACCATCAATCAATTAGCTTAAATGATGTGGCGCTAGCAGTTGGTTATTGTCCAGCTTACTTAACCGACTTAGTTCGTCGGCATACGGGGCAAACAGTGAATACTTGGATTACCGAACGCAGAATGGCAGCAGCACGTACTTTGCTTCTAGAAAGTAACTTATGCATAAATCGAATTGCTGAAACAGTTGGCTATCAGCATGAGGGTTATTTTTTCCGTCAGTTTCGCCAGTATCATGGAACAACTCCCCAAGCATGGAGAAAGGCTCATAAGACTGTTTTTTAGGTAAATATACTTCTGACTTTTGACGATCCCAGATTAGCAGCCTCATACTAAAAATTGTGCATTGATCTCAAAGATTAGCTCTTCTAAGCTACTAGTGGTGTACCAGACAAGCTTTGTTTGGTGGCAAGTCTAGGATTTCTAGGGCTAAGAAGAGAATGGCACGCTTGAAAAGGGAAAATCGTTGAGGCAGCTCTTGTGCAGAGGAGCAAAGGAGCAGGGGAGAAAGAAGAAGTTTTAGGCATACGAACGGATATTTAGAAATTCCCCTGTGCACTCCCGCCCCTCTGCAATCCTTACACTGCCTACCATTCAGCTTAACTTAGTGCCATTCGGCTAAGAAGACAACTTCTTTTCTGCTCACCTGTCTGCCTTTACTCAGCAATTTCGAGTCGTCAGACTACTAGAAAAGTTCCTCTTGTCGAGTTGTAGCCGCTTGAGACTCTTTTGAGATTAGCTCTGTCTATTCACGCTTTTAAGCGTATTGAACAATGAAGCACTTATATCGGTTATTTTACCCACCTGCTTGGTCTATAGCTGCCAAAATTTCAGTAGCATTGGTTAGTGCTGCCCTTATACCGATGAGCTTCACTACCTCTTATAATTTGCGGCAGAGCTTAGAAAGGGTGAAAGACGGCGAGTACCGCAAGTTAGAACTATCAGCCACTAGTATTGCTAGTCGTCTCGACCAGTTAATTATTGATATCCAGCGCGTTCTTATTCAACTCAGTAGCGATCGCAATATCGTAAATTTCTTAGCTGCTACCACGTCTAGAGAGCAAGAAGCTTTTCGTCCTAATTTACAACAAACGCTCTTTAACGTTTTTCGCTCTAACCCAGACTTCGATGCTGTTTTTATGTTGAATAGTCAGGGTTTATGTGTTGCTGCGACCGATCGCCAGTTCATTGGGCAAAACTACGCTTTCCGCGAATACTTTCATTCCAGTATTAGAGGTGAGCCATATGTATCTAGTATTCTGGTGGGTGAAACCACTAAACGACCAGGTATGTTTCTCTCCCACCCAGTGCGATCGCTCAGTGGCTCTATTGTGGGAGTGATGGTACTTAAGATTCGGGGAAAAGATATTCGGGAAATGGTGAATACTCCCGTAAAAGGAGCCTCCCAAGGTTATGCGTTTTTAATTGACCAGCAAGGCGTTATCATCAGTCATCCCGATCAATCTCTTCTTTACCATAGCCTTATGTCCCTGCCACCCGATATTTTAAAGCAGGTTGTAGCTGACAGACGTTATGGTCTAGAGCAGATTCAGAGCTTAGACATTCCAGAGTTAAAGGTAATGGTAAAAGCGAAGAATCCAGGTCACACTACCTATCGCTTTCCGCGTCAGGAAATGCCAAGAACAGTTGGCTATGCGCCTTTAGGTAAACAACCTTGGTGGGTATTAGGAATTAGTCAGCCTAAAGCACAGTTTACTGTTCCCTTGCAGCATTTGATTTGGTTGCACGGTAGCAGTGTACTAGTTGTAGGAGCAATCACAGCCGTCATTGCGCTGTTTTTAGCGCGAAAAATTTCTCGACCGATTCACGCGCTGACAGGCGCAGCGCAAGCATTGGAAAATGATAATTTTTTTGATTCTCATGGACTGGAACTACATCAGAACTTAAGGAAAGTAGCTCATAGCCAAGATGACATTGGTCAATTAGTGCGTGTTTTCTTGCAGATGACAGAGCAAGTAAAAATGCGAGATCAGAAACTAAAAATGCAAGTTCAAGAACTTCGGATTGAGATTGACGAAACTAAAAGAGCCAACCAAGTTGCAGAAATTACCGAAAACGAGCATTTTCAACAGTTACAAAAAAAAATTCAAAAGCTTAGAGAACATGAGGTAACTATCAGCGAAACAGAGACAGAATTTTATCAAAGATTGCAGACTAAAGTGCAATCTATGAAAGAGCGAGTGCTAAATAGTGAGGCATAAATATGTCATCGGAAGACGAACTGATATCACGAGAGGAAATATTAGGTGGTTTACCCGCAAAACGAGCAAATACAATCTTGTTTTTAATCGAGAGTCGGACGGCGCAGATAGTAGCGCGATCGCAAGTCGAGTTTGCCTTAACAGAACAAGCTGCAACAGAACGCGACCTAGCTTTTTTAGAAGCCTTTGCTTTAGGGAATGCTCCACCACTCCACCCAACAATCCAACATTTAGAACGCTATGCGCCTGGATGGGCATCCCTTGTGCCAGACAACCCCAGATTAAAAGCTGCTATTGCTCATGCTCTTAGCCTGAAATATACTTTCACCTATCAAACAGTGCCTCAGATTCGGGCTGTTTTGGGATTGGATGAGAAAGCGGTACAAATAGCTTACTTGCGCTTGTATAGAAAGCAGATATTGACTATTTTTACAACTAAATTGCCCTTGATAGAAGAATGGCGTTGGATAACAGCAGCGAGCGCTTTACGTGTCGAATCCCTGCCTCCTTTTTGGCTAGCTTCCATACTAACTGTTGCTTTAGGTCTTCCGCAAGCTTTCTTAGCTTTACCGATTGCTGTTGCTGATGTTGGCCCATTAATTACTATTGTCTTCTTATTACTCATTGGCACTATCAACATCTTGACGATGGCTTGTATGGCAGAAGCTGTTGGCCGCAGTAGCGATTTTCGTTATGGCAATTCTTTTATCAAACAATTAGTATCTAATTATTTAGGAAATGTCGGCTCGTTTATATTATCTCTGGCAGTTGGTGTACGGGTTTTTCTGATTGCATTGGCTTGCTATATTGGTTTATCAGTAACTATGGCAAGCTTCACACCCATACCAGCCGCACTTTGGGCAGTATTATTGTTTGGTGCGGGATTATACTTGCGATCGTCTAAATCTCTAAATTTTACCGTTGCCTTAATGGTATTGCTGGCAGCAGTTAACGTAAGTTTGCTCTTGGTTCTTTCACTGCTGGCATTAGGTCACGTCCAACTAGAAAATTTACTATATATAAACTTGTCTTTTCTTGAAGGTCATTCTTTTCATCCACAGATGCTGCAACGGATTTTCGGTGTGAGCCTCATGCTCTATTTTGGTCATGTATATGTAGGAGAATGTGGTAAAATTGTGCTACCTCGTGACTCTAGTGCCACATCTTTGATTTGGGGTAGCGTAGCGGGAACAGCTTTTTTAACTGTCCTATTTTGTATTTGGGTGTTAGCAATCAATGGCGCAACTTCGCCTCAGTTGCTAGTAGGACAATCAGGCACTGCGTTAGAAGCCCTAGCATTAGAAGTAGGTTCCATCGTCACAGTTTTGGGGGCAGTTTTAGTAACTCTGTTGTTAGGAATGGCTTGGCTACGTAGTTCTAGCCTCTTAGTCAACTTAGTTAAAGAGTGGTTTCCTGCTCGACCGCGACCTGTTTTAAAACTGCCTCGTCAGCAGGGAATGTTGATATTACATCCCTATGGAAACCTGAATCGTGTTCCTCATATTGGTTTAACCTACCAGGGATGGGAAAACACTCAGGCGAAGTTTCATTTAGATATCCAGTTGAATGGCAACCTCCATCATATAGATATTGCTTTCACCGAACATTGGGATATTAAAGAGCTACTACATCAGTTACCAGATTTAGGCAAATGGGATACTCGTCTGACGCTGGAAATACGTTCGGTTGATCAAGATAACGCCTGTATACAGGTTACTTCACCTATGATATTAACCTATGAAGGAGATTTAAAAGCTGATGTTAGCAATATTAGCGATAAACGGCATAATCAAACAAGATTTTGGGGAAATATACTAAACCATCGTCGCTGGTTTCTATCGGTTAGCCCATTACTATTAGTCTTTTTACTAACAGAGTGGCTGTTTATAGCTGGTACGCAATCCTTTACAAGTATACTTGCTTTTGCTGGTGTACTTGGTAACTCTCTTGTAGGTGGTATTTTCCCGGTTTTACTGTTAGTTTCTAGTCGGCGTAAAGGAGAACTAATACCCGGAGTGGTTTTTAAGATTCTCAATCATCCATTATTTAGCGTCAGTATTTACAGCCTATTTTTAACCATTCTGCTTGTTCACGGTCTTTTCATCTGGGAAAATTATGTGGCGCGAATCTCTGCATTGTCTATTGCTACATTGTCTTTAGGAGCAACTCTAGTCATGAAGCACTATGGCGCATTTGCCTCCCGTGTAGTAGTAGAACTACGAGAAGACCAGCAGCAAAAAGGACATTCTTTGTTCACTGTGACGGCTGGAGGGCAACCGAAAATAGCAGAAATACTGCTGGGGTATGCCGAGGGTGAACAACATCTTCAAACAGCAACTGTCGAGATACCATCACTCTCATCCTTACGCTATGCCACATTCCACCTACCAACAATGCGAGAAAAAGAATTAAAAGTTTGGACGCACACAAGTAAATCCTTCGTTGATTCTCAACGTCTGCCAGCAGTGATGGAGGTGCAGAGTGGAAAAAAGAATATGCAGTATGACTTGAAGCTTTCTAATGGACGAATTTTGCTACCTCTAATGGGCGATCGCTGCTGGTTAAAGTTTACCTTTAATGAGCGATCGCTGTCTTGAAAATAGAGGTTTAGGGTAAAGACTATTGACCAATAACCAATGATTAAGAGGTAATATATGGCACAAATTATTTCAGTACATTCATTCCGTGGCGGCACTGGTAAATCAAACTTGATTGCCAACATAGCATCTACAATGGCACTGCAAGGGCAACGTGTAGGTATTATTGATACTGACATTCAATCACCAGGAATTCATGTAATTTTTGGTCTTGATGAAAACAAAATGGGCTATACTCTCAACGACTACTTATGGAGACGTTGTAATATTCAAGACGCTGCCTATGATGTTACTCCTACTCTACAATCAGAGCCATTGCATCCAACTACAGTTAAGGGAAGTCTCTATTTAATTCCTTCTAGTATTAAAGCGGGTGAAATCGCCAGGGTTTTACGGGAAGGGTATGATGTAGTCCGACTCAACGATGGTTTTCAGGAACTCATTCGGACTTTAAAATTAGACTATTTATTAATTGATACTCACCCTGGATTGAATGAAGAAACCTTACTTTCCATCGGTATTTCTAATATTCTCATAATTATCCTGCGTCCAGATAATCAAGACTTCCAAGGTACTGCTGTGACAGTGGATGTAGCTCGCAAGCTGAAAGTGCCAAAAATGCTGATGGTCATCAATAAAGCACTACCAAATCTGGATTTTGCAGACTTACAAGAACAAGTAGAGAAAATTTACAACGTTCCTGTAGCCGGCATTTTGCCTCTTTCAGAAGATATGGTGCAGTTAGCGAGTAAAGGTATTTTCAGTCTGCGCTACTCTGGACATCCCATCAGCCAAGCAATTAAAAAAATTGCAGAGCAAATTACAGGTTTAGTTGTGAGTCGTTAATTAACAGAAGACAAGAGTCAGAAGTTATTTTTCCTCTGCTCCTCTAGTTCCCTCTGCCAAAATGAGGTTTATGTATGATTGACCAACAATCATTTCGTACTGATGTTCTAACTTACTTTGGAGCAACTGCTGCCCAAGTAGAAGAACTATTGGCATACAACCAAAATGTTTTTGAGCGTAATAAACTAACTGATAGGGTTCAGTTTCCCTTAGAGCCTGAACCCCATGTAGCGGCTTGGGAAGAATATGCTGTTGCAGCAAAATTGGAAGGAGCGTTTGAAATACTCAAGCAGCGACTAGTACAGTTGAGATTTCCTATTCAAGAGGGCATAAGCCAGACTGAGCTTTATCGAGATGCTACTCGTAAGGGTATTGCAGTAGATGGGATGGCAGAGGCGACTGGTTTAGTCTTACAACAACCTCAGCAACTCCAATTAATCCTACATCAAAGTTTAGCTGGAACCATCCCAGTGTTGTTGGTTAAAAACAGAGAAGATTTTGTCTCTCTAGTGCAAGCCTTAACAAAAAGAAACGAACCCCAGCCAATTCCGGAATCTATGGGAGCCTGTATAGTTAGCGGATTTAACAACTGGGACAGAATTCGTCAGTATCGCCGACAATGGGAAACTCAAAATCCTGATAACTGCTCTGAAACTATTTGGAATAAAGAATTTCAACGGTTAATACCGCAAAAACAGCTTTATCAAGATACCTTCATTATTTTGAGTGACGGGTTTTATAGCAATGTTAGCGCGAGTAATTTAGGTCTTGAAGAAGCCCAATGGCAGAGGCTGTCTCTAACAATTCGGCTGGAACATGAATGTACTCACTACTTCACACGTCGCTTGTTTGGCTCAATGCGAAACAATATACTCGACGAGCTAATTGCCGACTATAGAGGTATTGTAGCCGCTATAGGATACTATCGAGCCAATTGGTTTTTGCACTTTCTGGGGTTGGAGTCATTTCCCAATTACCGAGAAGGAGGGAGACTGCAAAACTACCGGGGTCAACCTCCACTTTCCGATGAAGCATTCCAGATTTTACAGGCATTGGTGAAGGCATCTGCTGAAAATTTGCAGCGTTTTCATAATGAATATGCAACTGAAGCGTTTATCAATAACCAAGCTCAGATATTAGTTGCCCTGTCTTATCTCACCTTGGAGGAATTAGCTGCCCCAGATGCCGCCTCGCGTATCCAACAAGCTTTAAATTACCAATCCTCAACCCTCTCCACATAGGTCGGTGTAGTAGCCTTTGACGGAGAGAGTATTGACCAATGGTGATACAGTACTGCACCTGTGCATCTTTCTTGCTTACCCTTAACAAAACATCAGGTAATCCACTTATGAGAGAAGTTCTACTGAAAGAATTGGCTAACAGTGATATTAATTGGATAACTGCTAAAGGTTATCAAAGAGAAATAGCCCCTGGCACTGTTCTTGTTGAAGCCGGAAAAGCTACAGATTCTTTACATATTCTGCTGGAAGGTATTTTAACAGTTACTATCTCTCAACCTGATAATAATCCTCTAGCTCGTGCTTTTGCAGCTATTGAAGGTTTTGAAGACACAAATCAAGAGATTATGAGGTTATCTAGTGGGGAAGTTGTGGGTGAAATTCTCTGCGTAAGTAATTATTTAATAGGAACTAAAGTTAAGGCTGTAGATAAGTCGTTAGTGATATCAATTCCTCAACAGGAATTGACAACAAAATTGCAGCAGGATGTGGGTTTTGCTTCACGCTTTTATCGAGCGATAGCTATTATGCTAGCAGATAGGCTAGACAGTATTATTAATCAGCTTGGTCGTAAAAACTTAGCGCAAGGTCAACCGCTAAAAGATGTGCTGTTTGTCTTAGGAGAATTGCATGATAGCGACATCGATTGGTTGATGGCTTATGGAAAACCGCAAAAAATTCTGGCTAATACTGTAGTTATCCATGAAAGAGGCCCAGTAGATGCGTTATATATTCTTCTCAATGGAAGTATGTCTATGTCTATTGCTGAAGATGACCGCAATCCCTTGACTCGTGCTTTTGCTGCGATTGAAGAAAGTGAAATTTCCGGTCGAGAAATAGCAAGATTATCAAAAGGCGAAATCATCGGAGAAACGCCCTTCATTGATGGTCGTTTACCATCCGCAACTTTTAAGACTATAGAGGACTCGATTGTTCTAGGGATTTCTCGACAGCAATTAGCAGCAAAATTACAGCAAGATGTCGGATTCGCATCGCGTTTTTATCAGGCGATCGCTACTTTACTTTCTCATAGAATACAAGGATTACTGACTAAGCTTGGTTATGGAAGGCGGGTTTATAGCCAAGGTTTAGCGTTAGTTGAAAACGTGCAATATGAGGATGAACTGAATTATAGAGTTTTAGATAATGTTGCACTTGCGGGTAAAAGGTTTGATTGGATGATGGGACGTTTAAGCGTCAGTTAAATTCTTGGATTTAGAAGTTATCAAGTTATCAGCAAATGATTCATAGTAACAAGAAGCAAAACTAAAAAGTCTAATCTTACCTAAAAATTATGCATTGAGGCTTGAGGTAATTTATCCTAATTTATTAGTAGTCAATAACAAGACAAATCAGGAGTCAACCATGTCAAATAAAAACGTCTTAGATTTTTTTAATCAAGTTGAAAAGGATTCAGAATTAAAACAGAAAGTTCAAGCAGTATCTAATAAAGACGATTTAGTAAAGTTAGCTCAAGAATCTGGTTACAGTTTTACTGCTAACGATATGAAAGTTTTCGTCGAAGGAACTGAATCTGATGAACTAAATGAAGAAGAGTTAGAAGTAGTTACAGGGGGTGGCATAAGGGAAATTTGGGGTGAAGTTAAGGAAACCGCAAGAGATGTTTTGCGTGCTTTAATAGGGTAATAAACTCCTTAGACTTTTCAGAGTAAGTTATGAACTCACATCTATTTGCATTTAGCTAGGATACAGAGTGTGGGGTGTAATACCAAATCTATGTAAGGCTGCATAGAATAATTCCCTTGTCGGGCATGGAGTTTCAAGCGTTTTATTCTGTGCATCTTCATAGAGAATTGGTATAAGACTTTTGTAACGCTCTTTCATCAGTCTGGTTTTTGTGTAATCTTTTTAACAGGGCATAGTAAGCGTCTATGCCCTTATTTCCTTATTCTACAGTTATATTTTCTTGTGATGAATTATAAGAAAATTTAGCTTTGGAATTATCTCATTTTTGTAGGGCGATCGCGACTTTACTTTCTCATATATTGCAAGGACTACACAGATGTCTTGGTTATGGTAATCAAGTTTATAGCAAAGGTCTGCTATTGAATGACAAGATTCAGCTATGAATAACTAATCACCAGAACTCTAGTCAACATTGCGCTTGCAGTAAAAAGTTTTAGTTGGATATTAGAACATTTAAGATATCCAAAGCTATATATTTTAAAGATGTAACTTTTTTAATAGCAATATTTTTTATCTGAACATTGTGGTACACGATGTTCAGTTTTACATTTAAATATATAAAATCAATCATAAAATAAGTAACAATCAAACTCAAAAAATATATTTATCACCTAAAAATTGTGCATTGATAATCAATTATTTAGCTCTTATTATTTAAAAAGTTGATTGAAAAACAACTAACGGAGGAACAAAAAATGAGTACAGCAATGACCAGAAAAGAAATCGAAGAAACACTTATAGCCCGTGCTTGGCAAGATGAATCATTCAAGAAAGAATTAATTAACAACCCTCGCTCTGCCTTTGAAAAAGAAGGCATTACTCTACCTGAGAGTATTGAAGTCAGAGTTGTTGAAGAAAGCCCCAATACTTTGTACTTAGTGCTACCCGTTCAGCCAAGCGAAACAGCAGAATTGTCTGACGCAGAACTAGAATCAGTTGCTGGTGGAGCAATAATTGAGAACGTTTGGAAGTGTTAGGCGTAATCTGAGCTAACATTTTAACCTTCTTAATAAGAGGGTCAACAAGAACAAATATTGGTTTAACTCAGATTAGGCAAAAAGCCTTTAACAAGCCTTCAAAATGCTTATTAATCCGTAGGTTAACAAGTAGCAAAAGTTAAGGCTTATAGAGGTTGCCAAGGCATTGCAAGTAGATGGACAAAATATTTACAGTCATTGCAAGCGAAGCAATCCCAGCCGCAAGCGAATGGCTTCATTCCGCTTCGCTCCATTCGTAATGATATCGTGTAATCTATTTTGTCCAACTACTTTATTAACTTCTTATTTAATAAAAAATTTTAGATTAAGAGCCATAACTGTATTATTAATAATCACATTATTCACACAGTTAACCTATTGATTGCCAGAAAGCTTATCTATGGTTTTGTAATCATTAATTTTTTTCTAAGAATTTATTTAAAATATGATTAAGCTATTTAAATCTGGATAATCAAACATTGCATCAAAAGTACGAAATACCAGTGAGATTAGAAATTTTTTGTTAAATTAACTATGTTTAAAAATTTATGCTTTATAGCAATTATAAATAAAAATTTATAAGTATATTTTTAGACAAAAATTAGCCAAACAAAGTATTGTAAGGAGAAAATCATGAATTCAAAGACCACTAAAACCGAATTTACAGCTTCTATTAATGAAGGTTTAAGTATTAACGAAATTGGCAAATTTTCCTCTGCAAATTTAGAAAATATCAATTTAAACAAAATAGGCATATCGAACCAGTTTTTTCATCTCATCATCCTACCTACAGAAAAATGTAACTTTCGTTGCACTTACTGTTATGAGGAATTTGCAGCAGGACGGATGAATAAGGAGACAATTATTGGAATCAAAGCCTTACTCGAAAGGCGCTCTGCTGATTTAAAGTATCTAAATATTGACTGGTTTGGTGGTGAACCTCTTGTTGCCAAAGATGTTGTTTTGGAAATTTCTGAGTATGCAAAAGCGTTAGTTTACAGGTATCCTCAGTTAAATTATCGGGGTAGTATGACGACAAATGCATACTTGTTAGATTACAAAACAGTTAGCGCTTTAGCAAATGCTGGAGTACGAGAGTATCAAATTTCTTTAGATGGGCCTCGTGAGGTACATGACAAAAGTAGAATTCGTGCAGATGGTCGCAGCACTTATGACCGCATTTGGACTAATTTACTAGCAATTCGCCATAGCTCATTACCAGTTTCTATTTTGCTACGTATTCACTTTACCGTTGATACCTTTAAACTCCTCAACCCACTAATTGAGGATATCAGAAGAGAATTTCTTCCTGATTCGAGGTTTTCTATTGTCTTCAGACCAATTTCACATCTTGGCAGTCCTAATGACGCATCAATCAAGATATTTTCAGGGGTAGAGAAAGAGGAAGCTGTCAAATCTCTACAAACTAAGTTGTTTGGCGAACATCTTGAATCACCACAAAATCTTTGTGAGCCAAATGATTACGTCTGTTACGCATCACGGCCCAACTCCCTATTAATTCGCTCTAATGGTGATGTCGGCAAGTGTACGGTAGCTCTCTACGATGAGCGAAATAAGATTGCTACTTTACAGCCAGATGGCACACTTAAGTTAATCCCTGGCCGTCTTGCTCCTTGGGTGCGTGGAATTGAAACCCTTGACTTTGATACACTAGGCTGTCCCCTTGTTGGTCTGCCGTAAAACAAAAAAGCTCGTTGCCAATTGGCTAGGGATAAGTATTGGTTGACTAAAAGCTTTCTGCTAATGAGGCTTTCAATAATCTCCACAAAGGTGATTTCTATACTAAGGCAGGGTTCAGTACGCCCTTTTTGCCAATCCTAACTCTTATTGCCAGCTTACTTCAGTATGCACTGGAAACTTACCGACAAAGTTGTTTAAAAGCTGTTGAAATTGCACTAAAAAATTTGAGTGGCTCTTCTAACCAAAGGAGGATAATTAATGAACTGTACATTAGACGATTACCTTAAAGTTGTTATTCCTCACCTTCGTTCTGAGTTAGTTTCTCCCGAAGCATTATCACACATTCGCTCTTTAGCTAAAATCTTACCCCCCTTGTCTCTTAGCACACTTGAGTGCCGACTAGGGACTGAGCAATCTAGAGTGGATTTTGAAGTCAATTTGTTACCCACTACTCTAACTCTACCAAAATCATTTTTGATTCATCCCACGTGGCAAGCCTTCCAGCAAATCTATCGAGAGTGGACTGATTCACAATCTTTCCTGCATCAAAGAATCAAAAGTATCTGGCTGGAATTTGATGTAGATGGGCCACCCTTGCACGTGCCAGTTCCCTGTATTTTCTTTACTCTAAATCAAACTGTTAATCAGACTGATGAACTGATAGAAATGGTTTCCAGGCTACTTAACCATCCGATTTCCTCGCGTTTCGAGTCAAACCTGCGGCTTAGTATCGACTCCTTACCCTCTAAAGCATGTATCAGATATATTGGGGCAATGCTGTCTCGCTCCGATCAGTCAGTCAGACTAGTAATAGATAATATAGCCCCAAAGCAGTTGCCAGATTACTTGGTGAAAATTGGCTGGACACATTCAATAAATACACTGCAAACTCTTATCTCTAATCTAGAAAACTGTGTAGATTCCATCGGCTTAAACTGTGATGTGGGAGAAACCGTTCTACCTACAATCGGCTTAGAATGCCATCTTGAGTGCAAATCCCCTAAGTACGAACCTCGATGGCAACTATTTTTAGATTATTTAGTTGACATAGGATTATGTACTCCAGCCAAACGAAATGCCATCCTCGCTTGGTCTGGTTTTTGTCAAAAAGCTTCTCAACCAGAAATTTGGCCTCAAAATCTAGCTTGGGGAAACACTTTTTTAGGTACTAGGGCATTCAGCACTTTTACTAGAAACATTAGCCATATAAAAATTGTCTACCAACCTGACATTTCTATAGAAGCCAAGGTATATTTGGCAATTTTACATAATTGGGTTGATGCTAGTTCTTTAAGCAGAAAAGAATTACAGACAGCTAACTCCTTCAAGTGACACCTTCAAGAATTTTTATAGCAAATATTCTCAAGATAGGACAGTGTGTATTAGGACACTCCAGCTCATGACTAAGTTGTGCAAGGAACTGCTGCAAACTACATTAAAAAGTTTCCGACGAGCCTGTGCAAGTACAGACCAAATCACAAATAACCCTAGTGGCTCACTCGTGAAGGAACTGCAAACACTTCCTGAAACGCGTTTACCACTGATAGACCAGCTACTCATACGTAGGTTTGAAAATGCCCGTACTAGAGGTTTAATTGCTACCCGTCAAGAGAACTTCAGCGCGGCTGAACGATTCTTTGCAGTGGCGCGTATGCCTCTTCAACGGTATGAGTTTTCGGCTGAGGGTAGCTTGCTTTACAAATCTTATCTGTGCCAAGCAGAAGCTTATCTTGATTATCGTCGTGGCGATTTTGAACAAGCTCGTAGCCGAACTTTTGAGGCATTAGCGATTGATATCGCTTTGGAGGAAGAACATGGGTACGAACCCCTTGTTCTTCATCGCATTCAACTTGTTCATAATCTTGTACGCATCGATGCACGGTGTATGCATCTGGAGCGTGCTATTGAGCTTGCTTGTCAAATTCTCAACTATCTTGATGGAGAATTGGAGCTTTTGCCAATACCAGGTTCTTGGGGTTACGAGCGTGTTAAACGTCAATCTCCAGAGCTTGTTGCTGCAATGTTTGCTCAAGTAACTAATGAGATCGCTATTATCTTAGCAGGGAGAAACCGTCAGCTTGCTTGTGATTTGTTTGTAGTTGCCTGCTCTCACTTGCAGTTACAAGCTAATAGTAGCTCCCACTACCACTCGCGTGCTCACGCATGGTTGCTTGTAAAGCAGGCATTCGTAAATAACGATGTTGCCGCTTTTCTTGAACTAGCATCCTACTTCCTTGGTGAGGGACGTTCTGATACACCATTGCTTTGGTACGCAACCGTTATTGATTTAGTCGCCTTATGCGATGAGCTTGATTTGCCAGATTCTAGGTTGCTGAAGCAGGAAGTTGCCAATAAAGCGGCTACTTGGGAGTACTTGCCACGAAAGTTTTATTATTTACTTTGCAATAGTGTCAACACTGAAATGATACAGCAGCCAGACACATTCAACAATCCTAAGCCTGGGAAGGTATTGTCAACTTAACGAAAAATGTTAGACCAAAAGCAAAGCCTATTCCGTAAAGAATCCCTAGAGCGTCTATCTTCTCCTGAAAGGTTAGACCAACTGATGCAAGTGGTCAACCCTAAAAGCTGGCTACCTCTTGTTGCTTTAGGTTCGATTGTGGGGGTAGCTGTTATCTGGAGCATTTATGGACGCATCCCTATCACCGTTGAGGGTAGAGGTGTATTGATTTACCCCAGCAATGTTGTACCATTGCAATCAAAAAGCGCGGGACAGTTAGTGGCTCTGAATATCAAAGTAGGAGATGTCATTAAAAAAGGGCAAGTACTCGCAACCATTGACCAAGCTGAACTCCGCAAGCAATTGCAACAGCAGCGAGTTAAATTAACGGAACTAGAATCACAAGATAAAGCTGTTGGCTCATTGCAAGGGCAAAGATTTCAACAAGAGCAGCGATCGCAACAACAACAACGCTATTATCTTCAACAACGTATACTGGAACTGCAAGCTATAACGCCTCTGTTGAAAACCAAAGGCAATACCTCTATTGGCCAGCAACGCCAAGGCTTGCAAGAACGTCTACGGCAAGCCCAAGCCCTGGCTCCCGTTTTCTTGCAGAGAATGGAAATTCGCAAGCAACTATTCAAAAAAGAAGGAGCAATTTCCGGTGATGAAGCTCTCAAAGCAGAGCAAGAATACCTGGAGAACTTGGAAAAAATTGCAGACATCCAAAATCAACTCAAAGAATTAGATTTAAAGGAAACCGAAACAGAAAAAGATTATCGGCAAAATCTCAGTACCATTTCTGACCTGCAAGCTCAACTTAAAGAACTAGATAGTAAACAAGCTGCTGCGGCTCAACAAGACTTAGTAGATGCTACTAACCGAAAAAAAGAGATTCAAGAAGTCAAACGAGAAATTGCCAAACTTGAACTACAATTAGGCGATAATAGCCAAATTATTAGCCAATATAGCGGACGCATTTTAGAAATTACCCTCACACCAGGACAGGTTATTAATGCTGGTACTCGCTTGGCAACTATAGAAGCAGAAAATCCTCGAAGTAAGTTAGTTGGTGTTACCTATTTTCCAGTGGCAGAGGGCAAAAAAATTCAACCTGGGATGACGATACAAATTACTCCCCAAACCGTCAAACGAGAACGCTTTGGCGGCATTGTGGGTAATGTGACCAACATCTCGCGCTTTCCAATTACAAAAGAGGCAGCTGCCTCCGAGGTAGGCAATTCAGAAGTAGTAGAAGCTTTAATATCTGAAAAACAAGAGGGTTTGATACAAGTATTCTCTGACCTCTATTTAGATAGCAACACACCTAGCGGCTATAAGTGGTCTTCTTCCACCGGGCCACACATGAAAATCTCTTCTGGAACTACCACTGTTGTACGAGTCAAGGTGGAAGAACGCGCTCCTATCACCTTCGTTTTACCAATTTTGAGGTCTGTCAGTGGTATCTATTAACTCTACCTTAGCCACACCGATTAATCCTTGGCAGTACTTACAAAAACTATTGCCACGCAGAAGCATTCGGGTAAAAACGCCTACTCTCTTACAGATGGAAGCAGTAGAGTGTGGTGCTGCTGCTTTGGGAATTATTCTCGGTTACTACGGTCGAATTGTACCACTACCACAACTGCGAAGAGATTGCGGAGTTTCCCGCGATGGCTCTAAGGCATCTAATGTCCTCAAAGCTGCCAAAAACTATGGACTCGAAGCTAAAGGCTTTAAAAAGGAACTCAAGCAACTTCAAGAACTACGCCCTCCTTATATTGTCTTCTGGAACTTCAACCATTTCCTCGTCGTGGAGGGTTTTCGCAAACAGCGAGTTTATCTCAATGACCCCGGTACAGGGCCACGTCATGTATCTTTACAAGAGTTTGACGAAGGCTATACCGGAGTAGTGCTGGTATTCCAACCAAGCACAGAGTTCAAAAAAGGTGGTCGCAAACCCAGCATGATTTTATCCCTGGGTTCACGATTACGTGGTGCTGAGGGTGCTTTAGCTTATTGCATCATAGCCGGATTTTTCTTGACTATGGTTGGGTTGGTAGTACCCGTGTTTAGTCAGGTATTTGTCGATGATATTCTAGTGCAGGGGCGACATTTATGGTTGCGTCCTTTACTTTTGGCAATGGCGATCGCTGCTATACTTCAAGGGTCGCTAACTTTACTACGCTTACGCTACCTACGCCGACTCAAAATTAAACTGTCTGTAGGTATGTCTAGCCGCTTTCTCTGGCACATTCTGCGTTTACCTGTGGGCTTTTACGCTCAACGATTCGCTGGAGAAATCAGTAACCGCACCACTCTTAACGATGAAGTCGCCGATGTTTTATCAGGAAAGTTGGCAACGACAATTATTGATACAGTCATGGTACTTTTTTATGCTCTAGTCATGGTGCAATATGACTGGGTACTGACTTTGATTGTAGTCAGCTTTGCTGGTGTCAACGTCCTCACATTACAGACAATTTCTCGACAACGCATAGATGCGAATCAACGATTGATCCAAGAATATGGTAAAGTTGCTGGTGTATCAATTGCCGCTCTCCAGAGTATAGAAACACTCAAAGCATCAGGGTTAGAATCAGATTTCTTTTCACGGTGGTCAGGTTATTACACCAAAGCTATCAATTCTCAGCAAGAATTAGGGGTATCAAATCAGACATTTTCAGTCTTACCCATGCTCCTATCTGCGCTCTCTGCCATGTTTTTGTTGGTTGTTGGCGGTTTACGAGTCATGGATGGTCATCTCAGCATCGGGATGCTCATCGCCTTTCAAGGCTTGATGCTCAATTTTCAACAGCCTGTAAATAATCTCGTCAACTTTGGAACTACCCTTCAGGAATTAGAAGGGAATTTGGTTCGCCTCGATGATGTATTGGATAATCCTATTGGAGAGGGAGTGAGCAGGGGAGCAGGGGGTATAGGGGAAGTAGGGGAGCAGGGGAGCAGGGGAGCAGGGGGTGTAAATTCTTCCTTGTCTTCCTCATCCTCGTTATCTTCTTATCTTGCTCCTAAATTACAGGGGTATGTGGAGTTGCGAAACGTCACATTTGGCTATAGCCGTCTAGAACCACCATTAATTGAAAATTTTAATCTCTCAATTAAACCAGGACAGCGAGTAGCTTTTGTTGGTGGAAGCGGTTCTGGCAAATCTACCATTGCCAAAGTAGTTAGTGGGCTTTATCAACCTTGGGCTGGTGAAATTTACTTTGATGGGAAACCGAGAGAACAAATTCCTGTGCAACTATTAACTAACTCTGTGGGGATGGTAGAGCAGGATATTCTCCTGTTTGGTGGCACAATCAGAGACAATTTGACTCTTTGGGATACAACTGTAACAGATAAAAACCTCTTACGGGCTTGCGAAGATGCAGCGATCGCTGATGTAATTTTATCTATGTCTGGTGGATTTGATAGCGAACTCATAGAAGGTGCTGCTAATTTAAGTGGTGGTCAGCGACAACGCCTAGAGATTGCACGCGCTTTAGTAAATAACCCTTCTATCCTGATTATGGATGAAGCCACTAGTGCCCTAGATGCCGAGGCTGAAAAAATTATTGACCAAAATCTCCGTCGTCGGGGATGTACTTGCATAATTGTCGCTCACCGATTAAGTACCATCCGAGACTGCGATCAAATCATTGTCTTAGAACGAGGAAAGATAGTTCAACGAGGCACTCACCAAGAATTACGGCAGGTTGAGGGTTTCTACTCTCGCTTAATCAGTAATCAGTAAACAGTTATCAGTAAACAAGTATAAAATGTTAATACAGGGGCAAGTTTATATAGTTAATGGCAGTGAACCGATTCTACTCGATGATCCATTACGAGTTTGGGTCGTTCAGTCTGGTTCTATGGCATTGTTTGCTGTCACAGTCAAAGATAGTGTTATCGAAGGGACGCGTCGTTATTTATTTAGTGTGAGTCAAGGGGAAGCTTTTTTTGGAACTTTCGCTGACAATCAGCAGCGTCAGATTTTAGCAGTACCCATTGGGGAAGCTGAATTACTACATATACATCAAGAATGTTTCCGAGAGTTAATTGCCAATGCAGATACGAGAGCAATCGCTTGGATAGAAACTTGGTTGTTGCATCTGACTAGCTTATTCTCCCACGTTACCACGCCAGCAATTCAAGTAAAAACTAAGGAAAAGGCGCGATTTTCGTTAATTGCTGGTCAGAATTTCCAGCCAGAAACAGGTGCGATCTGTTGGGTCAAACTTCAACAAGGGACGATGCGCTTTTTGGGATTTGAAGAGCTAACTTTGACCACTGCTACTGCAACCATTCCGCTCACAGAGCAAATTTGGTTAGAAGCGATGGAGGGAGTGCAACTGTCAAACCAAACTACAAGCGCAATCCAAAATCCAGATATCTTGCTGGCTGGATTATCTCAGCTGCATACTCAGATTCTACAATGTATTTCTCTCCTAGATGAGCAAGAAGCCCAAGCAGAACTAATGCGATTGCGCGATCGCCAACGCCTCAATCGTCAAGTTACAGCCGAGGCTCTAGGAGAATTAGCATCAACTTTGAGTCCTCAAGATGGAGATTTTTTCTTAGAAGGTACTCCACTACTAGTGGCTGCGGGTGCGGTAGGTAGGGCTATGGGTGTGAAAATTCACCCTCCAGCCCGTTCAGAAAACCTCAAGCGAGTCAAGGAGCCATTAGAAGCCATTGTCCGAGCTTCACGTATCCGAATGCGGCGAGTGCTATTGCGAGATATTTGGTGGCAAAAGGATTCAGGCCCCTTGATCGCTTACACTTATGAGGATAATCGGCCAGTAGCACTGTTACCAGTATCTGCAAACCAGTATAAAATTTTTGATCCAATTGAGCAAACCCGTTTGAAAGTGGATGAACAGATAGCTCAAAGCCTGGCTCCTGTTGCCTATATGTTTTATCGCTCATTACCTGATAAAGCACTCCAAGCTATTGATATACTCCGGTTCACGCTTAAAGGACATGGGCAAGATTTACTACTAATTTTATTTACTGGTGTTGCTGTAACCCTGTTGGGGATGGTTACACCCTACGCCACTGCAATTATTATCGATAACGCAATTCCAGATAGTGATCGCTCTTTACTGCTGCAAATCGGTTTGGGATTGCTGGTTGCGGCTTTCGGCACAGCCTTATTCCAACTGACTCAGGGTTTTGCGCTGTTGCGGATGGAAACCGCTTCTGATGCTGCTACTCAAGCTGGTGTTTGGGATCGGCTGCTCAACTTGCCAGTATCCTTTTTCCGACAGTACGCCACAGGAGATTTACTCTCGCGGATCACATCAGTGAGTACAATCCGCCGTCAACTGGGTGGTAGAACTTTGATTAATTTAATTAGTAGCTTATTCGCACTATTTTATTTAGCCCAGTTATTCTACTACAACGTCAGATTAGCCTTGATTGCAGTTGCAGTTGCAGTGGTTGCGATCGCTATAACCACAGTCTCTGGTATGCTTATGCTATCCAAAGTACGTCCTTTGCTGGAAGTGCAGGGAAATATTTTTGGTCAAACTGTGCAGCTTATCAATGGCATTTCTAAACTGCATATTGCCGGAGCAGAAGAACGAGCCTTTGCCTCTTGGAGTAAAAACTACACTCGGCAAATTAAGCTGGAACTCAGTACCCAGCGAGTGGAAGATGCTGTTGTATTTTTCAACACAATCATGCCCTTAATAGCTTCTGGATTACTCTTCTGGTTTACCATCAGACTGCTGCAAACTCCACAAGCGACAGGAGGTATAGAATTATCCCTTGGTACTTTCTTAGCTTTTAACACAGCTTTTCAAAGCTTTATGCGGGGAACTACAGATTTAAGTAATACAGTTACAGAGATTTTGCAAATTACGCCGCAGTGGCAACGTACCCAGCCGATTTTGTTGACCATACCAGAAGTGGATATTAGTAAAGCCGACCCTGGTAAACTCGTTGGTAAAATTACTGTAAATCATGTAATTTTTCGTTATCGCAGCGATGGGCCTCTCATACTGGACGATGTAACTATTTCTGCCGAACCGGGAGAGTTTGTTGCTTTTGTGGGCGGCTCTGGCTGTGGTAAATCAACTTTATTCCGACTACTACTAGGGTTTGAAACTCCGCAGACTGGTAGTATTTACTATGATGGTCAAGACCTGGGTGGGTTAGACGTGGATGCAGTACGCCGACAATTAGGTGTTGTTTTGCAAAATGGTCAACTGAGTTCAGCTTCCATTTTCGAGAATATTGCAGGTGGTGCTCAAATTACTTTAGATGAAGCTTGGGAAGCAGCACGGATGTCTGGGCTAGCTGATGATATCACTGCCATGCCAATGCAAATGCACACTGTGGTTAGTGAAGGAGGTGGTAATATTTCTGGGGGACAGCGACAACGATTATTGATTGCTCGTGCTTTAGTATTAAAACCACGCATTTTACTATTTGATGAGGCTACTAGTGCCCTTGATAACAGAACCCAAGCAATTGTTAGTGAAAGTTTAGACAAGTTAGAAGTTACTAGAATAGTCATTGCTCATCGACTTAGCACCATCCGCAACGCTCATCGTATCTATGTACTTCAAGCAGGACAGGTTGTACAACAAGGAACTTTCGACCAGCTAGCTGCTACTGAAGGACTATTTGCCCAGTTAATGGCTCGGCAACTAGAACACCGATTCAGTAATCAGGATGAAGTAGCAGACTGCTCAGTAGGATGAGTAAAATTTTTAGCAAGGACATGAAGATTATGAACAACGGCGGTACGGCGAAGGTCAAAGAGATTCTTGCGAG
>JAESFO010000391.1_pt1 | contig 48906 bp, 48 predicted proteins | sample 9269421 | NCBI WGS metagenome assembly JAESFO01 (sample SAMN14502839, study PRJNA617101) | algae metagenome | isolation source: Nostoc desertorum CM1-VF14 and co-occurring heterotrophs from rocky... | place: USA: Clark Mountains, San Bernardino, California | collected 2000-06-05 | reverse complement strand
ATATCTCATCAAGATGATTTATCGTGCAATTACGTATTCTAATTGCAAATAAAATTACCTCATACAGAAATGCAAGTTTTAGCGATCGCACCTTTTTTGGCCGACCTCACAAAATCGCGTTGCTCCCTTGAAGAGTTAAAGTCAGCCGTTAAGAAAGCAGATAATTTAACCTAGCTGTCAAAAAACCCAATACCAAATATCAATACTCAAAATCCCTCTAAGCGCCCACGTTTTGAGGGATTTGCAATTTTCATGGTCATTGGTGACTTGCTAGCACAAAAGAGATGATCACACAAGTAATTGACATAGTATCCTTTGATATTCCCCAAACACTCACCCAGCTAGAAAGTGCTGCTATTCAAGGTTGCAAGGGGAGCAATGCTGAAAATACAGCTTGGGCTTACCAGTGTTGGCTCTTTCTACAGTTGACGGGAGCAAGTTTGTTTTAACCCAAGATTGAGCCTGAACCAACTTCCCATTGATATTTGAGCAGTTCTTGGTAAGTCTTTTCCCTTATCATCATCTGCTTATACAGCATCTGCAAAAATTCTTGAGCTTGTTCACGAGACATCTGCTTCACTTGGTCTGCGAAAGTTCTAAGGCTAAATTCTTGTTCTAAAGATAATTCAATGGGTTGATTCATCGCTTTTATTACCTACTCTTTTATTTGAGTTTGCTAAGTTAAGCAAATATTGCTTTATATAAATAAATGTTACAATAAATTTACAAAAATTAAAGGGTGTAAACCGTACTGATGTAGGTTAGAAATGCCGTATCTGCTGCTGTAAACCTTGATATCACTCCACTGTGGCAACCCAAGTAAAAATCTAAGTTCTAAAGTTTCTTACTTTGAGGTTTTTAAAAGCATTTTTAGCCTCTGCTTGCGATCGGTGTTGGAGCAGAGGGGCAATACTTTGGGCAAGAGTGGTGAGCGTCGCGGCGTGATGGGCTAGACTGTGCCCAAACGGAAAATTTGTACGCTAAGAAAACCTCAAAAACCTGAAACTCTTAACTATCAATAGTTTCAGAAAGTGTCATCCGAATGAATTTTTTTGTATTTAAGACCAATGAACGTTAAAAAATTCCAAGATAGTTGAACGCTAAAAATCTTTAATGGCAAGGCTTTTGGCGATTAATCTGATTTCTTAGCGTACAAAACTCCCAAATTGGCACGGTCTAGCCTACTTCTAATTCACAGGATTTTTTTGAACCATTGCCGAGTATTACACGGTACGACCAGGAAATGGAGAGACTCATTGCCCAAGTACAGAATCTTCAAAAAGAAAATTTAGAGCTTAAGGAACGGTCAGCCATTAACTTTGTGCATGACGTTGTAGATTTTGAGGCGATACGCGATCGCATTTTATTTGAATTGAAGTTGGGACGGCAAGCTTCAGCTTACAAAGCAGCACACAAAGCACTTAATCGATTTATTCAAGAAATAAAACATCTGGTTGACAGTTTCTGATTGCTGCCAAAACTGCTGCAAGAAGTCACGATTTCTCCAAATTGCCAAATTGATTGGTTTTTATCACTTTTTAATGTTAAGCAATATTTCGCCAACAGTGTCTTCGCTACTTTTACCCCTTTTCGTCCTAGCCAAACAGTAACCCGTGCTGAGTTGATGGCAGTATTGCGTAAAGCCATCCAATATGCTGATGAGGGTGGAGGAATTTCAGCCCTAATAAACAAGCAGCAAGCAATAGTGTTCAGTGATATATCCTAGAGCGGTAAAACTTGCTAGAGTTAGGTTGGAAGCATAGTAAACTCGTTTGATATTTTCTAAGACGCATACGTAATTAAGCCTTTAGTCTCACCTCTCCAGTTAGTTTTGCCGTTCTAGGATATATCTAACCATTGGGCGAAAAAACCAATTACAGAGATGTCTGTCTATTGCGGTGTTGCAACTCCCGTCAACGAAACTGGAAATGCCTTTTCTCCCAATCTTGGGACACGGCGTAATTATGCCGCAGCAGCTACATTACGCTTGCTCAACTGTCTTAGGAAGTAAGTTTAACTCTGCGTTGTTTATGTGTCCAAAGCAGGAGTAAGCGATCCCCTTTATGCTTAGGCGAAAGCTTATCGCCCGTCACCAATGGTGATTAACAATCTCCTTCCATAGCCGTGCGATCGCTACCTTGGGGTAATGGTGCATTCATGTTTAACCAAGTTTTAATAACCATTGGTTTACAGGCATACAAATGATGGGGTTGTATTGGGCTTGGTTTATTAAGTTATAGCAGTTTGATAGCACCATTCAGTCCGCTAGTTTGGGAGCATTTCATTTCACATCTCGAACTTTCTAATTGATTAGATGGGTCGAGAGCCTATGAACGACATTTACCAGCACAGCGTCATGAGATAGTTAAACAGAAGATTCAACGAATTGAACAGAAGCACTTGAGATTAAGAACAAGAATCAAACAGCTAGCTCGGAAGACAATTTGCTTTTCTAAAACAGAGGAGATGTACGGCATAGTTATAGGTTTATTCATCAACCGCTATGAGTTTGGTTTACTAGTTTAAGGACATAGCAACCGATCTAGAACATTGCCAATTTATCTTTATGGGTGCAGACATTAGCAATATTGCCCCTCTACAAAGAACAAATCTCTTTTATCTTACATTTTATTCTAGCCGCCTACTTAGCTGAGAACCACCCAAGCGTAGCTAATGACTCCTAAAATTGCTATACCAACAATTGCTTCTCCTTGCTCATTCAAAAGATGGTAAAAGCTATTCAAAACGTAGTTTAATGCTGCCTGGCGACTTTTACCTAATTCAGTCATCAGCAATTTAACCCTCGCATCTACCTCTTCAATAGAGACTTCACCTTTTTGGTAAGCAACTTCTAACTCATTTAACTTGCACCAGTATTCTTTGGTATCTTCCACAAGGTTAGGAAACATAATTGAAGATATATTTAACAATGTTAACTTTCATTACGATTATATCTTGCCAGCTAAAGCAGATGGTTCTGTCGATTTGGTGATATTTTTCCGAAGATCAAGGGTTGAGCTATATAAATAGACGCAACAAGCGTAGAGGATATTATTGTTTCCCAAGGTTTCCGTCTGCTGTAGGCTAGGGCATCGTTAGGATTAATCTTGATGGCTTAGTTATAATCGGTGATTGCCCTTTGTTTGTCTCTTAATTCAGAGCGGGCAATACCCCGGTTGTAATAGGTATTGGCAAAGTTAGGATTAATCTTGATGGCTTGGTTGAAATCGGCGATCGCCCCTTGCAAGTCTCCTTTTTTGTACTTATCCCCAGCCTGAATATAGAAGTCATCAGCTTTCGGTACTGTGGCTGTTGGTATCTTAGGTGTACTAACGCCCACATCTGCCCCAGTTTTAGCTGAGAGTCTCAAAAAGGTATTGACTCGTTTAGTGGCTTCAGTACCAGAACTATCATAATTATCAATTTCTACAGTAATAGCTTTGGCAACTTTAGCAATTTCGGCTGAGGAGAGTGCAAAAGCATTTTGAGGTTGTACAAAAGCAATTGATACACCTATTAATGCTGGAGCTAGAGAATAATAAAATTTCATTTAATTTATAATCAAAGAGTAAATAACAGTAACAGATACAGCAAGAGTTCCTAAAATTCCCAAAAAAGACGATTTCAATAAAATACCGTAATTAATTATAGAAAGTCGGTCGAAATAAATGCAGTCCTTTTATAGGCGTATAAATAATTACTTTTATATAAGTTAAAGCTAGTAAACCAAGCATTGGTTTTTATATACTCTGCCCAAGTGGATAATTCAGTAGAGTATTTTATGAAAGTGCGCTTGTCGTAGGCGTTCGCGTATCCGCCCACCTAATAAAGCGATCGCCAAAAGCCTAAGCTTCTCTTCGAGACGCTTCGCGAACGCTTCTCGCCGCCCCCGCCTCTTCTGTGCCCTTGTTACAACCGCCCTCCACAGCCTACGATTGCTCCTTGGGGTAATGGTGCGTTTATTCTTGACTAAATTTTGATAACCATTGGTTAACACGCATTCAGCTAATACCAAATTATTGTGAAGCTGCATGAAACAGGAGAAGGGTGAAAGGTTTGCCAAGCAAAGGTTTTAGCTTTCTCATTCTATGCAACTTCATAAAAAATTGGTATAAGGGTGTTGCATTGGGCTTGGTTGATTGCGTCTAATCCTTGCATAGTGCAGCTTTAAAAGTTTTTCGCTCTTTTTCCGTAAATCACAAAACTTAAGCTGAAGAATATTACATACCAAACTTCTAGATAAACCAAGGGACAACACTTTAAAAGTCCCCTATTTTATTTCCCTTTTCAAGTGCTGCCCTGGACGATTTTAGTCCAGATGGAAAACGCATTGTCACCGCATCTGTTGACAATACAGCGAGGGTGCGGGAGATAACAGGAAAAGAAATTGCTTTACTTAAAGGGCATACCCAACCTCTTGCTAGCGCGAGTTTTAGTTTGGATGGAAAACGCATTGTCACCGCATCTGTTGACAATACAGCGCGGGTGTGGGAGATAACAGGAAAAGAAATTGCTTTACTTAAAGGGCATACCAATGCTGTTAGGAGCGCAAGTTTTAGTCGGGATGGAAAACGCATTGTCACTGCAAGTTTAGACAATACAGCGAGGGTGTGGGAGATAACAGGAAAAGGAATTGCCTTGCTTAAAGGGCATACCGATGTTGTTATAAGCGCGACTTTTAGTTGGGATGGAAAACGCATTGTCACTGCATCTGCTGACAATACAGCTAGAGTATGGCGAATTGACGATTTAGATGTTTCGTTATCTCGCGGTTGCCCATGTCTGAACGACTACTTTGCCAAATGATCGCGGCATCCAAGACAGCAGTGGGTTAGCCAGAGCGTTGACAGGTGATACCAAAGGAGCAATTGCAGACTTTGAGGCATACATTGCTCAAGCTAATGGATATACTAAAGCACAACGACAGCGCTGGGTGAAAGAGTTACGCATCGCAGATTTGTGTCACTTAATTGCAAAATCGAAGACAATTGCACATGCCGCATCCTTACACCAGGCAATGTCCAAAATTAAGGTTGATGAAGTCATCTGTATTAAAGGCAGCACCCTGATAGTTTTTTACACTCCTAGTCAATGCTGGGAATTCCGTATCATCAGCCGCACAGGTGGGATATTCGGGGAACAAAAGATTTATTACACGGCGGAGGCGGCGTTGAGAACTGGGTTAGAGTGGTTGCGGGATGAAAGGTGATGAGTGCGTCGTATATGCGATCGCCTCCCTTGCCCTTGCCACAACCACCCCTTGATAGCCTACGATTGCCAGCCTGGAATAATTGCGAATGTTATTTTACACTATTAGTTAACGGTTTCTGATTGTGTGGTGTGCCAATCTGAAGCCTTAGAACGGATTATTTGAAGCTCATCAAAAGAGATTCGCTCTAAGTTACGCAAGATTTGAGTCATGCGTGGCTGGTTTTTGAGCAAGTCATAATGACGAGCCAGAAAGTCCCAATAAAAAAAGTTGAAAGGACAAGCATCATCCGTACTGCGCTGGCGATGATTATAAGCACAATTCTTACAATAGTCGCTCATGTTGTTGATGTAGTTAGCAGAAGCAGCATAAGGCTTAGATGCAATCATTCCACCATCAGCAAACTGCCCCATACCAATGACATTGGTTTGCATTACCCAATCGTAGCCATCAATAAAAGCAGCATGAAACCAGTCTTCAAGTTCTTGGGGGGAGATACCTGCAATCAAAGCAAAGTTGTTCAACACCATCAACCGTTGAATATGATGAGCATAACCTATTTGTTTAACCTGAGTTAGAATTTGGTGCAGACAATTCATCTGTGTATCGCCAGTCCAATAAAAAGTAGGTAGTGGATGAGTGTGGTTAAACCAGTTACGTTCTGAATAGTCATCATCTAGGTAAATATAAACACCGTGCATATACTCTCGCCAGCCAAGCACCTGACGGATAAAGCCTTCAATGCTGTTTAGCTCCCAGTCGCTGCTGTTGTCTAAATATGCAAGTTGTGCCGCCTGAACAACTTCCAAGGGATGAAGCAATCCAATATTGAGATAGGGAGAAAGCATCGCGTGCCACATTGTCTGTTCGCCAGTCGCCATCGCGTCCTGGTATGGCCCGAATGAAGACAAACGTGTTTCGATAAAAAACTTCATTACTTGTAGTGCTTGCTGTCGCGTTACACCCCAGCAGAAGGGTTCTAATTGCCAGTAACTTTGATTGTCTTGGAATGCCTCAGATTGCTTAATGAAGTCAATTACATCTTGTGTAATTGAGTCTGGTTCAAACCATAAAGCTTCGGGTAAGGTCAGTTTGCCTTTTGGTGGTTTGCGATTTTGTTTGTCAAAGTTCCATCGACCACCAACAGGCTGGTTGCCGGACATGAGAATGTTAAACCGCTTTCGTCCCTGGCGGTAAAAGTCCTCCATGATTAGGCGTTTGCGTCCACTGGCCCAGTCAATGAACTCCTGATCACTCCAGATAAAACGGTTATTTGGTGTAAAAGTGACTTGAATTGTCAAGTTTAACTTTTGAATTAATGTAGCAAAAGGGCGATCTGTTGGAGTCATCACCCGCAGTTCGGTAATTTGGTATTGTTCAATCCATTGGAGTAAAGGTGTATTGAAATCTTGGCTTTGAGCGTATGTTACTGGGAAGCGAAGCGATCGCAATTCGGCAGCAAAGTGACGCATGGCTGACCAGACCAATACCAGTTTTTGCAAGTGATAAGGAAGTTGCCCCGCATGGGCAAGAGATTCGATAAAAATCACAGGAGTCTGTTGGTGTTGTTGTAGGCAACTCTCTAGCGCTGACTGCCCAGCCCAAAGTTGATCTCCGAGAACCCAAACACCAATAGTCATGCCCTTGCTCCCTCTAATACCGTGCGTTGGCAACGTGACGACAAAATTCTATTCAATCAAGTGTAACGTCATTGTTACAAAAACTTTCTCAATGAAAAAGCTTATGAAAGCCTAAAAGCGCTAGTGCTAATGTACTATTATGATGAGAAATTTCTCAAATATCCAGATTGAATCACAAATTTACCAGAGAATAGTCGTTCTCGCCGCTTGGTAGAAATGGTAATACTTCAACAACAATGCAGACGAGAAAAATAGTTCACGTAGACATGGGTGCCGTTTACGCATCGGTAGAGCAGAGGGACAACCCTAGCTACGCCCAGCAAACCGTTAGTAGTCGGTGGTAGCCCGAATCAGCGAGGTGTAGTTGCAGCCGCCAGTTATGAAGCTCGTAAGTTTGGGATTCGCTCCGCGATGCCGTCAGTAACAGCGATCGCTAAATGTCCCGCACTTATCTTTGTCAGACCGAGATTCGACGTTTACCGAGAGATTTCCACTTCAATCCACGCCATATTCAAACGCTATACTGATTTAGTGGAAGGAGTTGCACTAGATGAAGCATATTTGGACGTTACTGAGAACAAGCAAAATATTACCTACGCTTCTACTATCGCAAGACACATCAAAACTGCAATTTTCCAGGAAACTCAGTTGACAGCAACCGCAGGCGTGTCAATTAACAAGTTTCTTGCAAAAATGGCATCAGGTCAAAATAAACCCAATGGACTAACGGTGATTTTACCGGAGGAAGCGATCGCCTTTGTAGAACAGCTGCCGATTGAAAAGTTTCACGGGATTGGAGAGGTGACGGCGGCGAAAATGCACTCACTCGGCATTCATACTGGCGTAGACTTAAAGGAGCGATCACTGACTGAGCTAACACACTACTTTGGTAAAGCAGGTCATTATTACTACAAGATTGCCAGAGCAGAAGATGACCGCCCAGTTGAAGCAAATCGAGTTCGTAAGTCCATCGGTGCAGAAACCTCATTTGCACAAAACTTAAGTGATATCAGCCAGATGTTACAAGAACTCGAACAGATTGCCCAAATTGTCGAGCAACGGTTGGAGCAGCATGAAACGCGAGGCCGCACATTAACGTTAAAAGTCAAGTTCTCTGACTATCAGCAGTTAACCCGCAGTAAGACAATGCTTGCTCCCATCAGTGAACTATCTACGATTTTTGAGATAGCCAAAACACTGTTTTTATCAATTGAACTGGAGAATCGCAGTATTAGGTTGCTTGGCATTTCCCTGTCTAACCTTGATAACGCCAAACAAACCCAAGTGATTCAACTGCCATTATTTCAGAATGGGAACATCATATTTTAGGGTAGGTGTAATCTGTTCAGACGGTGACAACTCAGTTGTTGTCAGGGAGCGAATTAACTCTCGAATCACATCAGTTGAAGGTCTACCTGTACTTGCACAATATTTTTCAAGTTTTTCGCTTTCAGCAGATGCAAGATTTATTGTTATTCGTTTGACAGCCCATTTTTTGTTCATGACTTGCTATATTAACCAAATTTAATGAATTATCTAGACTTTAAATGCCTTGTGCAATACTTAACAAATATATAGATGTTAACCACAGCATACTTGCCGTAAAACTATTTTTAGCACATCCCTCCCCAGAGTATTTACTTGTAGCCCAAAACTTCACTGATAAATCATTTATATGAACTTTAGAACATTTGAAAGGAGCTTGTATTTTTGTAAATATTGTTAAGCAAAGCGCAATTTGAGTGAGCATTGCAAGAGGGTATAATCAGCAATTATTGCCAATTTAATTTAGTAAACATTATCTTCATACAATTGCATCTAATATTCATTTGCTCTTTACCCAAAGATGAAATTGACTAACTACTCTGGATATAGACTTTCATTCAAGCACTATATTTAACTCTGTAATTTAACGAAACCTTAAGCAAGCTAGAAAATTTTCTAGCTTGCTTAAGGTTTAATAATTTTGGTTCTTCAGTAGCTGTTATGCCAAATTATTAGTTAGATATTAAAAATAGGCTCGACAATAAAGCTCAAAAGCCCGAATTAGTGCTAAAATCAGAAACATTTTGCCGAAAGTTTGTCTCTTCTGGATAGTTTTTCGCTCTTTTTGCATAAAGTACAAAACTCTAGCTGAAGAGTATTACATAGCGAACGAATTATATAGGACTAGTATTTGATTTCTGAAAAAGATCCGTACATTTGAAAAGTGGCAAAATCAAAGGTAGTGTGTCGGAGAAACTACTCAAACATCCATCCTGAGCGACGAGATTGGGCGATCGCGTACAAAAACGGCGAACAAGTTTTAGTTGTGAAGTCTGGGCAAGTAAAAATCAATAAAGCTACTCTAGAAATATCTCAGGATTTGGAGAATGCGAATTCTAAACTCGATAAAGCTTTAGACAATAATGTTCAAACGCGGACGGGATAATTGTAAAGATAGTTTTTCAAAATTAACCATGAAAATAGATAAATTAGAACAAAAACAAAAAAGTATGAACTAACTTGTTGTAAGCGTATTAGCTCATACTTTCTATTAGAGATTAACCAATAATAGGTGAAGTCAAGTTTAAATTCTTTCCTCTACGATATTGTTGGCTTCCAAGGAATACGCTATCTTCCTATAACCAAATAAACGACAACTATATGTAGATCACGCTTGTTGTTGTAAACTTTAATTAAGTATCCAAATTAGGAGAATTTACCGCGCTTTTCTAAAGTTGTAAGGTCATTTATCTCCTCTTTCTGCACCGTTTTGACAAATGTGCATTTACCTCAATCTCTTATGGATAAGAAATGTCTGCTTTTCAACTATCCCCAAAACCTGCAAGTTTTTTAATTTCTGTGATTTCATTGGCTACTGTATTACTGATAAAGACATCTGAATACTTACAGCTTACTACAGCAGTTCCCTCATTTCTTCCTTTTCCTGTTTTGACAACTTCCCACGATAGCTCTGTATTAGATCTACCAAGCTCCGCGGCACCACCTCCTGTTATGTAGGTTTCTTGTGATACCAATTCAAAATCACCAGGGCAAGTTATTGTTGGCGCAGGACATACTTTTCTTTTTCCAGGAGTGCCATTAGTACAACTTTGTCCTAATGTCGTTACTTTGCGAAAGGTTTCGTAATCTTCACGACGCTCTTGCCTAAATTCATCTTCAAGTTGACTTAAATCATTGCTAAATTGTATGAGAACAGCGGGTGTGATAGGTGAAGTTGTGTATTTTTTTGTCAGATCTTCAAATTTTGTTTTATAACTTTCAACATAATTAGTAAAAGGTTCAGGTGGATTGATATTTTGAAAAGAGAAATCTTGAGCAAAGGTTACTACGGGAGAAGAAAGTACTATTAATATTCCAATTATTGTGTAAGAAAGCCTCATTATTTTCTACTCCTTATGAATGATTAGCATTTTCGATAACTACTATTTTTCAGCAATGGCTATGACCGCCAAAAGTATCTCAGAAGTTGTCAGTCTATTGAGTTTAGTTTGCCATCAAAAACTCGAAATTTTTGTCTGTAAATCGGTATTCTGCTCCTCCAAATGGAACGTAGCAGGTTTTAGTCGGCTCATAGTATTTTCCAGGTATATACTCACCTTTGTACTTGGCTCTGCAAACATATAATGTGTTTCCACCATTATCTTGATTGCCGCCCCAAACTCTATCTCTAGAAGATGGCAATTCTCCCCCAGTATTTCTCCAGCTCCAGTTGTTTCCCGTTAGTACACGATACTTGGTGTAGCGATATTCTTTATTCCCCCCCGGAATGAAGCAATTATGAGCCTCAGTTAACTTTCCAGGTATATACTCTTGATCATGTATCGCTTGGCAAACATACAGTTTCTTTCCATTTTGACTGCCACCAACAACAGCATTAGTAGGGATATAGTTATTGGTTTTTTTCTTTTCGTAATCTACCCATGAAACACTTGCCAATACAGGTACTGCTATAGAAACTGCTATTCCAGTTGCTAGAAGTGTAGCGATCCGACTGAATTTCAGCAAACTTACTTTTGTAAAGTTAGTGTTCATCCTTTTATCCTCACTGAGCATTCGTTGCCACTGATTGTTTTTATGACTCTTGGATTTCATAGGAATTCCTACCCAATTGGGGTAATGAATTATGGACTACAGGACATGGCAGAGGGAATAGAAGAACTTTGCTCAGATTGAGCCACAAGAACAACATCACCCTTAGCATTGACAATCCATCCTTGAGCCTCCATAATCCGATCGCTAGATTTAGCCATAGTTGCAGTGGATAATTTATCTGTGACTGTGTGTTGATTGTGCGGGCAAATCTACCCAACTAGTAATCACTGCTTACACAACGGTTTGTTAGGGCTTTAGGGTAATCCACCGCGTCCTGTGGCGATAAAGCGACTAGCGTTTTGTCTTCCTCTGGGTGTGCAACCAGAGGGAATTTGTTGGGATGCATCCACAAGGTTAGAGGGTAGTTGAATTAAGGGTCAGTATCTGGACTGCTGATAGTTATTTCCCCACTCAGCCGTGTAATTGTCTCTCACCGCGCAAATAGCAAAATCATCAATTTTAAATTGCTATAACGCTTGGTTTTTAAGCTTTGTAGGGAATGAAACAGCCCAGCATCCTGACTTAAATTAGAGTAGATATCGCGCAAGTTTAGATCCAGCCTTGGCTCCACTCTTGGCTCCCCTGAAGATGTCAGTGTCCAAACCTAAGGCACCACCAATAGCACCAACACCAGCACCAACAGCGCCTCCGACAACTGCCGCAGCAGCGCTACCAGCATCTTCCACTACGTCAGTAGCTGTGTCTACGGCATTGTCAACGATGTCGCCAATGCTCTTAATGCCCCAACCGCCATTGATGGCAGCTGCTTCTTCAGGGATTAATTCAGTGAACAATTGTTCATGCTGATTGTCGTTCATGTTTTTCTCCTTGATTAAAATTGACTTAAGTTTCGGAAAAAGAAGTTGTTCCCCAGATAGAGGAATAAGTAATCAGGCAATAATTAAATGCCCTATGCAGAGATAATTAAATAAACTTTAATTCAGCTTATTTGCACCTTTTTTGTAGTACTTACTCAATGAACTTCTCTGCATATCACTCTTTACGACGACTTTTAGTTTTTATGCACCGAGAAGAGAAACTTTTTTGAAAAATCTGTAAAATCCTTATGCAGCAAGGAATTAGCTTTTGTCCCTATAGCTGTATAATTAAAATCAGCTATGTTGCAGCTTAAATGCTGATTAGCTTAATTTGACAATACCTGCCTAACATAATCTGTCAAAGCCAATTACCAACCAATACATAGGCTGCCCAGTAGCCAGGATGACTGTAATTGGGATAATCCTTGAACAACTTTACTTGGGCACGACGCAAGGCTTCAGTTTTTGTCACCTTATTTTTAACTAACTCACGATAAAATTCACCAATTAAGATAGCAGTAGATTTATCATTGATATGCCATAGTGAAGCCAAGGTACTACGCGCTCCTGCTTTTACAGATGCCCCTGCCAAACCTAAAGTAGCGCGATTATCACCAGTAGCAGTTTGGCAAGCACTCAAAACTAGCATTTCTATAGGTTTTGGGGAAGTTTCATCCCGATGCCGTAGTAAACTATCAAACTGAGTCACATTAATAGCACCATCTGCCGCTAGTATAAAAGTATTTTCAGGACGCGAACTAAATTGACCATGTGTTGCTAAATGTATGACATTAAAGGCAGTGGTATCAACATTTTGCTCCAAAGCATTGCTAGTAAATTCCTGATTTAATAGTTGCTTGATAGAAACTCCTGCTTGCTCAATCAAATTGAACTCAGACTTGATTCCTAGTAAGGGTGGAAATTTCTGAAATTCTGGCGGTGGTTGTACTAAGCCAGCAGCTAATACTTTAAGTGGCTCTTGTGCCAAGGATTTAGGTATAAATAATTGAAGTCCTGGGCTGAGGGCTACAGCGTATTTTTCTACCAGATATTGCTGACCATCATACAAAATTGCCATTGGTATATTTCGTAATGAACCATCTAGTACAAATACGAGAGTATTAACTCCGTTATTTTTTAGATCCGACTCAATTTCTTTAATTAACCACCCATAGACTTGTTGTGATAGCGACTGTAATTCCTCAGTTCTGTCAGGTTCTACAAGGTACTCGCGTAACTGTATGACAATGGCTTCAACTTCACTCTGGGATTTATTAACTGTATAATTACGGAGGGGTTGTTTAGGAATTTTGACGATTACCTGTAACTGTTGCGGTAGAATAATTGGGTAAATAATTGCAGCAGTAGGGTTATCTTGGTCTACTACTTTGTCTAAAACTACAGTCTGAGCATCTATGCAAGTTTGTCGAAAGTAGTCGTCTAATTCTGCCAGTTGCAGTGCTTCAATTCTCTGTCTAGCTTTGTCTAAGGTATTTTCGCTGGCATTGCTTTGCTGAGACTGCAACAGCAATTCTACTGACTCTCGATAAATAGGTTCTACACTTTCTTTAAAGGAAAATTGCACATCTCGATTTACAGTTACTAAGTCTCTGCGTAGAGTCTGCAACTCGCTAACAGCAGTATCATAGGCAGCAATAGCAGTCTGTATATTTCCTTGCTGTTTCAACAATCGTCCCAATTGCCAATGCCAACGATAAGCGATATCTGGGGCATTGATTGTTTGGGCTATGGTCAGTGCCTGTTGGGTAAGGTTCTGGGCTATTGACCATTGTTTAGTTTGTTCGTATACGCTGCCTAGAGTCCCAAGGGCAAAGCTCTTGGCTCGTTTATCTGCCAAATCTTCAGCTTGTTGCAAGGCTCTCGCGCAGATTTGAGCGATCGCTTGGGGTGTAGTCCCGAATTTCATCAAGCTTTGAGCTAGATTAATCTGTGCATAAATAGTTGTCACAGAAGCAGGTAGTTGTACCAGTTGAGTTTGAATTTGCGGCAATAATGTCTGCACGGCGGTTGTTTGTCCCGTGTTTACTAGCAAGTTCAACTGATTAACTTGAGCCTGAACTTTGGTAATCGAGTTAGGAGCGATCGCAGCAGCTTGCTGATAAAACTGTATTGCACCCTTAAAATCTTGCTGTACTTGTGCCGTGTTGCCTAAACTGAATAAAGCCGCGCTGACATCCTCCGTAGAATTCAATTTTTCGGCAATTGACAAACTTTGCTGTAATACCTGACGGGATTGATTCAAATCTCCGGCTAATTGCAGAGCATTACCGAAAGACCGTAATTCTACTGCTTTACTGACTGAATTAGGTTTTGATTGTAACTCCTGCTGCAATTGAGTCAAGATTGTTAAACCCCGACGGTAAAATCCCAAAACTTGCCATGCTTGTGCTTGATTAATGCGATCGCGGATAATGCCATTTTGATCGCCTAATTGCTTATAGCTGGCTTCCGCACGTTGCCAGGTGTTAAGTGCCTGTTGGGCTTGTCCCAAGTCTAGTTGAATACTACCTTGAATATCTAAAATTGGAGCCAAAACCTGAAGATTTTGGGAATTAGAAGATTTTTCGAGCAACTTCAAGCTATCTGTAATTGCCTGTTGTGCTGGTGGTAAATTACCCAGTTTTTGATATGCCAACGCCAAATTACTTAATGCTACAGCTTGCTGCAATTCATTGCCTTGGTTGCCAAAACTTTTAACTGCTTGTTGCAAAACTTTAGCCGCTTCTGCAAATTGTCCTGCCTCATACAGCAATTTACTCTGTTGCAGCAGGTCTTGTGTTTGTGTAGGAGGATTTTGAATTGATATTCCAAGAGTTGCGATATTTTGTGTCTTTATAGTTGCAGCAACAGGAAAAGTAATAACGCACAAAAAAGCTGTCACTAGAACCAAGAGAATGAAAACAGGCAACTTATGGATTTTAAAGGGATGAATCAACCATATATTAAATCCGTCATATATCCGTTGCCACTGATTGTTTTTATGAATCTTGGGTTTCATCGGAATTCCTCCCTTAAATCTTGGAGTAACGAATTATTGACCACAAGACATGGCAGAGGGAATAAAAGAACTTGGCACAGATTGAGCCACAAGCATAATATTACCATTAGCATCAACAATCCACCCTTGAGCCTCCACAATCGGATCGGTAGATTTGGTCATAGATGCAGTAGATAATTTATCCGTGATGGCTGTTGCTGGTGCGGGCAAATCTACCCAACCAGTAATCACTGCTCGTCCCCGCAACGGTTCATTAGGACTTTGGGGTAATCCACCGCGTCCTGTGGCGATAAAGCGACTAGCGGTTTGTCGTCCTCTAGGTGTGCAACCAGAGGCGATTTGTTGGGATGCATCGACGAGGTTTGATGGTAGTTCGGTTAAACCACGACTAGGGTCAATATCTGGAGTGTTGATAGATACCTCCCCGCTCACTCCCAATTCTGAACTGGCTGTAATGTCACTCTTTTCGGTTGGGACTTTTTGCCGGATAATTCCAAAAATACCATTGGCTGTAATGCTAACTTCACCACCTTTACCTGTGAAAGCATCTGCACGGATGTCACTGTTTTCTTTTGGGACAGCGACAATAAACGGGGAATTGATGTTAATGTTACCGCCATCACCACCGAATTGGTTATTACCGACTGTGGTGGAAATTAAACTGTTGCGCCGAAGTATTAATGCCTCATCTAATATCAGTGTAATATTTCCGCCATTACCAGAGGCTGTTTCGGCAATTAACTTACCTTGGTTATCTAAAAAAACTCTACGGGCTGTGAGTTCTAAATTTCCAGCTTGTCCAGAGCCATTACTACTTACTGTTAATTCTGCTCCATCTCGTACCGACAAGCTTAAGCTGTTAATAATTAAGTTACCAGCATTCCCAGAGGCTTGAGCTTGCGTGGACAGGTTACTGACGACATTTTCACCACCAATATTCCCAACTCCCACAACTTCTACAGAATCAGAAGCTTGAATATTCAAAGTCCCACCAGGCCCTTCCCCAAATGAAGCAGCCCGAATTTCTCCGCCATTTTTTACCACTAACTGCTTGAGATCTAAATTTGCATTGCCACCTAGTTGTCCAGCACCAAAGTTACTAGCTGAGATTCTGGCTCCATTTTCTACAGTCAGCAGTCTAGTTCTGATGTTCAAACTGCCGACATTACCTGTGGCTGCTAGGTCAGCCCCGACAAAAATTCCACTACGATTATTATCAAAAGGTGAAGCATTAGCTTGAGAAGAAGCTCCACTTACCAGAATTTCATCTGAAGCTTGAATTGTGATATTTCCACCATTGCCGCTATTGTTAACAGTTGTGGCTATTTGTGCGCCACCCGTAACAGTAAGTTTTTGAGTTTCAATGGCTAAAGTTCCAGAATCACCCAAATTTTCTGTAATTGCTTGGGCAGATATAGCAAAAATTCCGCTAGCAATTTGACCGTCTTGACTAACTCCACTTAGTTCTATAATGTCTGAAGCTTTTATATTGATGTTTCCTGCTTGACCAAACCCAAACGTAGAATATTCTAGGGTTGCACCATCTCTAATTAGTAATTTTTTGGTCTCAATGATTAAATTCCCTGCATTACCTGTGGCTGACTCCAGAACTTGAGACGCTATACTGCTTGGGGTAACACCGTCTGGAGTTGTACCTGCCAATTCAATAGACTCTGAAGCTTTCACTTGTATATTTCCCGCGTCACCTTCACCGAAGGCAAAAGTTGCTAAAAATGCTCCACCATCTACAGTTAAATTTCTGGCATTGACTGACAAATTATCTTGTCTGCCTTCCCCAAAGCTATTAATAAACACTAAAGAACTATCACTCAGATTAACATTCTCACCTTGCAAGGCAATCTCGCTGCCATCGTTACCGCTGCCATAAATAATCGCAAATTGAGAAACGTTAATATCTCCAAAGTCTTGTACGCCTGAATAGTCAAAGGCGTAACCTTTTTCAATTTCTGTCAGTGTGACTAAACCTGTACCAATGCTAGCCAGTTCAATTCTGCCTGCTGTCGTGGTCAGGTTTCCCCCTTCGATGGCTACATTACCCCCTATCAATGCTAAGGTTTTACCAATCGGAGCTTTCAACCCAATGGGGTTCGGAGGTTCAGCATCAGTTACTTCTCCATTAAGGTTAGCTTGGGACTGATTCACAATTCTACCGCCATTAGAATTAAAGTCTAGCCCTACAGGAATGCTCACTGTCAATAATGGGTTAGGAGTTGGGTTTGTGGCACTAAATTCTTGACCATCAGCAAATTTAATACTATTGGCGGTACTGGCGATGAAAGAACCACCAACATTTAAGCTGGCATTGGGGCCAAAAATTATCCCACTAGGATTGATTAAAAATAGATTAGCTAATCCATTGGCTCTAATTACACCATCTATATTAGAGATTGAGCCACCTGTTACCCGTGCAAATATATTTCTGACTGCCGCATCATTGTTGAAAAAAGCAGTATCGCCTGTAATATTAGCTGTATTAATAGAAAAGGAAAATTCTTGAAAGCTGTGAAATAAGTTTGTGCCTCTTTGGGTACCGCCCTCAATAACTCTCACGTTACCAGAGTTGCTAACAGTGGTATTGGTAGGTAGAGTGGGGTCTGCAACGATGTTTGCAACTGCTGGGTTGCTAGCTAACAACCACAATATTGCACTGCAATTCCATTTCCATAATTGCATCAGAAAATCTACTTTTACCACTGCGATCACACCTTAAATTAGTAAAATTTAAATTTGTCAATTATCCCACAGTTAATCAGCCTAAAATATTGCATACATATAACTCTTGTGGTTTAGGCCAGAAACCCTACATCGCACGGGCTAGAAGACCATCCCACAAAAATTTGCTCTTGCAACATTTTCGTCTTGACACACCTCTACAATTTAATGTTTACTTACTCTTACTTAGAAACGTAAGCGTTCGTGAATTTCAAGCTATGTTCCATCTTGCCGCCATTGTCGGAGGTAATGGTACACAGCCTTCCTCTTGGGGAAATCGACAGGTTGCTATTAATTTTTATACATCCTCCCAGAGCAAATACACCGCCGCCACTGGCACTAGCAGGCACTATACCTCGGATTGTTTCTACTCGATTCAATCTGGATAGATTGTTAATAAAATTAGTATTATTAGATTGCACAAACCAGACTAATGCAGGTCTAGATGGCAGAATAGAATCATTTCTGTTGAATGTGACATCATACCGAAAAATGTTTTTAGAAAAATCGATATCAGAGCCACTATTCTCAACATTATTGTCAATATTATTAACAAGATCCTCTAAAGTTGTTAAAGGTACTGGTGTATCAGAACCATCAATTAAAAGATTTGTAACATTACCGCTACTATCTATTTCCAATCTCGTAATTGTCAAATTGCCATCTGGACAATTGATCTGACCACAAATTGTGCTATTGTCAACGCCATTGGTAGGTACAACATTAAAATTTTTAATCGCTCTTGGAAAATAACCTAGATTTTGATTACCCAAACCAGGTTCTATTTCAGGAACAGTATGATCTATATCAAAACTAACGCTATATCCGTTAATAGATTTTCCACCGAAACGCACTCTTTGTGCTTGAGCAACATTTGGCATTAAGCAAGCTACGATTGCTACTCCTGTAGCAAATACTACACTTTTTTGGAAGAAATTGTTAATCATATAATAACTCACTAATTTTTATTAAAAAATCTTGGATATTGTATAGTAGAGCAAAATTTTTAAACAAAAAATTAAGCTGACCAAACTCATATGGTTCGGTGTTAACTTTGAAATTGTTTTATAAATACTAGTAATTAAGTAATTCTAATTTTAAGCAAATCCTATGACCTTTTTCTTTTGCTTTTATATTAATTTACAAAATATATATAGAAATCATATTTGATTTATGAAAAAAACTGCGGGATAATACGGAGGCGAATAGATGTCTAATAACTGTAACACGACCACGCAAAGAACCATCAATTGCAGTTTAATACTCAAGATTATTGATAAGTTTCACTAAGTCTCTGATTAACTCAGCTCTGCTGGGTCATTTTGCATAGCTTAGTCTAAACTCCAGTCATAAACTCGCACGCATTTTTTATCGCCTTTGGACATCTGGCGATCGCTTTACTGACCCTGGTATAGATGCTTACGAGCAACAATATCGAGAGCGCACGCTGAAAAACCTAAATAAAAAAGCTCAAGCTTTTGGTTTAGAACTCATCCCTATTTCCAACGCTACGGAATGTGTTTCTTAGAGGGTGTTTGAAAAGTTTTAGGGAGTCAAAAATTAAGCAAGTCGCCTCACCATAATACGGATCATGGAAAGGTAGATAAAAGTCTCAGAGGTTTCGGGCAATAACTCATAATCTCTGACTAATCGCCGAGATCCCATCAACCAACCGTAAGTGCGTTCTACCACCCAACGTTTTTTGAGCCTTGGTATTGCCCTTGGTCTGCTCTGGTCGAAGAACGACCTGGATAATCCAACGACAAAAATCCATGACCCACTGCATAAACGGCGCACCGTCAAAACCGCCATCTACCCAGATAGTTGTCAGACGAGATGCCTGAGGTGGAGATTGTTTGACTCGTTTGAGAACTTGTTTTCCCCCTTCTCGCTCACCGACATTGGCTGCTGTCACCAAGACTCGCTGTGACTTTCCCCAAGGTATCAACTGTCATAAATCGCTTGCGTCCCGTGATTTTCTTACCCGCATCATACCCCACCGCAATACTTACCATTGCCGCACTTTTGACGCTTTGACTATCGATAATCGCCTCCGATGGACACCGATGCCGCTCAATTTCAATCCTTGTCCACTCTCGCAGACAATCATGGATGTGCAACCATGTTCCATCTTTACGCCAGTTTCGGAAATATGTGTACACTGGCTTGCCTTGCGTGGGAAATCTCCAGGCAATGCTCTCCATCTCACTCCTTCCATCAAAACATAGAAAATCGCGTTCAGAACTGCCCACATATCGACTTCACGCTTGCGTCCACCTGGTTTTGGTTCTGGAATTAGGTCGCTTAAAAATTCATATTGAGCACGTGTCAGGTTGCTGGGATATGCTTTACTCATGTCACTCTCTCGGTGCTGTTTATTATCTATTCACAGCTTATACTGAGAGAGCTTTTTTACACCTTTTCCGACTTTTCAAACATCCTCTTAGGAGTCTCAAAGCTTTGAGACAAAACTTTGGCTTTGGAGTTTTGGATAAGTTTTATGAAGATAACTGCTGCACCACAATTAGTCTGTTCAAAATACTTATGTTTCAATGAGTTGCCGAATGAAGATTCTAATTTTCTGGAATTCGCTATCTAGGCGGTGTAATCCTTATTAGAGCAGCGAATTATAAATAACTTCTATAAATAGCCCTTGGGGAATATAACCCCATAAAAAGCCTAGTCATCCTGACTGGGTTTTTTGGTTTGATGCCAAACATTTTCACTCTTCCACTGCTCGGAAGCTCAAGCAATACAACTCTTGATGCTATCCCGTGAATATATCCCAGAAAATATGTTATTTGTCAATATTTAAAGGGCTGGTATCGTTAGCTTGGCAACATTTTATGAGGGGTTGTTTAGCTAAATTCTCTAAATCTACGGATTTGAGCAAATTCATCCACTCTACCGCTAGAGTTGGATCTTGAGGTTTGGCAAGACGTAATTCAGCCAGAGTAGTTAAGGCATCGTACCAAATACCATTCTCAGCATAAAGCTTTACCGATTGCTGAGGAGTTTCTTGCGTCGGGCTATTTACTAATTTAGGATTTAGATTAACCCGTTGCACCCATCCTTCCACATACTCCCGTTCTGGAGGTTGTTGTGGATTGCAAATGATTTTGATCTTAAAAAACCAGTGATACATCTTGTCTACTTGCAATGAGGGAGTAGTTGCGCTTAAAGGAATGCTAATAATTCCTGGTGTTTCTGGGATTGTTACTACTGTTCGGTAAAGAGTTTGACTTAGTTTACCTGACTCATCTTTGACAACAAACTCAATCGAATCAATTAGAGATTTTTGATAGGGGACAAAAAACCAAAAAGTTGGATATTCCTTAGTCGTCAAGCCCCAAACTTTAGTAACAGAAATAGTTTCTGTTTGCCCTTGATTTAATGTCTCTTTGTATACAGGTACAATTGCAATAACAGACTGATTCCCAACACCACAACCACGACTTGCAGCCCCTCCGCGATCGCCTGCTGCACCCCTGTCTGGAGGAGGCGGAGGTGGCGAAAATTTCTTAGGAGTGGCGGCAACTGATGTCATCCAAATCATCATCATTGGAGAATAGCCGATAATTCCCCACAAAGTCATTCCCAATACCGCGATAAATTGTATTTTTTGCCAATAACTTTTCATAAAATCTCCTGACTTATGCCTGATAAACGGTGATTTTCATGCTTCAAATTGGCGTTATTATTAATTTTTAAATTTCATGTTTAAGTAAGTTGTAGTTATTAAACTATTAACTACTAAAGCTAACATAGCAGGAATTAGCGGAACCCAACAACTATATACAATTAAAAATATAAAACAGCTAACGTATAAACTGATAATAGCGATTCCTCCTGCCAAGCTTAAGTAAATGAATCGGTGCAGGTAAGCAGTAAACAAACCGCCTAAAAAAGACCAACCCCAAACCCAAATTACCTCACCCCAAAGCGGCCAAGTCCACAATAGAGGTTGTCCGTCCAAAGTAGCCCTGAGCAGTTGACTAACCATTTGAGCTTGTAAAAATACTCCTGGTATTGCCTGTAATTTTCCTTGAGGAGTGATGTAGGGAGTTAACCAGTAATCACCAAAACTTTCTGCTGTTGTGCCAATAATTACTATTTTGTCTTTGACCGCATTGGCATTTAGCTTACCCCTTAACACTTGTTGTAACGTCATGCTTGGTGCGATCGCTTCTGGTGAAGGAGAAGAACGATAATTTAATAAGATTTGGTGTCCAAAAGCGTCAACCCCTTGATAACCCCCGGTATGAGCTTCTATTGGTTTAAATGTTACCTTCCCTAATTGCCATGCGCCATCAGGGGTAAATTGCAACCGAATTCCTTTGGTATACAGGTAACGCAGCGCAAGTTGAACATTCAAGGCATAGGGCGCAGTACAAGGAGATGAGGGCGCAGGAGTTAATGCTAACAGATGGCGACGCACAACATTATCTGAATCTATGGCAATATCGCTAAAACCAAGATTCTGTGAAGAAAGTTCTGGGGGTGGTTTTACACCTGGTTTTCCGGCTTGAGAATCGCTGAGTTGACACACCCCTACAAAGCGATCACTTTTTCGCATCCTTGCTGCCAATGCTGGATAATCCTTATCCACTGGATAATCTCGGTATATATCCAAACCAATAACTTGTGCTTGATATGCCTCTAATTTTTCTAACAGTTTGGCAAGTGATTTGTCTGACAATGAACCTTGAGGTTTTTCCGGTTTTTGCGCTTGGACATCTTCTTCAGTCACAGTGACAATCAGTAGGCGTGAATCTGGTTTTTCAGGAGGGCGCAAGCGTACTAGTTGGTCAAATGCACTTAACTCTAATGTTTGCAGCACGCCCAAATATCTTACACCGATTAATATTCCAGTTACTACCATACTCGCCAATAATATCGATGAAAAGCCAAGCCGATTTGTGGTTCCTCTAAGAGGCGTAGTTTGAGACAAAGATGCAGGAAGATTGGGTGTATTTCTAAATAATTCTCCCCAATTCAACGGCATCTCAGCCGGATTTTGAAAGATGACAGGTAACCATGTCGCGCAGGGAAATTGGTTTTCTAGTCCCTGTAACCTTTCTCGTGCTTCTCTTACGGCTAAATACAACGAGCCTCCGTGCGCGAAGGCTTCCAAAAAATACTTTAAAAACTGCTGCGCCACGCGATCGGGTACAGGCTCTCGCATCACGATAATTTGGGGAATATGTAAATCTGCAAATTCCCATGCTAATCCCAAGCCATCACAAGAATTGAAAATCGCTAGTTTTAGACCTCGTTCTACTGCCTTTTTCAAGGCATACTTTAACTGGCTAATTGTTAGACTTTCAGTTTGATTGATATAGATTTTTCCTGTTTGATTCGTTTCCTGAGTGGAACTATGTCCGGCGAAAAATAGAATCTGCCAATTCTGCTCCCATAGCTGGTCAGTCAGGTCAAGGCATTGTGGTTCAACTAAAAAAGTGATATCTGTATTGGGTAACAAATTAAGTAACGCCTGGTCTGCTTTGGTATCAATACCCTGACTGTTACCCAAAATCGCTAAGATTTTTACTTTATCGGATGTAGTTGCTATGCGGTTAAGGTTGACTTGTTCGTAGGCAGGAGCGCTCAAGGCGATTTCCGCCTGGGGATAGCGTTCTAGCACATCCCAAAGATGCCAGGGGAATTTCTGTAATCGTAGGTCTTTGGTTTGTAAAAGCATCCGAATATTATCTGCAAGCATGAGTTTTTCTAACAATTTTTCGCGGATAGAACGAAAGGAATTGGAAGCAAGCCAAGTATTAAAACTGACTTTAAATTCCTCACTCACTTGCTGGCAGTATTCTAGGCTGGGGGCTTGGTTAAGTTCTTTAGGTAAACCAATCGGACGAGATTGCAACTTTAAATTACGATAAATAGATTGCCAACGGTGATAATCGCGGAGAATTTCCGGGTTGGGGGGAAGCTCACCTGTGATTTCCACAGTCGGGCGGACATTTTCATCGCCAATCTGTAGAGTTACGGTAAACCCTTGTTCAAAGTTTCCCTCCCCTAACTTTAAGATGATTAACTTGTCCACAGCTAGTTCTCTCTAGATGTTGAGTATACCCGTAGGGGCACGGCAGTACCCATTGGTGTAAACTTAAGCCCAAACCCTTGTAACACATACGCTTTACCCCACCTTAACCCTCCCCGTATGTATTGGGGAGAGATGGTTTTGGGTTTAGACCCCGGGGTGAGGTGACGCTGTGAGTAACCATAAGTAAATAAACTCAATATCACGTCTTGACAAGGGTTTCACGTTAAATTAACACCTATGGGCACTGCTGTGCCCTTACACCCTGCTATATATATCTTGGTTGCTAAATAGGTTATTGTGTGTAGTGAAATTCAGTTTAAGAGTAAATAATAGAGGCTAAACGTGAAGATTTTTGAAGGTAAAACTTAAAACCGCAAAATTTCTCGGTCAAAGTCTTCAGGTGTAGGTTCTATTTCCCAAACCAATCCTTCTCCTAGTTCCAAAATTACTTCCAAATACAACATATCTACAGGAGTTGTTGCTGTATCTTGATTATTTTCAAAAGTTTGTAAATCTTCCGTTAGTAGTCGAAGCTTAAACCCAGCCGGAATTTGACCATTAAGAGTTGTACTTCGCAATTCAAAACGCCAAACATAATCCTCAGAAGCGCTTTTTGGGAAAATGCGTAACTCGTATGTTTGCTCTGCAACTTTTATTTGCCGAGACAAGCCGAGAACTGGTTCTGCACTCCGCATTCCCACAGGTACCATAACAAATTCTCTTTTTTCCCATCCCCACTGTTGAGCTAAATTGGCTACTCCTGTCTGTAACCATTGCGGAATTGACTGCTGTATGAGTAAACCCTGACGCAGTTCATACAACTTTTTTCGCCAACCGCTATGTGCCAAGAGCGCACCCCAGAGTGAAAATGGAACTGCCAAACGCGGAAATTTCACATCGCGATCGCCCAATCTTTCTAAAAGGTTTTCTGCCTGGGTTTTGCTAATAGAATCTATTGGTGCAATCTCAGCACGTAAGGCTTCTGACTGATCGAGTTGGCGTGTAACCCACAGCACATTAATATCTGGAATTAAATCTTCTTTTTCCAAGCTGTAAGTGCGATCCCCAGGATTGTAAACTCCTTTTGTTTTCAGAATTTGATGCGTTGTATAGCCAAAAATTTTCATCCAGCCATCATCAGGGTTGACTTGTACTGCTACGTAATAGTCAGCAACCCACTCTGGAATATCTACCCATTCTTGCGGTACGCATAACTCATCGTCATCTATCGCCAGGGTGGGAATTAATACGAGGCGATCACGCTCGAAAGTAATAGCTGTGCCATTGACTACTTCCCAAAAACTCGGCAATGCCGCACTGTTAGGATAAACCCTGGCGGTGGGAGCAATTTCCTCCTTGAACCAAGGCAAAAATGCTTGCAAGCATTTTTGATTTATCCACCCACGTTGACAAGCACCAGCTGTTGAGTATAGTTGTTCTTGCACTTCTGGAAATTGAGTAATTTCCAAGTATAAATGCTGTGAGTCAATAGTGAATGGGGCAGGTGGATTCAACATAAATAATTTTAGAATGGCTCTATATAAAGACCATATTAGGGAGTGGGAAGAGACAAAATTATTTCTTGTCTGCTGATTGAATCGGGGTATGGCTATATTGGACTTTGAGCCATTCCTCTAAACTTGTGTTTATGGCATCTACTACGTCGGATTTGGGAGAAATATGCAAGGTGTTTTGACTCCATTGCGTGAGAGTTAGGAGCAATGACTTTTTAATGCTGCTCAGGCGACGAGAAACAGTATATTGCTTCATTTCTAGCTGGGCAGCAATTTCTTGTTGAGTCAATTGTTGAACGTAGTAAGCTTGTAGTACTTTTTGGGACTCAGCATCGAGTGCAGCGATCGTTTCGGACAAAACTTGGTTTAACTGAGCTTGCTGCGATCGCATATTCGCAGTTTCTTCCTGCTCAATAATTTCCGTTAGTAAAGATGTTTGCAAATCTACAGGCAATATATCTAATAAATTACCATCATCTTCTTTGAGGGGAGCGTCTACGGAAACAAACTTAGGATAGAGGAAAGTACGGGCAGCTTTAGCAGCAGATAATACCCAGGTTTCTACGGTTTGCTGATTGACTGCGGCTGTAGGCGAACTCAATCGGCTGAAACGTTCTGCATTATAAAGATTACTAATAGCCTGCCAAGTCAGAGCATCTGGGTTGGTAAGCTGACGAATTTTTGTATTGTTACCTGTGTAGAGTTCCTTAAAGCACTCCCAGGCTAAAACATAACTCTCGATGCTTTCGGCGTTAAATCCGGCATTTTGTAATGACTGCACTAGGCGTTTGCGGCTGAGTTTATGCAATAATGCCCAGTCTGAGCAAATGTCTGCTTCTCGGTGTAAACGCAGTGCATCTTTGATAATCGATTCAAAAGTTAATTCTGCATAGGCTTTTAAATGCGAACTGTATTGAGGGTTGAAATTTTTGAGTATTTTGTTAGTATTAGCGATCGCCATTTGAAAACAGTCTGCTACAGACGACTGCGTGGGAAAGTTGAGGGCGAATTTTTTTGCAGTCCAATAGCACACCTCTTGTAAATAAGCAGAAATATGTGCCAGTGCCACAGCACTAGATTGAGTCTGCCAAACTCTATACCAGTAAAGCGCCCAAAAGGTATCTGATTTCTCAGTTGACGACTCCAGGCAAACTTTCATACTGCGTCGCAGTTTGGCATCTGTTGCCCAACCACTAAACTGGTCTACATCAAATTGCACAAAGGTAGAAAAGATTTCAACAATGCCCTGTCGGGGTTGCATGGAACACTCGCCGCTGTTTGAAACATAGCTGATTTCAATTATACAGCCATAGAGACAAAAGCTAATTCCTTGCTGCGTAAGGACTTTACAGATTTTTCAAAACTTTTCCAATTTTAGTGCATAAAGACTAAAAGTCATCGTAGAGAGTGATATGCAGAGAAGTTCATTTAAAAAGATGCTTTCTTTGGGGACTAGCGGAATCATTGAATAAGTTCGTTAAATACAGAACAAAATTTTGATGGTTACAAGCACAAATTCATCCCAGAAATATGCAACTTCTTAAAAGTTACCTAATTATCTCTGCATCACCTAATTAACAAAGAGAGAAAAACTATGTTGACTAATCAAACCTGCCTAGTAAAGCACAGCAGAAATAAACATACCATTTCAAATGGCGCAAGAAGCTCTAAATCCAATTATGCGTGACTTCCGCCTTGCGTTAGTACTTGCTGAAGATAATATGAATTACCAAAAGACTCATGTCATAAAGTCTTCACTTTAGGTTGTCATATTCTCAAATCCTGGAATTGAATTGCAGGTAATTTGCTGTTGGAATCCAGACAAAAATTACGTCTGCTGAGTTTAACTTAACCAATATCAACAACAAAAGGAGTCAAAAATGACTGTCTACGATAATATCGGTGTTCTGTCTGCTACCCCTGTTACCAACAATGACTTTAATTTAAATGTTTTAGATTCCACTGATGTCTTTGAGTTCAGAATTGACACTACCCAAAACATCAATTTGTCTCTGACAGATATCAGTGCTGGTGATGATGCCGATTTGCGCCTTTATCAAGATAACGGTAACGGTTTCTTTGATACAGGCGACCAACTAGTTGATTCTTCTAGTAGGGGGAGCAACCAAGATGACTTCCTTAATCGTCGAGCAGACGCAGGTACTTATTTTGCCGAAGTCCGTCGCTTTAGCGGTTCATCAGGCGATGTAAGTTACGATTTAGCCTTGTCTGCAAGTACACCCAATTCGACAAGTGGTTTCAGCAATCTTTTGCCTAGAGAGTTTGCACTTGGTGACTTGTCAGCTGATGTTACCCGCTTTGGGACAATAAGTAATACCAACACCACAGATACTTACGAATTCTCTCTGGGATTATTTGAGGGTGTCGACATTACACTGAGCGGACTCCAAAGTGATGCTGACATCCGACTGATTGCGGACTATAACAACAATCGTATTGTTGATGCAGGTGAGGAAGTTGCACGTTCTACTAGTGGTGGTATTACATCGGAAGTAATTTCCAACACTAATCTTTCTGGTAATTACTTCTTGCAGGTCAATCAATTTAGTAGTACACAGACTGCTTACACCTTAACTTTTGACCAATTTACCACCACTGATGCTTAAGTTTAGGCATTAGAAGTGATAAGCGGTAATTGAAAGCATTGTAAGGTAATGCTCTCAAGTGTACGTAAATAGTCTTGCGGCAGAGAATCATACTTGAACTTTGCCGCTTTATTCCAAAAATGATCGCTGCACTTATCAAATATTTCAACAAAATAGTCTTGAAATATGACTAAAGCTTTACAAATAGGTGATGTCTACAACGGGCATAGCTGCATTTCGGTCTTACCTAAAGAAATTATCCCATTTTTGGCTAGTTACAACCTGATTGGGCAATTTTTATCTCAGAGCATTATCGAATCTGCGATCGCACCAATCACCTGCACACAAGCAGAAACATCTCATGCTCTAGAGCAATTTTATCAGCATTGGGATTTGACAAGCGAGCAAAAAATCCAAGATTGGTGTTCACGTTATTATCTGACTCAAGAGCAATTAGAACTTTTCGCAACCCGAAAGCTCAGAGTTGAAAAGTTCAAGCAAATAACTTGGGGAAATCAACTAGAATCTTACTTTCTCAAATACAAAAAACATTTTGATCAAGTCATTTATTCTTTAATTCGGACTGAAAACAAAGGAACTGCCAACGAACTATTTTTCCGAATTACAGAAGGAGAACAGTCATTTGCTGAACTAGCGCGTGAATATTCTCAAGGGACAGAAGCTAATACAGGCGGCATCGTCGGCCCAGTAGAACTTGGTACTATCACTCCCAATTTTGCTCAGTTACTTTGCACAAGGCAAGTGGGTATAGTTCAACCACCCATACTCTTTGGAGAATTATGGGTAATTTTACGTGTGGAAAAGTTTATAACTGCACAGTTTGACAACTTTATGCGCCAACGATTACTACAAGAAAATTTTGAAACTTGGTTTCAACAGCAAGTAAATCAACTGTCACCGGAAGAAAAAACCTGGATGTGAATCATACCAATTCAAAATCAAAATTTTCAAGTACCCTAACACTCCTGAACCGAAACTATAAACGGAAGTGAGTCTCAAAATTAGCCCAGTAAAGTATGCTGAAAACGCCAATTTGAGGCGAGTTTTTGTGCCCGGAAACAGCACTAGGCTCAAGGTTGAGAATTGAAGTTACTGAAAAAATTGATTTATTTAGGTATAAAAGATTATGGCAAATATCATTGGAACCAACGGTAATGATACTTTAGTGGGTAGTTCCGAGGCGGACACGATTAAGGATCTTGCAGGCAACGATATTACAGGTAACCAGAGCAATGACACCCTGGCTAGTGAGGGCGGTAATGATCAATTTGTTTACAGCGACTATTACGACGGCATTGACCTTGTAAGATACTTTGTACTGATGCAAATAATTGAGTTGCGAAACTGGGAGGCACGGAATAGCCGATGATTGACCCAGCAGTGGCAGTTTCGTTGGGAAACTCGTACCAACCGGGAAACCCTTGCAAGATCGCAGCCCCCTCAATAGACAAGGATTTGACCGTACCATCCGGCAACCAAATATCAGCGAACCTACTACGGTTGCAACCTTTGTGATCAGTGAAATGCGATCGCAGTATCGTGTTACAGGGTAGATGTCCGGGTTTATATTTGGACTGTGTACGCCCTCCAACTCTTTCTATTAGCACTGGTGTTGGCGCATTCCCGGCTAAAAATTTCTCCAAAGCTTGCTGTTGTTTAGGGAGTAGTTGGGAATCGGTCATGGTGGGGATTAGGTGAGCGATCGCCTCGTACCAACCGCAAGGTGTAGCTCCCATAGGTAGGGCAACATGAAAACCCTTGCTTGCAACCAGAACTAACCGCCGCCGCGCCTGGGGCAGTCCAAAATCAGCCATATTCACCACGCTGTAAGTAACCGAGTACCCCTCTTGTTCCAAAACATCCAGAATGATATTGAAACTCTGACTGTTCTGATAGCGCGGTACATTCTCCAGCGTAAACACCCGTGGCTGCAACTGTCGGATGGCTTCTGCCACCGCGATCGCAGCCGTCAAATCATCGGTAGTTTCGCCGCCCTTACCCGCTTTGGCTGTGTGAGCTTGGCTGAAGTTGGCGCACACCGGGGAGGCATGGAGGTAATCGGGGCGGCGGGGAAAATCTAGAAATCCTGACTGTGCTACTTCTTGGACTGTTAGCTGGATTATTCTACAGCCATACTCGCTAAAGTTGTGGTGATGGGTTTTAGCGATCGCCCTGCTCAAGTCTGGTTTGCTTGGGTCAAACTCCACTGCAATAACTGGACGAATCCCGGCTTCAACCATCCCTGCTTCAATCCCGCCGCCACCCGCGAAAAGTACTATGGCGATCGGTGCATCATCTGGAAGAACTGGTTTTAATTTTGTGTTATCAAAATTTTTGCAGACATCTGATTTTGGTGATAGCTTTTTGGTTTTCGCTTTTTTGATAAAGGCGATGATATCTTCCTTGGTTGCCCTCTGTTGTTGCAGTGTCCGAATCATAGCGCTTTCATATATCGACCTCTAAAACTTAAAAAAAGCTCATTGCATGAAATTATCTCGCCAAGTTCAAAAATTTCGATGTAGATAAATCGCACAACATCGTCGCAGTGCCGAGTTTACCGTAAAGGCGGTTTTTCTCAACAATCAACTCAATAGTGCGATCGCTTGGGTCTTTTGTGTAGACAGCATCCCGGTAAAGCATGATTAACTGGTCACAAACCTCAAAGATTTCGCCAGAATTACGTAACAGATGACGATTGGGGCGTTTATCAGCCGTAGTTTGATTGCCCCGATTGATTTGACAGCCTAAGAAAACAGGGATTTTGTGAGACTTGGCAATATCCCGAATCTGGCGGGTAATCTTGCCGACTTCAAAAGCCATGTTCCCGCCGGACTCCAGAGGAATCTGCTGCAAGTAGTCAATAAACACAGCACCAATAGAACCACCAAATTCGGCAATAGCACGGCGCACCGCACTTGCAATCATTGCGGTTGTAGGGGACGAATGCTCGTAAACCTTCCAAGGCAGTTCCACCATCTGTCCTATGCCTTGTGCTATTTGCTCCCAGTAGCATTGGGTATTGGTTTGAATCATAGAAGCATCTACGCCTGTGATTCGGGCCAGCATTCGAGCATTAAGTTGATTCTTATCCATTTCTGGAGTTACGTACAGAACTGGTAATCCGAGCTTAGTCATGATTTCGTAAGCGTAAGAAATCATAAAATGGGTTTTTCCCATGTGGGATTCAGCAGCTACTACAACTAAACTGCTCGGATAAATGCCGCCGGTGATATTTTCCAGGTCGTACCAACCAACCTTCTGCCCTGCCATATTGCCCATCTCCAGCTTTTGAAAAAGTTCGATACCCATGTCTTGTGCAGAGAAAACCTTGCAGCGTTCATCGCTTTGATTTTGAGTAACACCAAAAACTTTCGCCTCAGCTTGTCCAAGGACAAGGGGCAGTTCAGTTTCTGTTTCGTAGCCGAGGTGGACAATTTCATTGCCCACTTTGATTAACTGCCGCCGTCGATATTTCTCCATCACCAGATCAGCCAAAGCATCAATGTTGACGGCTGATACAGTGCGGTCTACCAGAGTCGCTAACTTGTTTCTGCCACCAATGCGGTTGAGCAGATTGTGGTCAGCCAACCAAGCGGTGACGCTTAGTAAATCTGTGGGTTGATATGTAGCATGAAGTTGGACTGCGGCTTGATAGATATCTTTATGGGCGCTGATGTAAAAAGCTTCAACGCTCAAGCGATCGCTGACTCTAGTCATTGCTTCTGGGTCAAGCATAATCCCGCCCAAAATCGCTTCTTCAGCTTCGATGTTTTGTGGGGGCAAACCTGAAACTGGATAGTTAGAGCCAAAAGGAACTACGTTGTCTTGATTAGAGTGCATAATTAGGCTCTTAGTGCTAATTTTAACTGCGTTTCAACTTCTCGCAAATTCGTGGAAGATGGTCTGGTGTTGCTCGAAACTTTTGGCGTGTTGCCTGCGGCTTGAAGTTTTGCTTTTAGCTCCAGCATTTGTGGGCTGTGTTGATACCCATTGGATGGAACCTGCTTTGATTGCTCTTGCTGACGGCGCTTATGGTCTTGTGCCAACGCATCTTCGAGCGAACTGTTAGTGGTGTTTGCCTTGTGAGCCAAAGCAGTATGCTGTTGAGGTAGGGGCTGTTTTTCTGTTTGCAATGCTTGGTTATAGCGCTGCATCAGGTTCGTCCACCCACCCTTGGTTTTCTCCCAGGTGTTCATTACTGCGATCGCATGATCTATTTCCTGTCGTGCGGAGCGTTTCGACTTAGTGGCTAATTCTTGTGCTAGGAAATCCACGACTATCGGGTTGAAGTTCTGGTAGAGGTTATTCAGCTTTCGCTCTCCATTGCGCCAAGGTAAAACCCAGCAATTCCACTTGATTGAGTCTCTAACAAGCAGGGGCACACAATCATCACTCATAGCAGTCGGGTCTGTTAACCAAGCATCAATCAGTTCTTTCACGTTCCGGGCTGTCTTGTAGGGACAGGTTATTTGCAGCTTATTCGATTGTTCGGATTTGTCGAACGACCCCCCCGCAATAGTTGATCCTCTTGAGGGATTATCGGTCAATACGGTTCAGTTAAGGCTATGCGGTATTTAGAATAAGGAAGGCACGAGGCTTTGTTATTGTCCCAGTACTTCTGTGTTCTACTTTTTTCGAGGGAAATTTTGATACAGGCTTTTTCACAACCCTTGGATTAGTTCTATGAACCCTTTCAGGTAAAACTTGATCGAGAATTTCCAGAGTAAACCAACTCAAAAAAAGGGAAGTTCCTGTGGTTGCAAACGCTGGAATTTAGGAAGGGCACGACGAACAACTCGCAACGTTCCTGTGAAACTTAGACGCAAGGGTGCAACGTCTGCGCTGGTTGCAGCTTGAAAAATTAACCTTCTTACAGCCCAATGCCCCAATAACAAACCGTAAACTTCTTGCACTACCTCCCGTGGTTTTTGAGAACGAATATGAGTTTTTCGCCCTAAAAGGTGTACTTTGAGTTCATCAATCGTATTCTCGACTTCCCAACGTTGGTGATATTCGCAAGCAAGTAATTGGGCTGGGAATTTTTCAATATCCAATAAGCTTGTAATTAAGCGATATCTAATCTGTTCTTCTCGGTTCTCCAGATTCTCAACCTTGTACTCTATAACTCTTAGCAAGATTGGCTCACAACCCTTTTTTCTCAATTTGCCAGATGGATAAATCCAACTCAAATATGAACCATCCTCTAAAGGTTTGTCGTTTAAAAATTTAACGTTAGCTGGAATTCTTCCTAAATAATCACAATTTTTATTGACTGTTGCTTGCACCATAGCGTAGGAATGTAAACCTCTATCCCACATCAACAACATTCCCTCTGTTACTGAGCGTAATAGCTTTAATGCCCGTACTCGCTCTCCAATTCGATATGGACATATTAATGCATCAAAAATTAAATGCGTTCCAGCCTCTACCAAAATCACTAATCTAGCTTTGGGAAATGCTGCTCGTGTGCCTGGACGACTACCAGGACGACCAAAAACCCTGGCGTTTTCATCACTATCTGGGATATCTAAGCAACTTCCATCAATCACGACGATTCGTAACCCGTTTAAAAAGGCTCCTATTGTTGCGCTATTTGCCATTGGTCGCACTAACTGATGAAACAATCGCGTCATCACCCTTGCTCCTAACCTTTGTCTGGCTTGGGTGATGGCTGATTTACAAGGGACACGCCAATATTTGCCTACTTTGACCCATGCTTCCGAAAGACCATCTATCAGATTTTTTAGTACATCCCGCATTGAGTCTCTCGACCACAAGCTCATTGCTATTATCAGACAAACTACTAGTTGCGCTGGTAACGAACGTGTACGTTCTTCTTCAACTTTGATTGTTGCGGTAAGCGAAGCCATGCCGTAGGCTTATCGCCTGTTCAATTGAAGCTGCTGGGATAGCTATCTCTATTGCCTTGAATATCTCAGTACTTTGTATCTTAGGAGACGCTAATGAGAATTCCTTGAGATGCACCTTACTTAATTTACATTTTTGGAAACAATACCCAATTTACAATTATTTGAGCCTTAACTGAACCGTATTGGATTATCGGTTTGTTGCGAAGACTCGGAATTTTTTGACAACGAAGTGGGTTGTTGTGGGGTTGGTTCTTCTGGAGTTGGTTTTTCTAAGCTTGGTTTTTCTGGAGTTGGTTCTTCAAGTTCAATTTCTTCCGTTGTTAAATCAAGTTCTTCTTTTTCACACACACTCTCTTGGGTGGGGGGCGCGGGTGGCGAAGCCAGGGGCGTGTCCTTGAGTGGATGGACTTCAATTGGATAATCTTTAATTGGATAATCTTTAATTGGATAATCTTTGGGTGTCCCCCCAGCACTACCGGGGTGTTCCCCCAACACTACCGGGGGTGTTCCCCCAGCACTACCGGGGTGTCCCCCCAGCACTCCCCCTAGTGTCCCCCCAACACTACCTAAATCTTTCTTTCCTCTGATTAAGGAAGACGGTTTTAATGGATTAGGGAACCAGTCTTCCATGTCCGTAAGACTGTAATGATTTGATGTTTGTAGCCCGTTATTCTCTCTGCTGGTTTTTGTGATCAAATTCCAACAGATAAGTTCATTTACTGCTGCGATCGCTTTTCGCCGTAAAGTGTCGGTTGGTGAATTTGGAAAAGACCCTCGAAAGCAGGACTCACCAATGGATTTGTAGGAAGGGAAAGCATTGTTGTCACAACCGGCTCGACGGCACAAGTGGCAGTAAACACGATATGCCTCCATTGTTAATGGCAAATTGTCAAGCTTACTATCCATATAAATATGGCGTTTTCTTCTGTTATCGCTAAAGCTGTCGGTAGTCATCTTTTAAACCCTCCAGCAATGTTATTTTTTTTGTTAAACTCATCGTTAGAACCCTACAAAAAACTTTTCCTTCCCCCGGCTGTGAAAAACAGTGTGGGGGATTTGCTTTTACTCTCGTACCAGAACAGGAAATTCCCTAACCTGTAATTCTTGTGGAAACTCTTCAATGTCTCCCCCTTTCTTGTTGCGGGTTTTGAATGGCTGCCCCTCAAGTTGAGCATTAGCCCCCAACTGCTTCACAAATACGGGTGTTTTGGCTGACTGGCATTGTTGGACAATTGAATTAATCCATTCGATGTGGCATGGTCTGGAATTTGGGCCAGACTCACCACCAACAATTACTAACTGAACATCATTCAAGTAGTGAGTGATATCACCCAAATCTTCTAGTAATGGTTCAACTGACCAGAATCGGATATCAGCAGGAATCTGAGCAAGAAATTTACTACATTCTTCTAAAGTACGGCGATTTTCAATCGAAGTTCCTGACCAAATATTTAAAGGTAACTTGTCTAGTCCATGAAAAGAAAGCCATTCATCCATAGATAACAGCATAATTTCTGGGCGTTTGGTGAGAATCTGAAATATTTGATTGGGAGCAACGAACATTCCGTCCAGCATTTCATGTTGCCAAAAACGCGGAACCCATTCACCAAAAACATCAGTCATTGAAGAAACGAAATGCTTCTTAGGTTTTCTTTGGAATCCCCATTTCCGAATAGCTTCTGTATCTAACACTAGCTCTGGTGGTTGCCCAGAGTAGGGTTGTTTGTTTCCGCCAAAGAAAGAGTTTTGATTCAGCTTTTCGCTATAGCAATTTTTACACCCCTCTGAGATTTTTTGACACCACCAACCACTGACTTTTGCACGGATGATATTATCGCTTTGGTCAGTCCATTCTATGTTTGTTGGCATAAAAACCTCTAAAATTTAAAATTAGACAATACATTTGAAAATGGCTAATAAAACACCTCTTACTGAATATGATTCCCCGTGGAAGCAGATGTTGCAGTTGTATTTTGAAGACTTCATGCAATTCTTTTTTCCTCAAGCCCATGCTCAAATTGATTGGAGTAGAGGTTTCGAGTTTCTAGATCAAGAGTTACAGCAAGTAGTTCGTGATGCTGAATTAGGAAAACGACTAATTGATAAATTGGTGAAAATCTATCGCATTGGGGGCGAAGAATCTTGGCTGTTGATTCATATAGAAATCCAAAGTCAAGAGGAAACTGATTTTCCTAAACGGATGTTTGTCTACAACTATCGAATTTTTGACCGTTACGATCGCTCTGTTGCATCATGCGCGATACTGGGGGATGACAACATCAACTGGCGACCATCGCAGTTTGGGTACGATTTGTTTGGTTGTACGGTTGATTTTCAGTTTCCTGTAATCAAGCTGCTAGACTATAAACAAAGGTTGTCGGAGCTAGAAGCCAGTCGTAACCCCTTTGCTACAGTGGTAATGGCTCACTTGGCAGCAGTGCAAACCCGCAGTAATAGGTCGCAAAGGAAACAATCAAAACTGAATTTAGTGCGTAGGTTGTATGAGCAAGGGTTTGAACGCGAGGCTGTTGTTAACCTTTTGGCTTTTATTGATTGGATGCTAACGTTACCATTGGATTTAGAACTAGAGTTTAAAAGAGAAGTCGAACAATTGGAGGCACAACTGCGTATGCAGTACGTTACTAGTTTTGAGAGAATTGCTCGAATAGAATCTTTATTAAAAGGCATAGCCTTGGGATTAAAACTCAAATTTGGAACACCTGGACAAAACTTATTACCTGAAATTGAGCTTCTTGAAGATTTCAGATTGCTGGAATCAATCTTGGCAGCAATAGAAACAGCAGATACTGTTGATGAATTGCGTTCTATTTATCAGACAGCAGATGACACACCGTCAGAAAATTAGAATTGTTTGATATTTGATTTTCAAGGTTCAGCAAGTTTTGAGTGCCGAAATTAGCGTTAATTAAGCACTCAATGAAGTATCAGTATTAATTTCTGCACCAAGCTGATCAAACAGATCCGCCTGATCCCCCCAACAATCCCAGCCATCCCTAGACTCGCGTGCGAACATCTCCAGCTTGGTTATGTCTGGACACAGTTTGTCTACGAGTTGGTAGAAACTTTCGGGCTTACGGGAATGCTCACGCCTGGGAGAGTGCAGGATGGTGGACTCGTTTGTGAGTGTTCGTCCAGAGAAAGCTTTGACATTCCCACGAACAGCCAAAGCGCAATGTTCAGTCGAATTCCGCAGCCAATGACCAACACCTAAATGTGTTTTAGTACCATCTTTGGTGACTTTTTCCCAAGTCAAAATAGTCTTGAGTTCAAATTCCCATGTTTGCAAGCATTGAGCCGCTTCGATCATGTGATTGTTCGTGAACCATAGCCAGAGGATACAGCCATTGCTGCCGCATAATTCGGGAATGGGCAGAGCCAGAATTTCCTCAGTCCGCATTGGTTGATAGGGGATGCGGTTGCGGTGAGTTTTGTCTTTAGAACGAAGTCTGTAGAACCAGGGAGGATCTATAACAATGCACTGGTAATGGCCTTGTAGAGTTGTGAGTCTCATGCTATCTCTTGGGGTTGTTGAACAATCGTTGCGCTGATGGATTCAAAATCAACCTGAAATATGTTTAAATCAGGAGTCATTTCGCCACTGTTATAAAGTCCAACGATGTGCTGTCTGATTGCATCTTCTGTGAGTCCATCAGGAATGTGAATGTGGGCTTCACTCATGATTTTTTCTACTACTTGAACTACGACTTTCATAAATACTCCTAAAACTCAATTCGATTCAAAGTTTGTAATTGTGCAGCAAGTGTGATGATAAAATCCTGTAGTTCTTCTGTTGCTTCTTGAAGGCTGATTGCTTTTTCAGAAACGTAAAGCTTTGTATTCTCTAAATAAACTTCTACACGAGTCATATTTGTATGTGGGGAAGTCAATAGTGTTAAAGTAAATTTCTCATATTTGCAAAAGTAGTATTGACATTCTTCACTCAGAGATTGCCCTCGCTGCCATTTGATAATTTCTGTATCGTCATCGTTAGCAAGTTCAAACTCAACTTCTTCGATTGCAGTGAAAGCCATAGCTACACAAGCTCTTTCTGCTGGATGTGTAGCTGATTGCATCCGGTAGTCTTCCGGGACTACATAGCCTTGAATTGCGTAGAACTTCTTAGCTAATTTTTCAATCAGTACATCTTTTTGAAAGTATCCAAGTTCCATATCCTTTCCCCTCAAGATAGAATTTGCCTTTGTTGTAAAAGTCTTAATTCTTGATTACTGGGCGATCGCTCTGTTTAACCAATCCCCAATGCCCAATGACCGATGACCAATGACCATCAAGCAGTAACTACAGCTTTCTTGCTAGCGAAAGCCCCCGCCTGCCTTAGCGCTACACCAGGACTGGGATGAGCGAAGAACTCTTCTACAGCTTTGGTCAACCCAGCCGCAACAGTCGGCTCGTGACAAGCGTAGACATAGATGGGCTGCTGCACACCATTAACCAATCGCGTTTCTTGGCGATCGCCCAATTGTGGGTAAAACGTGCGAACCCATGTCCCAAGATGTCCGCGATAGTGAGTGCCGCTCAGGGGGACTTTCTTTCCAAGTTCGTTCTCTGCAAAATTTACAACCCCCAACCAGCGTTCTTTTGAAGGGGTTAGCAATTTTCTGTTGTGTTCTGCCAGAAGATTCCCGGCATAGTCTTTGAATTGCTGTTCCATGTACGGGTTGAGTCTGCCACCAGTTAACTCAGCTAAAGTTTTCATGGCCAGGACAAGAGTATGCAATCGTTGTTCAACTGGGGGGAGGGCTGGTGTAGTGGGTTGTTCTTGTGGTTGAGTAGCGGGTTTTGTCCACCCCAATAAATCTTGAATCCAGGCACGAACACCAATGCTTTCAAAAGCTTCACAGGCTAATTTTGCTTGTGTGGTACATCTCTTGCCAGCTTCATAGCCGTAATAATGAAGTATGGTTGCTACAGCGACATCGGGAATACCGGACTCAGACCATGATTTAATCTCAGCACCTTCAAAGCCTTTGTACATAAGCCTTTCAGCCAGTTTAGAGCGAGAAATATCAGCAGCAGTTTTGAGGCTTCTGAGCAATCCAGCATCATTAACATTTGCTAATCTGGCTGCTGCCCGAACACTGGCCTTGCCCTGACCATTAGCGTCAATTTGAATCTCTTGTTTTATCTGTTCGATGATTTCAGCGATTTCAATTTGTGACATAACTTTAGTTGGGTGATAATTTTTCCTTGTTGATTAGAGAGAATTAGACATTCACGCGGACTAAACTTTTTTCACCGACGAGTGAGAAGCGATTAGATATAGTCGGTATCTTAATTAACGTTGGCGACATCAATTCAACAACGTAAAACCAAGAATCATTCACAAGCCCAATCCCCAAAATCAGCCGTTGTTTTGTTCCTTTATCGTGAGAACAGAGCATCACTCTTTCGCCCAGAACGAAGGCAGGTTTTTGCACAGTGATGGTCTTTAACTCTCCAGTCCCGATGATTTGCTTTTGTGTAGCGAGGAGTATTTCTTTTCCGCAATCAATTGAATAAATCCAGCACTCATGCTTCCATTGCATACCGCAACAGTAGCCAAATGTTCTCGTAGTTCTGAGGTATACTCTTTCCAGTAAATTCACTTCGACGGGTGGAATTGTTCCACGCCAAGGTGGAGAAAGATACCAACTTGTTTTTAGGGCGTTAATATGGTCAATCATGCTTTTCTCCCCAATAAGTAATTAATTGCTTCGGAGTCAATAGAGGCAATACGTTTTTTTAGATGTTGTGGAGGATTGTCAAAAAAGTTTTTGAGATGCCATCTCCGAACTTGATGATTCCGCTCTAACTCCCATTGCAGATAAGTCAGCGCAGTGCTAGCATCAGCAATGTTTAAATCCGGTTGATATCCCTCGTTCAGCAGTTGCTTGTAGTCTGGATGCGTAGCAATAAAGGATATCAAAGTTTTGGCTTGTTCAAGTAATTGGCAGAGATTGGGATTAGACATCTCGATACCGAGCCGTGAACATAAATCTTCTGCTTTCACTCCTATTGTCCCTGGCTCAATTTCCGTTTCTAACTCTTCAAGCAGGGATTGAAAACTAGGGTGTTCATCGTTGATTTCAATCTCAATTAAATCTGCACTTTTTGTAACGACAGTTACCCAATCTGGGAGAGTCTCTGAAATATTTTTAGCGTAAAGTTTCATGATTTTATCCTCTGGGATTAATAACCTAAAAATCCTCGGCAATCTCTAACAAAAAGCCGCATCCCGTGTTCTGTACTTGTACCAGTTCTCTATCCAGCAGTGTTTGAATGACTGAATTTGAAACTTTGCATTGGAGAGAGTGTAGAGGAACACAACCACCACAAAGCTGAATTGAACGCAGCAAATGTTTGGCTCTGCGCTCAAAGTTGTCTGTAGAATTAACCATTGGTGCTACCTCCAGTGATTGCTAACAACTGTTGTTGCAGAATTGCTATTTGCTGTTGGTAAAGCTCAATTTCTGCTGTGATTTCTGAGAATAATTCCTGTGAGGAAAGCGGTTTAATTTGATTTTCCTGAAAGTAAAACAATTCATCAGAGTTTTTATTAGGCATCAAGGCATAGCGCCAGCCACCACCGAATTGTTCAGCTAATTCAGTACCATTTGGGTAGTAATAAAATCCCAAAATGATACCGTCTTGTGTACGCTGTTCCAAAGCAAAGCGAGGGTAGTCCCAGTGTTGGGGGATTGAGATTGTGGATTGCATATTGATTGGTGAATGAAGGGATTATTGAGGGGAAGGGGGAAAGGGTAAAGGGGAAGGGAATGAAGAAATTTCCCTTTAACCCAACTCCAAAAACCTTTTTCCAGGCGAAGCCTACTCTTTACGCCGTTACTAACTCACGGCTTTTTGTAGATGGCTTATACACCCGTAACCGTTGCCATTCATCAGGAGCCAGCATTACAAACGGTTGGTCTAGTAATTCTTCAAATGTTAGCTCAATGCTGGGTGAAGTTTCCACCATCGACAGCGATTGAACTGCTTCCACCGCAGAGCCACAGGGTAGTTGCTGACATTCCCCAGTACGCATCACCCACCATCTGCCGTTAGTACAGCCAACTTCGCCCAGTTTGATGTCGTTCTGGTAAATCCCGTTGTCAAGGATTTCAAAGCCGTATTTCTCGCATTCATCGAAAATCTGCGCCGTGATTTCGTTGCCAGTAGTGCATGGTGTTGCAAGTTGTTCCTGCACTGGCAGTTTGCCATTTTTGTAGTGAGTGCAGATGAAGCGATGACAGCACATTACGGTGTTGGCACGAAATAATTCTTTATCGTTGACCATTACTACCCAGCGTTGCGTTAAATGGTCGTCATCATGGCTGATGCTGGCTATCAGTTTATCACCAGCGTAATATTCGTGATGGTCAAACGAGATTTCGACTATTGTGAGGAGTTCGGGAGCTACAACTTGGGCTTGGTCAGCGATGTAGCTGTCGAGTTCGGCTTGAGCGAGGGCTTGGTTGTCAACCTTCTGAAGCTGGGTGGATTGGTGGGCGATGATTGCGTTTACCCAGGTTTCAGTCGCTCTTCTGTCGCCGATGGGTGTTACGCCGAGTTCGGCAGCGATTCTTTTGAGACGGGGGAGGTTGTAACGGCAAAGGGCTTGCTGTGTGTAGGTTGGATGCGTCATAATAAGATTTCCTGTAAAAAGGGTCAAAGGGCGATCGCTTCCAATTTGCGAGAGAGGGGTGATCGCCTTTTGCTAACTACTAATATAGCAAGGTCGCTATATTAGTGCCAAGCTTGCATATTAATTATTTTCCCTGCTATATTAAAATGAATTACTTGAAGTAAAAAGCAAGCTAGCTATAAAAGCATTAGTGGAGGAAACTATGAGAGTAAGGACAAGAATAAAAGACTCTCAAAAAATGATTCGTTGGCGGCTTAGGATATTAATGGCAGAAAAAAAAATCAGCAACAAGGAGCTTGCTGAACTTTCGGGTATTCACCCAACCTCTATCTCAAAACTAAAAAATGCCGATGAGATTGAACAGATCAGTGGGAGAGTTTTAAACAGTCTATGCAACGGTTTGACAAAGGCATATCTTGCTACAGGTGATAACCGCGTCATTACACCGGGAGATTTGTTTGACTATACTTTTGATGATGATGGTGATCCTACGACTGCTGAAATTCAGTCAACAGCAGTAGAAAAAGCCGAGAATGAGCAATTACCTAGTTCTGGTAAATCAGCTAAAACTAACACTCAGGTAGTATGGTTAACGCCTAATAAGGAGGCATCATAAGTATTTTTCCTTTTAAGCATACTTGAGCTAGAAGAGGTGGATAAATGGATACCCCACCCCGTAAGCGTAAAAAGGCCACCTCTGCCACATCACTCGATCCAGGATTGCTTAACTCAGACATCGCCCCTTCAGAAAATCCAGCTTCAGCAATCATTGATGTTCCTGCTGTTGAAGTTCCAGAGTTGACAGAGGAAGAACAGCGCGATCGCCTTCACCTAGAGCGCCGTGTGGAAAGAGCGTTTTTTGAGGCGGGTAAGGTACTGGCAGAATTGCGCGATCGTCGGCTGTATCGTTCGACGCATTCAACCTTTTTAGTTGTACTGTCAAAACCTGGGATGGTGAGTATACCGTTGGTTTGCAGTACCTTAAATCTTACAATTACCTGCCTGCCGAGTGTGAGCAGATGCAGGTGATTTGCGATCGCATTAATCGGGTGTATTCGAGTGGACTGGAGGAGTCGGTGCAGAAGTTTTTGGAGTCGTTGGGGAAGCTGAACCGTGGTTATTTGACTGGACTGGAAGAAAAAGTGTTGAGTGTTTTGGAGTCTGAAATCAGAGTTTAAATCTTTTATTTCATCAAATTTATTCTCGATTACCAAACAGTAAGTAATTATTTTCGGAATAGAAAATTACTGTATAGTTTGAGGTGTACCAGATTATCCTCTCAAGAGTTGCTCTATGATCACTCTGCCTGGTATTACTATCCAAAACAAAATATACGAAAGTGACAATTCTCTAGTGTACCGGGGCATCAGAGACGATGGAGTAGGGGTGATAGTCAAAATACTAAAGCTTGATTATCCCTCTCTTCAAGAACTAACCCGCTACAGACAGGAATATAAAATTACCCGCTCCCTAAATCTGGAAGGAGTTATCAAGGCATACAGCCAGCAGGACTATCAACGGACTCTGGTGATTATCTTAGAAGATTTTGGAGGAGAGTCCCTAGAGCAATGGATGCATAAGCGTCCAGATATATTCTGCCCCATGCCTTTATCCACTTTTCTTGGTCTTGCGATCGCTGTTTGCGACATTCTGGGCAGAATCCATGCAGCCAATATCATTCATAAAGATATCAACCCTGGAAACATCGTCCTCAATCTGGATACTGGCGTTGTCAAAATTATTGATTTTGGGATTGCGACCCAATTTAACCGCACGAATCCGACGTTCAAAAGTCCCCATGTGTTAGAAGGCACGCTTGCCTATCTGTCGCCAGAGCAAACCGGGCGGATGAACCGGATGCTCGACTATCGCACCGATTTCTACTCGCTGGGCGTGACCTTCTACGAACTGTTAACTGGACAGCTACCGTTCCCCACTCAAGACATCCTGGAGCTAGTTCATTGTCATATTGCCAAACCGCCGATTCCTGTGCATGAATTGAACGCCACGATTCCCAAAGCCATTTCAGGGATAATTTTGAAGTTGATGGCGAAAAATGCGGAGGATCGCTATCAAAGTGCCTGGGGGATCAAAGCGGATTTAGAACGCTGTACAGAGCAATTTACAACAGGTCAAATTGCTCATATTCAATTAGGTCTGCAAGATGTTTCGGATCAGTTTCAGATTCCCCAAAAGCTGTATGGACGCGAAGCGGAGATTGCAACATTATTGGCGGCGTTTGAAAGAGTAGCCCCAAGAGGGAATGTTGGCGAAGCCCAGCGACCAGAGTCAGGCATAGAAAATCCTCAATTCCAAGTCGAAATGATGTTGGTTTCTGGCTATGCGGGAATTGGCAAATCAGCATTAGTGCAGGAACTCTATAAGCCGATCACAGCAAACCGCGGTTATTTTATTTCTGGTAAATTTGACCAATTCCGGCGCAATATTCCCTACAGCGCCATTGTGGATGCCCTGCAAAAGTTGGTGCAGCAACTTCTGGGGGAACCGGATGAGCAAGTGCAACAGTGGCGCGAGCGTCTGCTGACGGCATTAGGGAGTAACGGACAGATAACCATTGATGTGATTCCCGAAGTAGAACTGATTATCGGCAGGCAGCTACCCGTCCCAGAGGTGGGAGCCACAGAAGCTCAAAATCGTTTTAATCGAGTTTTCCAGCAGTTTATTCGAGTATTTTGTTCCCAAGAACATCCTCTGGTGATCTTTTTAGATGATTTACAGTGGGCGGATTCAGCCACGCTGAAGTTAATCGAACTAATGATGCTTGACGAGCAAACCCAATTTCTATTTCTGATCGGAGCCTATCGAGATAATGAAGTGAATCCAGCGCATCCACTGGCATTAACGCTGGAGCGATTGAGGAAACAAAGGGCAGTGCTTCAAGAAATCATTCTGGCACCCTTAACGCTCTTGCCGTTGAGTCAGCTGATTGCCGAGACGTTGCATCAAAATACTGACACTGTGCGCTCCTTAGCTGAGTTGGTATTGCATAAAACGGAGGGCAATCCTTTCTTCGTTGGTGAATTTTTGAAAATGCTGTATGGCGAAAATCTGTTGACTTTCGATGCACAACAGTTGAGCTGGCAATGGAACCTGGCTGAGATCGAAGCTCAAAATATCACGGATAATGTGGTGGAGTTGCTGTTGCGTCAGTTGCAGAAATTGCCGGAAGCAACACAGCAAGTACTTTCCATCGCCGCTTGTGTTGGGTCTGAGTTTGATTTAGAAACGTTAGCGATCGTTTGCGAAAAATCACCGAAAGCAATTTTCCAGGATCTACTAGCAGCAATACAAGCGGGATTAATTCAACCTCTGTCTGAATTGGACGAAGATTTGTTGGTTCAAGAGTATAAGTTTCTGCACGATCGCGTTCAGCAAGCGGCTTATGCTTTGATTGATGAGTCGCAGAAACAGGTTGTTCATCTCCAAATCGGTGGCAATTTGCTCGAAAAAACTTCACCAGAGCAACGATCCGATCGGTTGTTTGAAATCATCGATCATCTCAATCAAGGACTTGAGCTAGTCACTGCTCGATCAGAACGAACTGAAATTGCCAGATTGAATTTAATGGCAGGTCAGAAAGCAAAGGTAGCAACGGCTTATGAAGCAGCTTTTAAGTATTTCACTACAGGGCTTAAACTCCTCAATGCAGAGAGTTGGCTCACTGAGTATGACCTGACCTTAGCGCTGTATTCAGAAGCAGCAGAAGCGGCGTATCTCCAGGGTTGCTTTGATGAGATGGAACAGTTGGTAGAAGTGGTACTCGCTCGTGCCAAAACAGTGGTTGACAAAGTGCAGGCTTACGACAGCAGAATTCAAAGATATTTGTCACAGGGCAACCTGAAAGAAGCACTTAAAATTGGATTGGAAGTGTTAAAGCTTCTGGGAGCAATTTTACCAGAAAATCCAAGTGAGTTAGATGTTCGAGGCGGATTGGAGTCAACGGCTGCACGATTAGCTGAACGAGAAATTGAAGACTTGGTTAATTTACCAGAGATGACTGCACCAGAACCGCTAGCAGCAATGTCAATCCTAGGGAGTATAGGGGCTGCTGCATTCATAGTATCACCAGCACTATTCATGCTGATTACTTGCAAAACGGTAAATTTATCAATCAACTACGGTAATGCTATCTGGTCACCACTGTATTATACTGCCTACGGATTTGTTCTATGTGGAGTTGTTCAAGACATTGAACTCGGCTATAAATTTGGTCAATTGGCTCTTAGCTTAGCGGAACAATTGAATACCAAAAAAGGCAAGGCTAGAGCATTACAGTTATTTAGTGGCAATGTTATGCAATGGAAAGTACATCTTAAGGAGACGATACCACTGCTGATTGAGGCTTATCAGGAAGGAGTGGAAACCGGAGACTTTGAAATCGCTGCTTATGCTGCCTATAACGTATGCTATAACTCGTTTTCTGCTGGCGAGGAACTCACCCAACTGGAACAAAAAACAGCAACCTATAGCAAAGCGATCAATCAAATCAGACGGGAAAGCCCCTCGATTTGGATTGCAATACTGTGGCAGACCATTCTTAATCTGTTAGATAGGTCTCTTAATCCCAGTCGCTTAGTTGGCCGGGTGTGTAATGAAGAGGAGGCGTTATCACACGCCCTTGCAGTTAAAGATGGAACTGCAATTCAAATGCTATATCTGTACAAAGTCATACTATTTTATCTATTTGAAGAATATTATCAAGCTGTACAGACTGCTATTTTGGCAAGGAAACATTTTGAAGAGGTGTCAGCAATAGCGGTTCTACCTATATTCTGTTTCTATCATTCTCTAGCGCTTTTGAGCCTATCGCTCGATGCTTCAAATTCTGAAAAAGTAGCTTGGCTAAACTGTGTTAACACCAACCAAGAAAAGATGCAGAAATGGGCAGAACACGCCCCAATGAATTATCTACATAGATTTCATCTAGTCGAGGCAGAGAAAGCACGAGTCTTAGGGCAATTTCTTGAGGCTGAAGAGTTTTATGAACGCGCTATATCAGGTGCTTCTGAGCATGAGTTTATCCAAGAAGAAGCATTAGCTTATGAATTAGCGGCTAAACACTATCTGGCGCGAGGTCGGTCAAAAATTGCTCAAACCTACATGAAAGAGGCGCACTATTGCTACGATCGCTGGGGCGCAACCGCTAAAGTTAAAGATTTAGAAACTCGCTATCCACAGTTCTTTTCTCAGTCTTCTAGAGCTGCTTCTGCATCAATTCCTATTACTGCTAAAACTATCTCTAATCCCTTCCATACCACTTTCGATTTAGCAGCAGTGATGAAAGCTTCACAGGCGATTTCTCGTGAAATTGAACTGAAGCAATTGCTGCGATCACTGATGCAAACTGTAATTGAGAATGCTGGCGCACAAACCGGATATCTGATTTTAGAAAACTCAGGAGAATGGTCGATTGAAGCGGCTTGTGAACTCAATGCCGATGAGAATGCTTGTGCGACTCAGGTGTTACAGTCTATTCCAATTGCCGATCAATTGCCAGAATCAATCATTCAATATGTGATTCGGACTCTGAAGCCTGTCACCTTAAATGATGCGACTCGTGAAGGTGCTTTTATTAATGAGCCATACATTCAACAGAACCAGCCTCAATCTGTTTTCTGTTTGCCGCTGCTGAATCAAGCCAAGCTGGTCGGTGTATTGTATTTAGAAAATCGGTTAGCAGCTGGAGTATTTACACCAGAGCGAGCGCAGGTCTTGCAGCTATTATCGACTCAAGCAGCGATCGCCATCGAAAATGCCAACCTTTACTCAGAACTGCGGGCTAAGGAAAGCAAGATCACCCAGTTCCTCGAAGCGATTCCGGTGGGAATTGCGATCGTGGACGCGACGGGTTGCCCTTACTATGCCAACCAATGCGGCAATCAACTCATGGGCAAAGAAACTGATACTTCTATAGCACCGGAGCAGATATCAGAGGCTTATCAGCTTTATGTAGCGGGAACGGATCAGATCTATCCAGCAGAGAGCTTGCCTGCTGTGCGGGCATTAAGGGGCGAACGCATCAGGACTGAAGATATAGAAATTCGTCGAGATCATGTCTCAATTCTACTTGAGGCACGGGGAACACCAGTTTTTGATCAACAGGGCAATATCATTTATGCGATCGCTACCTTTCAGGACATTACAGAGCGCAAACAAGCCGAGAAACTCCTAGCCGACTACAACTGCACTTTAGAGCAACAGGTCGCAGAACGAACTGCTGCGTTACGACAGAGTGAGGCCAATTACCGTAACCTGATTCAAACTGCGAATTCAATCATCCTTCGCACGGATAGGCAAGGACGAATTCGATACATGAATGACTATGGACTGAGCTTTTTTGGCTATGAGGAAGATCAGATTTTAGGGCGTACCCTCCTGGAAACAATCGTTCCAGAAACCGAAACATCTGGACGTAATCTCAAGCAGTTTGTTCACAATCTGTTTCACAATCTTGAAGCTTCCTTGCCTCAAGCTTACTTGCAAACCGAGAATGAAAACCTTTGTCGAGACGGTAGACGGGTTTGGATTGCCTGGTCGAATCAAGTCATCTTCAATGACCAGGGAGAAGTCGTTGAAATCTTATCGGTGGGCAATGACACCACCCAGCGCAGACAAGCAGAAGAGGCATTACAACGCAGTGAAGCTAAGTTCCGCAATATTTTTGAAAACTCACAGGTTGGCATCTTCCGCACCCGCCTCTCGGATGGATTACTTCTCGATGCCAATCAATGCTATGCCAATCTGCTTGGCTTTGATTCATCAGAGGAGATGATTGGGCTTGAACACGCCACAGACTACTATGTAAATCCCAGCGATCGCCAACAATTCCTTGAAGTGCTGAAGCGGGATCGGGAAGTGCGAAGCTATGAAGCACAGGGGCGAAAACGAGATGGGACAGTGTTTTGGGGACTTTTCTCTGCTTATCTGAATGCAGACGATGACTACATTGAAGGGGTGATTGCGGATATTAGCGATCGCAAACAGGCAGAAGCCGCGCTGCAAGTCTCTGAATCAGAACTGCGAGCGCTCTTCTCAGCCATTCCCGATCCGCTGTTTGTTTACAATGCTGAAGGGCAAGTGATCGACGCAATCCCAGGAAATCCATCCTATGGAGAGGAGTATAGGGAGGAGTATAGGGAGAAATATATTGGTAAAACACTGCATCAACTCTATGCCAAGGAACAAGTTGATGAATTCCTGGATTATATTCAGCAGGTGGTGAAAACCCAACAAGTACTCACCGTTGAATACATTGAATGCCAGTGGATAGCTAGACGAGAAGTCTGGTTTTCGGCTCGCATTGCCCCGATTCGGCACGAACAGGTGATTTGGTTGGCGCGAGACATTACGCTGCAAAAGCAAGCAGAAGCAACCTCGATTGTGGAAGAACGTAACCGCATGGCACGCGAAATTCACGACACACTCGCTCAGGCGTTCACAGGCATTCTGGCTCAGGTAGGAGCGGCAAACCAGGTGCTAACGGATGATGTAGAAGCAACTGGGGCACACCTAGATCTGATCAAAGAATTGGCGCGAACTGGACTGACTGAAGCGCGGCGATCGGTCGTCGCGCTCCGTCCTCAGCTTTTGGAGTCGGGCAGTTTACAGAGCGCTCTACATCGTCTCATCGCTCAAATCA
>JAESFO010000297.1_pt1 | contig 49059 bp, 44 predicted proteins | sample 9269421 | NCBI WGS metagenome assembly JAESFO01 (sample SAMN14502839, study PRJNA617101) | algae metagenome | isolation source: Nostoc desertorum CM1-VF14 and co-occurring heterotrophs from rocky... | place: USA: Clark Mountains, San Bernardino, California | collected 2000-06-05 | reverse complement strand
CTTCGCTAGTTCCTTTTTCAAGTCAGATTACGCGGTTCACGCATTGCGGCGTTGCCGACGCCTCAACAAGGTTAAGCTTACTGCCGCTCTTTCGAGCGAAAAAGATCGTACAGTTCGGGCAGCTTTTCCAGGACAAACTGGCCAAAATCTGGCGCGACTTTCTTGTCGATTGTTAGCTTCAAATCGCGATCGACCAGTTGGGCGCGAGCGATCTTCTCTCCGGACGCAGCCACTACCGGCTTAACGCGCGGCTCTGACGTCGACTTGACCGAGGGCTTGGTCGCCGCGGAATGGGCCACTAGAAAACGCGCATCGGAATCTCGTTCGCCGAAGCCCGGTGCAGCGATCGCCTCTTCAACTCGCTTAAGAGCACCGCTATCGGCCATTAGATCCGCCAAAGCTTGCCATCGACCGCGACCGATTTTAGCGGCCTTCCCGATTGCTCCAACGATGTCGCTCGGAACAGCACGTGCAACGGCAATCAACTTCGAAGCTTCCGCGCGATCAATGGAGAGAGCATCCTGAACCACCGTGCGAGCATGGCCGGCGTCCTCGATATTCATTGCGAACACTGCGCGCTCGATAAAGCTCAAATCCTCGCGGGGAGCATTCTCCAAGCCCTGCGCAACCACAAGCTCTTCATCCGACAGCGGCCGAACAATGGCTTTTACTTTCAAGCCGAGTTCGCGCGCGGCCCGCACACGACGATGACCATATGCGCTCTGATATCGTCCCGAGGCATCGGGATGCATCCTTAGAAGAACAGGAACTTCCTGGCCTCGATGCGCAATCGACTGTTTAAGTTGCTCGAACGAACCGTCCACTTCGTCACGAAAACGGTCCGAGACAGGCGACGGCTCAATGAGCGCAGGATCGACTTCGACGATAGCCGCCCCGGCAGCCAAGCGTTCCTTCAGCTCTTCGTTTTCTTTCTCAACGTCGGAAAAGGAATCTCTTAGCGAGCGTACGCTTCCGGACGACACGCGGGGGAGACCACGAACCGCGTTGTCAGCAGACAACGGAACGCTCTGAGGCGAGGCAAACAGACTTTTAATGGTATCAGTGCGTTTGCTCATCGACCCCACGCCTTTTTCAGAAGCTGAGTAATCTCGGCATTCACGTTATCGACAGATTCAAGCGCTCGATCATAGGCACCCCTTCCGACCGCGCCCCGGTCGAGCTCATACAGCGACTGCTTGGTAAGCCCTGCGTTTGCTATTGCCGTCGACTTCCAAACCGTCGCCTGCAACACATCATTCCCAAACAGGTTCCTCAGCAGCGCAACAATCTGAGCTTCGGGAACGTCATTCGGATCATGCCTCGTGATCACATATCGAATGAAGTCGTGGCTGAGCTTGCCTCCCGCCTCCTCGATGACGGCCACGAGATCTGCGGTCATCAGCAAGAATTGGCTCATGGAAGCGACGTCGACCATCTGCGGATGGATGGTCACCAACATCGCGGTCGCTGCGTTCAAAGCGCCCATGGTGAGATAGCCAAGCTGGGGAGGACAATCGACCACAACAACGTCGTAGGAATCCGCGACCTGATCGATTGCGCCAGCTACTCGACGGAAAAACAAATCATGCCCGCGCTCGCGCCGCTCAATCATAGCTCGCGGCGTATGATGCTCGAACTCCATCAACTCAAGATTGCCAGGGACCAAACCAATACCGGAAAAATAAGTTGGCCTAATAATTTCCTGCATCGGGCGGCGTCGCTCATCATAGCGGATGGCCCCGTACAGAGTTTCGTTTTCGGCGATGTCGAATTCCGGCTGGTAGCCGAACATGGCAGAAAGCGAAGCCTGGGGATCGAGATCGATGGCAAGCACACGGAGCCCCGCGAGCGCCAGGTATTGGGCAAGATAAAGTGCGGTCGTGGTTTTCGCCGATCCGCCCTTAAAATTGGCGACGGTAATGATCTGGAGCTTATCTTGAGGCCGTCGCTGCGGTAAAAATTCTAACGCCTCCCGCGGCCGTGCCTCAGCGAGATAGCGCCGCAACTCATGAATCTGCTCAAGCGTATAGGAACGGCGTCCAGCACGACTTGTTTCCGGTATCGGTCCCAGCCCATCCAGCGACAATTGCCGGAGATACCCGTCCGATACCTTAACGATCCGGGCGACCTCGCCAGAGCTAAACGACCGGAGGGATTTCGATGCCGTTGGCGGGAATAGCGTCGCCGAAAGGGCCCGCAGTTGGCCAGACAGGACTCCTGCATGACGCGTAATACGCGCACTTGCCGTTTCGGAATCGTCCGATATCGTAGATTCAAGGACCATGGGCTCTCTCAAGACGGAATACCCGCGTCAGACGGCTAAATTCCGTCTGAAGAGGAAGCCACGATTCTCTGTCTTCTGCAAGTGAGTTTGGGTTAATGGATTGTTAACGCGGACGAATGAAGACCGACCAATGGCGGTTCGATTGTTGTCAGCTGACAACAATCCCAAATCCGGGGCTGAAGTCCTAAATCCGAATGTTGTCAGTAGACAACATTTGTGCAGCAGATGATCCTAAATCCCCAACCGCGCCGCCCTACCCTGCTTGCGCTCCGCCTCATTGTAATAGCTAGCGGCTTGCTGCACCGATCGATGGCGCGACTGCTGCATCGCCTCAGGAAGCGCAATACCTTGCCGCGCTGCCTCCGTCAGATACCCTGCCCTCAAACCATGCGCCGAATATTGTGCTGGCTCCAATCCAGCCAAAACACAGCGCCGCTTGATGATCAGGTTGACCGACTGGGGCGTCAACGCGGTTTCCTCGACCGTGCCCCAGCGATCGATTGCTCTGAACACGGCACCTTTGCTGATCCGGGCACGATCCAGCCAAAGACGAAGGGCGTCGACCGGTGCCCCAATCAAAAGCACACGCGCCGCTTCGTCCGCCGTCTCATTTTTGGTCCGTCCGAGTTGGATCGTCAGACACGCAATTTTGGGCGAATTCGGATCACGGGGGTCGATCGGAACGGACGGCTCCTCGTGCAATTGCTCGACACGCAGCCGCGTCACTTCGCTCCGACGCCGCCCGCCAGAGGCAAATGCCAGAGACAGAATGGCGCGATCGCGCACATCGACAAGACGATCTGTGGCGCAGGTTGCGAGCAAGTGATCGAGGATATTTCTGGTGACGGCGTGTTGGCTTTTACGTTGCCGGGGGCGGGCGCTGGCGCGGATAGCGAGCTTCAAAGCCGTCCGGAAAGCCGGAAGCGCGAATGGCCCCTCAAGGTCTTTCCAGCGGTGCAGGGTCGCCCAATTCGACAGCCGACGTTTCACGGTTGAGGGTGCATGAGGACCGGAACAGCGCAAAAGCCTGTAAGTTCTCAGCAGTGACGCAACCGTTTCCGGCATGCCGTGATCGACGTTTTGTTCGCGTTCGGCCGGATCCCACAAGTGATGCGCCAGAAATTTGAGCGCCAATTCCTCCGAGGCTGGCCAGGGCAGGGGAGCCCCGATCGACGCCAATGACCACCCTTCCAAGTAAGCCAGATCTGACGCCAGTGCCCGCAGCGAATTTTCGCCCATCCCCTCGCGCGCCAAATGCTTGAGGGTCGAAACATCCTCATCTGTCAGCAAACCCGCCAACTGATCACGTCGATCCAGGGGGAGAATCGCGGCAAGAGTATCTAGCTCCAGCGCTCGACGACTTGTTGGATCAGTCCAGACGGAGGAATCGTTCATCGGCGTATCCTCTCCAAAATCAGGAGCGACCCAACGCTAGTCACCACCCGAGGCGTGCAGTTCAGCCGCCTGCGGCAGAAACCGGATGGCAGATGAGATCGGTTTGGCCAAAATCGTTGCCTTTGAAGAGCAGGGGCGCCTTGGCGACCGCGGCAACAGCGTAAGAAAAGCAATCGCCCATATTGAGCCCCGCCGGGTGGCGGCCTTTGCCAAAGCGGTCGAACGCTTGTTCCGCTTCCCGGTAATGCTTTTCGTCGAAAGCGATCGCGGTCACGTTCGGCAACCGGACAAGCTGATCGACTATGTCCGCAGCATTCGGAAATCCCCTGCCGGTCAGCACCATGCGGGCCTCGAGCAAAGTCGGCCAGCCAATCGCTACGGCCTCCCGCCTCAGCACCGGCGTAAACCGTTCGGCCTCCGGCTCTTTCAGAGCCATCGCTAAAATGACCGAGGTATCAACTGCGATCATTTCGGCAGACCGTGTTCGTCGTAAAAATCGTCATGGGCGGAGGTCATGCCGGCCGGGGCCTTGCGTCGCCCTTCGGCCATCAGCTCTAACAGGGCGTCGAGCGGCGTGCCGGCGGATTGTTCGCGCAGTTCATTGTCGTAACGATCGAGCGCCTGTTCGACGACCTTGTTGATCGGCAGGCCGGTGCGGGCGCTCAAGGCATGGGCGAGGGTTTTCGCCTTAGCGCTGCGGACAGACAATTGCGGTTCGGACATGGCGGTTAAGTTCTCCATTCACGGATTCTGGGCGCGAAAGATAGCATTTTCGAGCGATAGATGGCAAGAAATCAAAAATAGATGGCTTAATATCGATAACTTATAATTATCGATAGTGATACGAACAAACCAAGATCATACCGAGTGACAGAAGCTAAATGTATGTTATCTTCAGTTTGAGAACATCTCATTAAGGTTATCAGAAGGTTACGAATGTCTCACGCGGCGGCTTTAAATTTCAGATGGGAAGATATTCTTCCCACTTTGGCACTCGCGGAAGATCGTCTCGCTCGCCTCGACGAAACTCTCAAAACAAGCCCCCTCCGCGACGGCTTTATCACCCGCACCCACACCCTCGACGCCATCGCCAGCCTGGCCCTGGAAGGCGAACTGATCCACCTCGAAGACCTCGTTCTCGCCGACGTTGACATGGCCGTCCGCGCGCCCAGCCACGAGCTCGTCCGCGCCCGTGAATATCTTTCAGCACGCCGCCAGATCGCCGACACTGACGCTGGCTGGATTTTTTCCGCCGCCAGCGCCCACCGGCTGCAAAAACTAGGCGACAGGGCAGGGCAGGGGAGAGACGACGCGGACGACGTGTCAGGACACCCCCCCACGTCCCCAACCTTTCCCACCCGCCTTCTCGACCTGAACGCCGAAGACGATCTCGAAGCCGCCTTCACAGCGCTCGACAGCGCTATCGCCAATGCCCGATCGGCGCTCGCGGACACTGCGCCGCGTCAGAAAATTCCGCTCATCAATGAGAACGCTCGCGACGAAAAAGACCGCTTCGATCTCTGGCGTGACTCCATCAATCAGACCACCCACCTACCGCCGACGCTCGCCGCGGCACTCGCCCTCGTCGACTGGGACACTCACCAACCCCTCGCACATCGTCCCTGGCTCGGGCGGCTCATCGCTGCGGCACTCCTGCGCCACCGCACAAAAGTGACCACACATCTGCCGTGCCTGAGCATAGGACTGCGGGCGATACCTCCCCGTCAACGCCAGCTCGGGGCGACCGCTGGGCCAACCCAACGGGTCATTGCGCAGCTCGAGGCGATCACCGCCGCCGCCGACACGGGCCTTGCCGATCATGCACGCTGGCTGTCAGTCCGAGCTGGTCTGCTGCGGAAGATCTCTGGAAGAAGAAGCTCTTCTCGGCTGCCGGACCTAGTCGAACTTGTTATGAAGCGGGGGGTGGTTTCTGGAGCGATGGTCGCCGAAGAGCTAAGGGTCAGTACGCGGGCGGCATTGGATTTAGTCGAAGCCCTCGGTCTGCGCGAGACAACGGGCAGGGGACGCTACAGAGCTTGGGGCGTACTCTAAATTCCATACATTGTTGGGGAGGGGGTAGGGCATGTTCAAGATCGATACAGAGGCAAACGCCATAGTGCCTCTCAAAACTCGAACGTTTGGTGAACTTGGGTTTCGCGAGCGAAGCAACCTACAAGAATGGATCGCGAAACACCCTCATTGCTTGGGCGAAGAGCTTCTAATCATCCAGAAAGAATTCGCTGGCTTCTCGGAAACGAACGAACGGCTCGACCTGTTGGCCATAGACAAACAGGGGTCACTCGTCCTGATTGAGAACAAGCTTGATGACACGGGACGAGATGTGACCTGGCAAGCACTAAAATATGCGTCCTATTGTGCGGGGCTTTCCAAAGAGCAGGTTAGAAGAATTTTTCAAGAATATATCGACAGAACCCAGCCTGGTGCGGACGCGAGAAATTTATTGGCAGAATTTCTTGAGGAGGATGACTATGAAGAAATAATCGTAAACAAAGGCGTCACACAGCGTATCATGTTGATCGCTGCTAACTTCCGGAAGGAGGTCACATCGACGGTCCTTTGGTTGCTGAATTTCAAGCTTCGTGTGCAATGTTTCAAAGTGACTCCCTATAGCATGGGGGAGCAGCACTTCTTAAGCATCGAGCAGATCATCCCGACAAAGGATGTCGAGGAATTTATGATCGGCATTAACGAGAAGGCGCGAGACGAAGTTGAAGGTGTCGCAGAAGAGAAGAACCGTCACCGAGTGCGGCGCGAATTCTGGGCTGAAGCACTTCCGGCCATGAACTCAAAGTCAACGCTCTTCCAAAACATCTCGCCAGGAACTTCAAGCTGGATTGCAGCAGGCTCGGGCATGCGGGGCGTTCTGTTCAATCTCGTGGCGGGCAGGGCTTACGCGCGAGCGGAACTCTACATCGACCGCGGCGATAGAGACGAAAACAAGTTTATTTTTGATACTCTTTTCTCCAAGCGGGAAGCTATCGAGCATGCATTTGGTATGTCTTTGAACTGGGAACGTCTCGACGAGCGCAGAGCTAGCCGCATTAAGGCAGAGAAGGAGGGGAATATCTTTGACCGAAATCAGTGGCCCGCTATGATCGAATTCATGACCAATGCGATGGTAAAAATGGAAGCGACACTTCGAGAACCACTGACTGAGCTCGGTAGGGTCTTGCGATCGCGAAAAGAAAATTGAGCAGAAAGTACTCGGTACACACACAGAAGATCTGTGAGAAAGTTGGGGCGGACGCACAGGACGTCACCCTACTCGTACATACTAAGCACCAACTGGATCACACGAGCCTCTTCGCGGTTATCCCCGCGACAAAGCGACAGTACGCATCCTTCGAGCCAGGGGACATTCCGACCAATCCGCAAACATCAAGTCTTAGGCTTTTCGGCGCGGCTGTCAGAAGCTGTCACCTCCGTATTCCCGCAGCATGCAGAGTGCGTTGACCTGCGACAGCTCCTCGATTGTCCGGCACGGGGTCTCAAGCAAAAATGGGCTGGCGAACACCATGGCGGCGACCTGCGCGCGGGATACCGCGACGTTGATCCGGTTCAGCGAGAACAGAAAGGCGATGTCGCGCGGCAACTCCTCTCCGCTTGAGGTTGTCATCGACACCAGGCAGACTGGCGCCTCTTGGCCCTGAAAGCGGTCGACAGTGCCCACGCGGATCGCATTTGGAAGCGCAGCGCGAAGCGCGTTTACTTGAGCGTTATAAGGCGCGACTACGAGAATATCGGAATGCCCGAGAATCCGTTCGCGACCGTCGCGGTCGCGGTAGGTCGCGCCGAGAATCTCAGCCACACGTACACCGATCGCCTGGATCTCCTCGGGGCTTACTTGCGACCGGCCGAAGTGCGCAACGGAACGCATTCCAGCGCCAACGAGATCCTGTCCCTCGCGGGAGATCAACGACTGGGCGTGAGCCGCGTCATCGCTGCCAAGTCGACCTTCGTAGACCGCCATCGAGATGAACCCGCAGACGCGCGGATGCATTCGTCTGCTGATCGGGATGAAGACGCCGCGGTCCGACGGAACCACCCGATGCCGGTCGATCAGGTATTCCAAGCACGACCGGCCGCTGTCGCCAGGATGGCTGCCCTGCAGCGGCTGCGGCAGTTGCATGGGATCGCCGACAAGCACGATATTGCGCGCCGAGCGGGCCATGGCGAGAATGTTGGCGATCGACACCTGACCGGCTTCGTCGACGATGAGATAGTCGAACGCAGGTGCAGCATAGCGGGCGAAGTGCCATGCTGTAGCGCCGACGACGTGCGCGGACGAGATCTCGGGTGCGTCGTTGTCGCTCACGAACACGATGCCTGGATGGCCCCCATCGTCGTCATCGTCGGATGCCTTCTGGACAATCCGACATACTACGCCCTCGGCACGCGCGCGATCGGCCACTGCCTCAAGCAGGTTGTTGATCGCTTTGTGACTGTTGGACGAGACAGCGATCCGCTTTCCCGCACGCACCAGGTCGACAATCGAAAGCGCGCTGACGTAGGTCTTGCCGGTGCCCGGCGGCCCCTGGATCGCCAGTGTCGTGTCAGCCATCGCGGCGATCGCGCGGCTCGTGTATGCTGGCAGATCGCATTCTGTGGGGATCACGCCGGCGGGTCTAACGCCATCCAGGAAGCGGGGCCGTGAACGGGTAAGCAAATCCTCGACGGCAGGCACGCGCCCGCTGTTAGCAATGATCTCCTCGGTCACGGCGGCGACTGCATCTTTCAGTACCGAGTTGCGGAGCGGCTGCGGCGGAAGTAGGTCGAGGCGGTCGGGAAGCAAGCCCTTCGCTGTGGAGCGGCGCAGTACTAACGTATTCGTTGTGTGATCGATCGAGCGGAGATTGACGTCCTCCGGCATCGCGGCAGGCTTGATACAGGGCGCCTTTCCTGCACGCAGCTTCGTCTCCTGCTGCGGAAAGCTATAGGTCCGCTCAAACGATTGCCGGGTCACCTGTTCAGGCGCCCCCACTGCTACTAACCCCTGAATACACTCCAGATCTTCGAGCAGCTCTTCGCTCTCTTGCGCGAGCCGATCGAAAATCGCCCACCATGTTGGCTTGTCCTCGCGCTTATGGAACTGGCTGAGGTCGAGAAGCAGGTCGGCCACCCGCTCGCCAAGACGCTCGCGAACGGGGCGGAGCCGCGCCCTGAGAGCGGCGGTCTCACCATCCTCGGCCTCCACGTTAGACAGCGTGCCGCCCTGGGGCACGGAGCCGAGTAGAGGCCACGGCATGCCAGCTGGACGCACGTCTCGTACCAGCCAGTCGCGCAGGAGCTGAGTCGAAATACAGTCCGTACGATTGTAGTCGCGAATCTCATCGAGCAGGCGCTGCTCCTTTGTATGACGCCACTCCTCATAGAATACGACGCTAGCGCCGGCGGTCGCGACGTCGGCACCACGCTTCTCCATGTAGAAAGCTTCAAGATCCTTGATCGAATAGCCCTTTTCAGATGCCACCATCGCGCCAGAAACAACTTTGAATAGGTCGATAAAACGCCGCTCACGCTGGAGCTGATCCATCGCCGCCTCACTGGTGCGGTGCTGAGCAGTCAAGCGCCGGAGCGCCGCGATCTCGTAATTAGCATAGTGGTAAACGTGCGCGCTTGGATAGCACCGCATCCGCTCGACCAGGAACGACAGAAGGTCGGCCGCAGCGCGTCCCTCGTCCTCGCGGGTATGAGCCCAGAAGGCCCGGAACGTCCAACTGCCGTTCTCGAGAAACCAAACTCCATGAAGGTACTCGAGCCCGCCGGGAAAATAGGGATCGCCTTCGATGTCGTAGAAGACGTCGCCGTCGTCCGGGGCAGGCAGCATGCCGAATCCCTTGCCGGGTTCCGCATCGCGGAGCTCGAACGACGGGAACCCACCGGCACGGCGCGCCGATTGAAGGCGGGCTTGCGACACCAGCCTCCGTTGTGTCTCGACCGCCATCCGGGGTACCCGGTCGTCGCGCACCGCCAATCCCGCCATTGTGTTGACACCGCAGGCTTCCAGCTTCTGACGCTGCGACCGGCTGATGCCAGCAACGAGAGCGAGGCTGTCCTCGGCCTCCCACTGCTCGGCGCAGCGAGGGCTCCAGCGACACAAGCCACACATCGATACCGGCTCGGGCTTGGTTTTGGGACGCTCGATCAGGAAGGTCTCCAGCATCCGGCGCGCGTGGCGCGCATAGGACGCCACCTCGGAAAGAGGCACGGTAAACCGGCTGCCATCGCCCAATTGGAGATGCGCCGCCTCGGGCGCGACGCCCTGCACCCTCGCGACAAGGTCGCTGTACAAACAGAGCTGCAGGACGTGCTTCGGATCGGGCTTCCGCTTCAACTTGGTATCGACGACTTCGTAGGACCACGAACCGAGATCGGAAGGGCGCTCTACGCGTTCGAGGAAATCACTATAGCCACCCCACATCCCGTCGAGCAGCGCACCCTGGAAAATGATGTCCGGTCCAGCACTCATCACCTCGAGCGTCCGTCGAACCGACTCCTCGAGCGGGATGCCATCCTTGGGGATCTCAGCGACAATGCGTCCTTCCGACTTTAGCTGCTTAAGAAAGGCGAGCTCGTGTTCGTCGCCCTGCTTCTGAAGCAGCTCTGCTTCAGCCCCGTCCTCAGCGGGTTTCAGATCGCCGACTTCGATCAGGCGCAGGTCTAGTGTTGTTGCGTGACGACAACCCTTAAACCGCATCAGATCTGAAGCGCTTAGGCGCAGCGCGTCACCAATCAACCGCATGCAGACCCCCCCTTTCGTTCACTATAGCACGGAAGGATGACAAAAAGCCGTTGGGGAAATCTCATGTTGTTCACGAAGGCTCATGATCTGCTCAAGCATGGCCATGACAGCCATGCGTCGCTGCGGGAGATCATCGACGACCCCGGCTGCGTACATCGGTCGGCACAGCGGTTGAGTTACTGCCAGCCGGACCGCTCTCGATAGCTACCGTGGGTTCGAAAGCACTTTGATCGGATTATCGACGGGTACATTCTTCGGAAACGACTCCGAAGGCTTTGGCTCGCCAGCTTTGACTGCATTCATTCTCAAAGAGGCGGCTGGGTGCTTGTCTAGGCCGCAAGGATCTGCGCAACGCCACGCAAGTCATCTGGGTGGTATTCAGCGCCAGAGCCGAAGGAATAGATTTTGCTGATACGGCTACCATCCCAGACGAACTTGAAGTGGTCGCGCTGCAGCGCCCGTTCTAGAACCTTGCCTCTGAACGCACAGATGCAGAAGCCAGCAGGCCGCTCCATCGGACGGTAGAGCAGTCCATCGAAGCCTGCTTTCATGATCGCCTGGCCACGGCGGAGTCGTTCCTCAGGGTTGAGGTCGGGCTTCCAATCGCGGCCGTCGGCGAAGCGCCCCCTCACGACCCGCGACAGTTCGCGCATCTCAAGACCGATCGCAGCCTCGCCAGTGCGGGACAGGAAGGCTTCGCGCTTGCGGATCGAGATGGCCAGCGCTGTCTGCATGTCGCTAGCAAGCTCCAGCACCGGTTGCTTCGGATCAAAAAACCGTGAGCCCTCCGGATTCTCGTAGATGAAGGGCGCGTGATTCCAGTTCTGTAAAAGCGGGCTGTTGCCATCGACAACCTGGGCGCCATTGAGCAGCCGATCTCGTTCCCGCAGGCGGGGGTTTGTCAGCGACTCGATTTCCGCAAGTTCTCTGCTGCGATCGCTGGCGACGCGCACGAAAACGTCGACAGTTGGGAACCGGGACGGAATGAGAGTGAAGAACGTCTGGTTAACGTCAATGGCCGCGAACTCATCAGCCGCCACGCTGGGCGTCCACATACTGTCGGACACGATAGATATCCATGACTTGACCGCCCCGCATCACATCTAGTGCGCTTTGGCCATTGAAGAACTGGTTGGGTCGACGGACCCAGCCGTCGGCTGCTCGGGCGTCGGGAAACAGGATCTCAAGCCCCTTGTGGATCGCGAGGAGGTGCGAGACCCGCTCGACGGTGTCTCTCGGTATGGAACCGCCCTCCTTCTTCCATTTGAAGAATGTTGATCGTCCGGGGGATCCGAGCAGCAATAACTGGTCCTCGGTGGACAGCTGCCACAATTCTGCAAGCCCTTGGAAAGCGTCCATGACTGCCGGAATCGCGGATCGCCCGTCGCCCGCCCGGGCGATGGGTTCGATATTGACCACGTACATTTTCTCCCAAAAAATCCAAAATTGGACTTTCTTCTAGATTTTATCCAGATATAGATAGTCTATATCGGGACTAGATGACAACGGTAGTCCACCTCGGACTCGAGGTCAAGAGTCGCCCGGAATGGAGCACCGTTATGGCTAAGCGCCACGAAAAGTATCAATTCACCGTTGACGGTGCCCTCCAAGGCACCAGCGACAAAATCATGGATGGCGGCCAGATCCGCGAGGCTACCGGCAAGGTGCCGGCGAGCGACTTCGTGCTGATCCAGATCGTCGAGTCCTCCGGCCGCTCTATCAGCTTGGAGGACCAGGTGAAGTTCGTCGAGGGTGAGACGGCTGTGTTCCTCTCGTTCCGTAGCGACCGAGTCTTCACTTTCACGGTCAATGAGCGCGGCTGGGAGTGGGGAGCGGCAACGATCGCAGCCGCCGACATCCACCGTTACGCCGGTATTGACGAGGATCACGAGTTGATGCTCGACAGCGACGGCGACACGGTCATCTCGCCTGAAGGTCAGCTCGATCTGGCGGGCAACGGTGTCGAGCGGGTCCGCAGCCGTGAAGCAAAGACGGTGACTATCAAGGTCAATGGGCGGCCGCGTTCCGTGGAAAAGCGCCGGTACAGCTATCGGGAGATCGCGGCAATTGCCTACCCCAACCCCGATTTCGAGAACTTCAACTACACGACGACCTACCTCCACGGCGTCGACGACGCCGAGGGCGATCTCGTCGAAGGCGAGTCCATCAAGGTAAAGAACGGGATGGTGTTCAATGTCCGTCGGTCTGACAAGTCGTGACCCCTTCCTGAAGCGCCTCGCTGATGAGGGCTTCGAGATTGAGGTGAACAACGCACATCTGGTCGTCCAAAGCATCCCGTACGTTACGGTCGACGGCACCTTGGCCAGGGGTGTCCTCACCTGCGCGTTGTCGCTCGATGCCTCTTCAGGGCTGACGTCGACGCCGCAAGCCGACCACACGATGTACTTCGCAGGAAGAACGCCGTGTCATCGAAACGGAATTCCCATGGGGAACATCATCAATAGCTCTGCAAGGCAGCGCTGTGGCGAGATCGACGTAGATCACTACCTTTCGTCGAAACCGGAGGTCACCCACCGCTATGAGAACATCTATGACAAGGTCGTTGCGTACGAACGGCTGATCGGCGGGCCCGCGAGGTCGCTCGACAAGACGGCGAACGCCAGAACCCATGCACGGGGTATGATCGCGAACGATGACAGTCCTTTCGCGATCCCCGATTCGGCATCGGCCCGTTATCGGATCAGTGGGGTGAATCGAAAGCTGAAGGGGCGGGTCGCCATCATCGGTCTTGGAGGCACCGGATCCTATCTGCTCGACCTCCTCGCGAAGACGTGGGTCACCGAGATTCATCTCTATGACGGAGACCAACTCCTGAACCACAATCTGTTTCGTTCGCCCGGTTCACCTGAGGAGGCCTTGCTCAAGGAGTTCCCTTACAAGGTGAACTACTATGCGCAGACTTACGCCAGGATCCACAAGGGCATCATCCCTCATCCGGTTCGGGTCACGAGCGACAATGTGGACGAACTCGATGGCTTCGACTTCATCTTTGTGTGCGTTGATAAGGGTTCTTCGCGGCGCGCGATAGCCGAGGGCTTGTTGCGGTTGGAAATCCCTTTCGTCGATACCGGCATTGGCGTTGGCCTGGAGGATAACTGCTTGGACGGCTGCGCCCGCGCGACGTTTATCCGCCCAGGTACCAACTGGGTCGACGTCGAGAGGCTGCTCCCGTTTGGCAATGATAACGAGGAAGATGAACTCTATAGCACGGGCATTCAGATCGCGGCCGTGAACTCGCTGAATGCGATCATGGCAGTGATGCGATGGAAGCGGTGGGCCAATTACTTCCGCGACGAACGAAACGAGATGAACTCGGTCTACATGATCGAGGGCAATAATATCTCTAACAGAGTCGCGAAATGACGCGGGTCGATAAGCTCAGAACCGTCTTCCTGGCAGAGATGCCCGAGAGGCTTGAAGATGGAATTCTGTACGTTTCGCGAGAATGCTGCGTAGCCCTACACAACTGCGCCTGCGGATGTGGCGAGGAGGTGTCGACGCCGCTGGTTTCCACCGAATACAAGCTGACGATGCACGATGATGGCGCATCGATATGGCCTTCGATCGGCAATCACGACTTCGCCTGTGCTTCGCACTATGTCATCGACCGCGGAGCCATTGTCTGGGCGAGCAAGATGACACGCATCGCGATTGAGGCGGGACGGCAACAGGATCGTTTGCTCAAGCGCCCCCTCGTACCCCTGCCAGCATCTGAGCCGCAGCCCAAACCGTCCATTCGAAGCCTTCTCAACTGGATTAGAGCCGTTTTCCGTAAATTCTGCGGCTGATGATCGTCTCCAACAGGGCGAGGTTTCTCAAAGCCTCGCGCCCATCACGATTTGTATGATGCAGGATACTGGATTGTGCGCGATACTTGGGAAATGGTGGACGACTCACCCAGTTCGAGGCGATCACCGCCGCGGCCGAAACCGGTCTTGCCGATCATGCCCGGTGGCTGTCGGCGCGCGCAGGGCTGTTGCGGAAAATTGCGGGGAGGCGCTCTTCCTCACGGCTCCCCGACCTGGTCGAGCTTGTGATGAGGCGAGGGGTGGTTTCGGCTGGGATGGTCGCCGAGGAGCTTAAGGTCAGTAACCGAGCTGCTTTGGACTTGATCGAAGCGCTGGGTCTACGGGAGACCACGGGCAGGGCGCGATATCGGGCGTGGGGAGTTCTATATTATCTTCCACACACCAAATTCAATGGTGAGCATAACTGTGGCGCCCGAGAGATAGCCAACGGCATATTGCCATCTTGCACTACTGAAGCGCGCCAGCGCCTGATTTTTTCGTACCGACAAGACTTATTCAGTCGATGCACAACACTGGACGTATAGCAGCTGATTGCTGGCTGATTATGACCGAGATCGACCCGAAAAGGCCTTTCTGCAAAAGCCCAACAGTTTCGCTTTCCACAAATACTACTACGCCCACCGCTACCGGGCGGAGGGCAGCATCGCATACTATCTCATAGCAGCTTAAGATCGGATACCTTGAGACCTCCCGTCTTTCAGCGGCTTGTTACTCAGATTCATTACGAAACGAACGGTACGTATCTGGCTTTCTTATCGGGGGCATTCAGATGAAACTAAGGTCGATATGGCACGGAATTGAACGTGGAATTCTGTGGTTTAGCGTCTTGGTGCTGTTATGCGCTGTAATTGCCATTGGCGCTATTGTCAGCCGACCACCTCAGAGAGGCGGAAACCAGGCGACTTTTGCGGGAGTTGAGCAGCAAAAGAAGCGTCTGGTAATTTATCTTGATGGCACATGGGATAGCGTCAACAGTAACACTAACGTATGGCGGATGCGTGCCCTAACGGCCTCCAAGAGTTTGGATGGCCGACCTCAGCTTATTTATTATGAGATCGGAGTGAATGGCTTTCTTGGCGGTGTTTTTGGGCAAGGCCTGACAGAGAACATCCGACTTGCCTATGAATGGCTCATCGAGAACTACAGCGAAGGCGATGAAATCTATATCTTTGGATTTAGCCGTGGGGCATTCACGGCGAGAAGTTTGGCCGGCCTTGTCAGTATTGTCGGCATTCTGAAAGCAGGTTCGCCTATCAGTATAACCGAACTCTTTGATCGCTATAAACGGTCGGACGAGGAGAGTATCTGGAAATTGAAAGAAGACGAAGACGCAGGGAAGGGCGCTAACACAACGATGCAAGAGAAGTGGCTGTTAAAGTACTCGCAGCCAGCCAAAGTCAAAGTCGTGGGTGTTTGGGACACAGTCGGCTCAATCGGCATTAAATCATTCAATATCGATGGTTTTAGCCGTTCCACTTTTAGCTATCTGCAGACGGGCCTCCGGATTCACATCGAGAATGGCTATCATGCGCTATCCATTGATGAGCACAGAAGCGACTTTGAACCGACGTTATGGTCTGTGAGGCGTCCCCGAGATCCCAATGCTGTTGTGGCCCATCCGCGTACAATAGAAAGTGTGGAGCAACGATGGTTTGTTGGTGCTCATGCGAATGTGGGAGGCGGGTATGAAGCCGACCTCTTAGCCCAGGCACCACTACGCTGGATGATAAAGAATGCTCAGCGCCATGGGCTTACCTTCAGAAGTGAAGTGGATCTCGATGGCGATGCTTTGCACGCGGGAATTGCGGATTCCTACAAGGAATTCGGTGGCGGGGTCTATTCGCTGATTTACCCGCGGCTATTCAGGACGATCGGAAGTGCACCCGAGGTGAGGGAAGATGGAAGCCATACCAACGTTAATGAAACGGTAGACAAGACTGTTTTTGAACGATGGCGCGCAGATCCAACTTACCGACCCCAAAATCTCGTAGAATGGTCAAATCGCAAGGGTATCGACCCTGCAACCGTGCACCAGACTGTTCGGGCCGATGATCCAAAGGTGTCGGTTTCGGACTGAAGCCATTGTAAATGAAACCAGCTTTACTATTGGAGACTTATACGCTTTGGAGTATATATCGATTTATACTCTTTGCCGTATATTGACATTTATTCGCTTTGGCGTATATCGGACACCCAGAGAGGTGCGCCGTGGACCAGATCGCCAGAACGCCTAAACAAATTGGAGATGCCTTCCGCCGACAGCGACGCAAACTCGGTTTGAACCAGGCTGATCTCGGCGAGCGGACGCAGCTACGTCAAGCGACGATCTCGGCCGTCGAGAGCGGTACCCCCGGGACCCAACTCAGAACACTTTGCGAAATTCTGACGGCGCTCGACCTCGAATTTGTCATCCGTCCCAGGACGAAGGCAAACTCGGCCGAGATCGAAGAGATCTTTTGATGGCTCGGCCGCGGCGCCACATCCCGCTGAATGTCTTCCTCAACGGCCGTCTAGTCGGCCGGTTGAACAGGCAATCCAGCGGCGCGATCGATTTTGAGTATGATCCCTCCTGGCTCGCCTGGGACCATGCGCTACCGGTCTCGCTATCTCTGCCTCTGCGTGAGGATCGCTATATCGGTGCGCCGGTCATCGCCGTATTCGATAATCTTCTGCCCGACAGCATTCCCATCCGTCGCCGTATGGCGGAACGAGTCCGTGCTCAAGGAACAGATGCCTACGACCTGCTTGCCGCCGTCGGGCGAGACTGCGTCGGCGCACTACAATTCCTGCCAGACAGCATTGATCCCGGCGCCGCTGGCGCTATCGACGGCAGACCTATTAATGACAAGGAGATCGCCCGGCTTCTCGGCGACTTAGCATCGGCTCCTCTGGGGCTTGGCGAGGACGAGGATTTTCGGATCTCGATCGCCGGCGCCCAGGAAAAGACCGCGCTCTTGTTCCGAAAAGGACGTTGGTACAAGCCGCTGGCAACCACAGCCACGACGCATATTCTCAAACCGCAGATTGGCCGATTACCGAATGGTATCGACCTTTCATACAGCGTCGAGAATGAGTTCTTCTGCCTCAAGCTGACAGCCGCTCTTGGACTTCCCAGCGCCGCGGTCGCCATTGAAGAGTTTGAGGGTAACCGAGTACTCGTGGTGGAGCGGTTCGATCGTCACTGGACCGCGGATAATCGTCTCCTGCGTTTGCCCCAAGAAGATTGCTGCCAGGCTTTGTCCGTTCCGCCATCCTTGAAATACGAATCCGAGGGCGGACCAGGAATTCCGGCCATCCTCAATCTGCTGAAAGGGAGCGATCAGCCAACGGCAGATCAGATGACGTTTGTGAAGGCTGTGATTGTTTTCTGGCTTCTCGGTGCCACGGATGGTCATGCCAAAAATTTCAGCGTTTTTCTCTCCCCAGGCGGCCGCTTCCGCATGACACCGCTTTACGATGTGATCTCGGCGCAGCCCAGCCTTGATATGGGCCAGATCCAGCGCAACAAGATGAAGATGGCCATGGCTGTCGGTAAAAGCCGTCACTACGTCGTCGACAGCATCATGCCCCGCCACTTTATCCAGACCGCTGCCAACGCAGGCATGGGTGAGAGGCTTGTCAGCTCGATCTTTGAAGAACTACTCGCACAAGCACCAGCGGCGATCGAGCAGGTCATAGCATCCCTCCCGGAAGCATTTCCGGCTGAAGTCGCCGACAGCATCGGCAATGGGTTCAAGGCGCGTCTGCGCAGATTGAAGGACGCGTGAAGATCGAGCGCGACTTGCTGGCTCTCGATCAACCATGAACCGCGACGATAGCTTGAAGCGGCTACACTGAAATCGCGCTTGATCCTGCCAATAGTTAAGAATCGGACAAATGAACTATTGCCTCCGCATAGATGTCGCGGCGACTTCGACAAGCGGAGAAAAGACGCATTCCAGAATGCGCCGTGAGCCGGTTCTAACTTCGACCGTCACTGTCATACCTAGAGCAACGGGTATTTTCTCGCCGTTTCCAAATCATTGCCCTCTGGAACCAGACGCATGGCTTCTTTGGCAGGGACGACCACTTGCCCCAGAGGTATTACTCGTAGCCATCCCCGCGTACCTATCGTTGATTGCTAACAAGGACCATCCATCTCTTGAAACGAATTATCGCCCCTCAATTTAGGCCGAACATGTAAGAGCCAAGATCTATTGCAGGGCGGGATGTTGCCAGTCGGATAAAGAACAATGATAGTCAAATTGTTGTCGTCGACTCCGATATAACATCGTTGGGTCGTAGACTTTTTGAAGGAGCTTATCGAATGGCAGACTTTAATATGAAGCGTCGCATTCTCATTATCGGGTTTCTCATGGCGGGATTGGCCGGCGCAAATGCTGAAGGCAACCATAAGCACGGCAGTCCCGCCAATGGAGGTCAGCTCGTAGAGATCGGAGGCTTGGAGGCTGAGATTACAGTAAAAGGACAAGATGTAACGTTATACCTGACCGAAGATCACGATAAGAAGGTTGATGCGAAGTCTTACTCCGCAATTTTGACAGTTCTCGCAAAAGGGAACGAACAGAAGACCGTGACATTGGCCTTCAAGAATGGTAATCAACTCGCTGGAAATTATGATTTCCAGGTCGAGGGTCGCTTTAGAGCATCGATTTTGCTCAAGAAAGATGACAAGGATATCGGCAAAGGTCGGTACAATCTCGAATTGAAGAAGTAGCTATTACGATGTTTGGTCGCCGCTCCAACCGAGGCTCGTTGGCTGCTCAATGCAGATCCTACGCGCTTGCCTTGTTGGCGGTGATGATTTTGGCTGTGCTTCCAGCTCGGATGGCACAAGCTTTGACAATGCCTACCTCTGCGGACATCGTAACGGACTACGGCATCTTTGAAGCAAACTACAGTGCAGCACATGCATGCTTCACGACAGAAGATTGCGCGCCGAAGGGTGATCGGGATTTATTTGCGCAACATGATCACTGCGCCTGCTTTAGTGCATATCTCGTTTTGAATTCGACCGGTTCGGTTCCTTTGAGTGACATCGAACAACACGTGGAGACACCTCAGAAGCACTTTGCTTCGCACGTGTCATCCCCTCCAGAAGCTCCCCCTCGAGCCTGATGGAAGCGTCGCGTAGACGCTTACTCTAATACTCCAACCATACCTATTCTTTAGTTGCTCATAGACTTTGTCTTTGAGTATTCGGAATCTATCGCAATGAAACGCGGATACTTCACTGCGGCAGCGCTGCTGCTAGGCATTGTCTTTGGTATATTCTTAGCTTCATACGATGGGCCAATACGTTCAATTCTATCTCTTGTTACCTCCTCTCGAACTGATGCCAAGGCGGCTGACAGCCGCGAGCAGGAAGGAAAGAAAGAGGGCAAGGAAGGCCTCATTCCAATGGCTGAGGCCCAGATAGCATCGGGCAATTTTTCCGTGATCCCTGTCGGCCCAGGTGCACTCTCGCAAAGACTTTCTGCCCCAGCTGTCACTACCCCGGACCCCGATCGCATTGCCCGTGTGGCCGCGAAAGTTATTGGAACGGTTTCCGAAATCCGAAAGCGCCTCGGCGAAGAAGTACGCCAAGGCGACGTCATTGCCATGATCGACAGCAGAGAAGTTGCTGAAGCTAAAAGCGCATTTCTTGCGGCATCGGTAAATTTCCGCCTCCAAGCCGATCTGTTTCAGCGTGAAAAGAAGCTCTTCGAGCAGAAGATTAATGCCGAACAACAGTTTCTGCGGGTACGCGCCACATATACCGAGGCAAAACTCCAACTCGATTTGGCGCGGCAAAAACTGGCTGCATTGGACCTCTCTGAAGCAGAAGTTAATAACTTAGAGAATCAAGATATTAGCCGTCTCCAACGCAAGGAAATACGAGCACCGATAAGCGGACGTATTATCGAACGTCGCGTCGACCTGGGCGCGCCCGTTGGCGGAGAAGGGCAGGAGAAAGAGCTGTTCGTCATTGCCGATCTTGGTTCGGTTTGGGCTGATCTATCGGTGCCTCTCTCAGAGTTGGATAAAATAAAAGAGGGCCTGCCTGTCGCATCGTCACAGGCATTGGCAAAGCCCGATGGTACAATCGTCTTTGTAAGTCCGGTCCTTAATCAGGAAACTCGGTCAGCGCGCGTTATCGCAGCGTTCGACAATGCAAAAGGCGGATTGCGCCCCGGCACATACATGACCGCCACCATCCTCCTCACCACCAAGCCCGTTGCTCTTCTTATTCCAAACACTGCTTTGCAATCGATCAGTAGCGAGCAAGTGGTCTTCGTTAAAGGGCCTGAAGGGTTTGCAAAGCGCGAAGTCGCGATTGGTGAAAGCGACGATGAAAACACACAGATAACATTTGGTTTGGAGCCAGGTGAACTCGTCGCGACGACCAATACCTTCGCCCTTAAAGCGGAACTCGGCAAGTCCGAGGCCGAACACGCTCACTGAAGTATAAGACAATGATCAATCGAATAATCGCATTCTCAGTGCACCAGCGCTGGTTGATTCTTTTGCTGACGATATTAGCTTGCGCTGCCGGCGCATGGTCACTAAGCAGACTTCCGATCGATGCTGTCCCTGACATCACTAATAATCAGGTTCAAGTAAACGCGGTCGCCCCGGCTTTGTCTCCTATCGATATGGAGCGCCAAGTTACGTTTCCGATTGAGACCGCCTTAGCTGGTATTCCCGGCCTTCAATATACGCGATCGTTGACTCGTAACGGATTTGCTCAGGTTACGGCCGTATTCAGTGACAAGGCGGACATTTACTTTGCGCGTCAACAAGTCAACGAGCGGCTCGGCGAAGCGAAGGAAACTGTGCCAGAGGGCACTGACTTAAGAATGGGTCCTATTTCCACAGGGCTCGGCGAAATATACATGTGGACGGTGGAGTATAAAGATCAAAGTCAGGTTAAGGCAGACGCTGGAACACCCGGTTGGCAGCCTGACGGCTCCTATCTAACCCCTGAAGGAGCCCGACTTACAACAGAGCTTGAGCGAACTGCCTATCTACGAACCATACAAGATTGGGTCGTTAGGCCACAAGTTCGTAACGTCAAGGGTGTGGCGGGCGTGGATACTATCGGCGGCTATCAAAAGCAGTTCCACGTACAGCCCGACATGGGAAAGCTGTTGGGCTTCGGACTGTCCTTTGCTGATATTGCTCAAGCCCTGAATACCAACAATGCAAGTCGAGGTGCCGGCTATATCGAACGGAACGGAGAGGGCTTTGCCGTTCGTAGTGGCGGACGACTTGAGAACATCGCTGATATCGAGCAGGTTGTTATCACGACCAGGAAAGGCGTTCCAGTCCGCATCAAGGATGTCGCGTCGGTTGGCATTGGCCGCGAATTACGTACCGGCAGCGCCAGCGAAAATGGTCGAGAAGTTGTTGTCGGCACAGCGTTGATGCTCATCGGCGAAAACAGCCGAACGGTATCTGCAGCAGTCGATCAGAAAATGAAGGAAATCCGGCAGAACCTCCCAGCAGGTGTCGAAGTCAAAACCGTATTGAATCGCACCCAATTGGTCGATGCAACCGTCAAGACGGTTGCTAAAAACCTAAGCGAAGGTGCGCTACTCGTTATTCTTGTGCTTTTCATCCTACTCGGGAATTTCAGAGCAGCATTCATAACAGCGTTCGTCATCCCAATCGCGATGATGATGACAGCCTCCGGAATGCTGAGTGGAAAGATTAGCGCCAATCTTATGAGCCTCGGCGCGTTGGATTTCGGCCTAATCGTCGACGGAGCCGTTATCATCGCAGAGAACAGTTTGCGACATTTAGCGGAACGGCAACATGAATTGGGGCGAACGCTAAAGCTGAAGGAACGGCTGGAAACCGTAATCCGGTCAGCCGAAGAGATGGTTAAGCCGTCCGTCTACGGTCAGGCAATTATCATACTTGTGTATGTTCCGCTTCTCACGTTCACGGGTGTCGAAGGAAAGATGTTCGAGCCTATGGCTCTGACCGTGATCATTGCATTGGTCGCGGCATTTATACTGTCTCTTACCTTTGTCCCGGCCGCAATTGCCATTCTGATTACCGGAAAGGTCCAGGAAAAAGAAAACTGGGCGGTTCGTGGACTAAAGCGGATCTATGAGCCGGCGCTTTCATCGGCTCTTCGTCGCCCAACCATTGCGATGTTCTCCTCAGTCGCACTGTTTGCTTTGGCGCTCATAATGGGCGCCAATCTGGGATCAGAGTTCATTCCCCAGTTGGATGAAAAGAATATTGCCATGCAGGCGCTTCGAATCCCAAGCACTGCTCTGTCCCAGTCGCAGGCAATGCAGTTGCAAGTCGAAAAGGCCGTTGGCGATTTTCCAGAGGTTGCGTTTGTCTTTTCCAAGACGGGTACTGCCGAAATCGCCGCCGATCCCATGCCACCCAACGCATCAGACACGTTTGTTATCCTCAAGCCGCAAGACCAATGGCCAGACCCGACGGAGCCGAAAGCTTCATTGGTTCGACGCATCCAAGAAAGCGTAGAAAAACTTGTGGGCAATAATTATGAATTCACTCAGCCCATACAGATGCGGTTCAATGAACTACTTGCAGGTGTACGAGGTGATATCGCCGTCAAGATATTCGGCGACAACTTTGATACCATGCTGAAAACTGCAAATCAGGTCGCCACCGCTCTTCGGGCGACAACTGGAGCTCAAGACGTCCGAGTCGAGCAGGTATCTGGTCTGCCATTTGTCGAAATCAATGTAGATAAAGCCCAACTCGCACGGCTCGGCATTAGCCTGTCTACCGTTCACTCGGTCATCGGAGCTGCTATCGGAGGCGAACGCGCAGGGACCGTTTTTGAGGGTGATAGACGCTTCCCCATCATCGTAAGACTTTCCGACAATGTTCGCCAGAATGTGCAAGCACTAGAGAACGTACCGGTTCCCCTACCAGGTGCTTCTGATCAACGCGCGGCACTGCTTCTGAAGCAGGTCGCGAAGTTTGAGCTTGTGGAAGGACAGAACCAAATTTCTCGCGAAAACGGTAAGAGACGAGTTGTGGTGACTGCCAATGTCCGAGGGCGCGATATTGCGTCTGTGGTTGAAGAGGCCCAAGATCGAATCTCGAACGTAGTACAGGTCCCCGCTGGATATTGGATAGAATGGGGAGGTCAGTTTGAGAATCTAGCCGCGGCTCAAAGAAGATTGGCAATCGTTGTGCCGGCCTGTTTTGTGCTGATCTTCATCCTACTTTTCTCAGCGTTGCGAAGTGTCCGCGATGCTCTCTTGGTATTTAGCGCTGTTCCCCTAGCATTGACGGGCGGATTGGCCGCGCTGTGGATTCGCGGAATGCCATTGTCGGTCTCCGCCGCTGTCGGCTTCATCGCACTCTCCGGCGTCGCAGTGTTGAATAGTCTTGTTATGCTCACATTCATCAAGCAGCTTCGAGAGCAAGGTGAATCGAAGAAGAATGCCGTTTTTCTTGGTGCAATGACTCGGCTACGTCCAGTAGCCATGACAGCGCTGGTCGCGTCTTTGGGGTTCGTACCCATGGCGATCGCCACCGGCACCGGAGCCGAGGTGCAACGGCCATTGGCAACTGTAGTTATCGGCGGACTTATCAGCGCAACGCTGCTGACGTTGTTAGTGCTTCCCGCACTCTACATACGGTTCGCATCTGAAAACCCGTCTGAAACTTCAGGCGACTACAAAGACCACTTCGAACGAAAGCCCAGCTAGCGAGACTTCCGAAAACGACTTTCGGACACCTAGGATTGTTGTGATGCATTTGAGTAAGACTTTAAAGCCGTCAAGATCGTTGTCGGGATTTGCATTGGTCACATCTGCCACATTTTTGATAGCAGGTTGCAGCGTAGGGCCTGATTTTTTGCCGCCAAGCAATCCTGCAACCGACAAATTTGTCTTGGATGATAAGCCGGCAAGGCCAGGTAAATCTGGATTAGCCCCTCGAACGGTTTGGGGTGGCGATATAGGCGGCTCTTGGTGGAAGTCATTTCGATCGCCGAGCCTTAATCGACTTATCGACGACGCACTTACTAACAGTCCAACTCTTGAGAGCGCGGAGGCGGCACTACGTCTGGCGCAGACTCAAATCGCTATTCAAAGAGCGTCGCTATTTCCCGTGATTGGTGTAGGTGCCTTAGCAAGTCGGCAAAAGGAGTCGAATACTTTGGCGCCGCCCCTTGATAACGGTAGCTTCACCTATAGCCTGAATACTGGCCAGCTCAGCATTGCTTTTGTGCCAGATATTTGGGGCGGCACCAGGCGCCAAATTGAAAGCGCTCAAGCCGAGACTTTAGGCGCCGCTTTCCAACGAGAGGCCGTTTACACCAGTTTAGTGTCGAATGTTGCGCTAGCAGCAATTATGGAAGGTTCGTTGCGCGGCCAAATTAGGGCCACAAGGAGTATCATAGGAACTCAATCGCAGCTTCTAGAGATCTTGCGACACCAATTCTCAAGCGGACAAATTGGTCGGCCTGATGTGGTAGCGCAGGAAACTGCAGTCGCACAAGCACGGCTACTTCTTCCGCCCCTCGAGAAAGCTTTAGCGCAGCAACGGAATTTAATCGCTGCGTTGACCGGCCGAATGCCTGATGAGCGTATTAATGCGATATTTACATTAGGATCGTTCCGACTCCCTTCGACGATACCACTTCGTATGCCTGCGGATTTGATCCGCAGCCGTCCCGATGTGCGAATAGCGGAAGAGCATCTTCGGTCAACCAATGCGCAAATCGGTGTTGCAGTTGCTAACCGGCTCCCACAGATAGCTCTCACCGCCAACACCGGCTCAAGCGCACAAGCCATGGCGCAACTTTTCTCACCGGGATTTGGCGTTTGGGGCATTGCAGGGAATTTATCACAAACGGTATTTGATGCGGGCCGATTAGCCGCCCTACAACGTGGTGCCGAGTTCGCAACCGACCAAGCGGCTGCTCAGTATAAAACAGTAGTACTGCAAGCATTTCAAAACGTCGCCGATACCTTGCGCGCTTTGCAAAGCGACGAACGAGCAGTATACGCAGCTATCGCTGCAGAGCGATCCGCCTCCCTCGGTATCCGCTTGTTACGTCAGCAGGTCGAGGCCGGACAAATAAGCCTCCCGCTTCTACTGGCCGCTCAACAGGCGCACCTTCAAACTTCTCTGGCGAGGATACAAGCCGAAGGACAGCGGTTGTCCAATACGGTTGCTCTGTTCCAAGCGTTAGGTGGCGGCTGGTGGAACCGACCCAACAGTATTTCAGGATTGAGCAAATTCGCGTCACAGGCATCTGAAGGAAACGCGGTTTTACCTCCTCCCATGTAATTTCCGTCGTTTTCGAACAAGGTTGAGGCACACAAATGAAGCGACCAACTGACGTTCCCCGTAAACATAAAGATGGGGAGCATGATCACCAGAGCGACGATCATTCGCATTCTCATAGCAATTTCCTAGGCGCCAATACCGAGCTAATATTTGCATTGTCGAGCGGAGCGCTATTAGCTATCGGCTACGGATTGGAGAAAGTCCCAGTTGCACGAGGCGATTGGTTACCAACTGCATGCTACATAGCCGCGTATTTCTTTGGTGGCTTCTTTACCGTTCGTGAAGCCATAGAGAATTTGCGAAAGAGGCGCTTTGAAATCGATACCTTGATGCTGGTCGCGGCGGCAGGCGCTGCCGCACTTGGCGCATTTGCAGAAGGTGCTCTTCTACTCTTTCTTTTTAGCCTCGGACATGCTCTCGAGCATTACGCAATGGGCCGAGCCAAACGAGCGATCGAAGCATTATCGGAGCTTGCTCCGCCAGTAGCGACGGTCAAGAGGGGCGGGGATACACACCAGATTCCGGTAGAGGAACTGGTAGTTGGTGACTTAGTCATCGTAAAATCCAACGAACGACTACCCGCTGACGGATTTGTCATTGAGGGCGTTTCTAGTGTCAATCAAGCTCCTGTGACGGGAGAAAGTATTCCGGTAGACAAAAGCCCTGTTCGCGATGCGGCGGCCGCGCGCGCCCGACCAGATTCAATTGATGCAACTTCGAGAGTTTTTGCCGGCACAATTAATGGATCTGGCGCAATTGAGGTTGAGGTAACGCGTCGATCCTCCGAGAGCGCGCTAGCTAAAGTCATCAAAATGGTTAGCGAAGCAGAGGCGCAGAAATCGCCAACGCAGCGATTTACCGAAAAGTTCGAACGAGTTTTCGTTCCCGCCGTTCTCGCTCTTTCGATAGCGCTTCTATTTTCATGGGTCATTATTGATGAGCCATTTAGAGATAGCTTCTACCGTTCAATGGCTGTTCTTGTCGCGGCAAGCCCCTGCGCCTTGGCCATCGCTACACCTAGCGCTGTCCTTTCTGGCGTTGCACGCGCTGCTCGCGGTGGCGTTCTTGTGAAAGGTGGCGGCCCACTCGAAAATCTCGGCTCGTTGACAGCTATCGCGTTCGATAAAACCGGCACCCTAACTGAAGGAAGGCCCCGTATAACGGATATCGTTCCATCCTCGCTTATTTCTGAACAACAGCTTCTTAAGCCCACGGTCGCTGTGGAACGCCTCAGCGATCATCCCCTTGCCGAAGCAATTGTTCGAGACGGAATGGAACGCCTCAAATCGGAACCATTGCCGACAGTAACAGATATGAGGAGCTTAACCGGCAAAGGCGTAACAGCGATCGTGGAAGGACACCCCATTTGGATCGGAAAGGCCGAAATGTTCGGTACGGATGGCATTCCACAGCTAAGCAAGGCTACGCTAAGCGAGGTCCGCCGTTTGCGCGAAAACGGCCGCACAACCATGGTCGTACGCCAAGGCGAGATTGAACTTGGTGTCATTGGCCTGATGGATACGCCGCGGTCATCAGCTCGGCCGGCTTTACAGCAATTGCGCGAGATTGGAATCAAGCGCATGATCATGATTTCTGGCGACAATCAAATTGTCGCCGATGCAATAGCCAGAGATGTCGGCTTGGACGAAGCCTGGGGTGACCTAATGCCCGACGACAAGGTCACTTCCATCAAGGCACTTCGAAAAGAGGCTAAGGTCGCCATGGTCGGGGACGGCGTGAACGATGCGCCAGCTATGGCAAGCGCCACGGTAGGCATAGCTATGGGAGCAGCCGGTTCTGATGTCGCACTCGAAACTGCCGATGTTGCTCTTATGGCTGATGATCTTCGGCATCTACCTTTTGCCGTCGGATTAAGCCGACAGACGCGTTCGATCATTCTCCAGAATGTGTTCGTTAGTCTTGGCGTCGTTGCCATTCTCATTCCGGCCACCATCGGCGGCCTTGCGATTGGAGCGGCAGTTGCGGTGCATGAGGGCTCGACCCTGCTCGTGGTTGGAAACGCCTTGCGACTTCTGGCTTATCGCACCCCCAAAGTGTCTTCGACCTAACCGAAGTAAGTTATTCTATGAGCTCTTAAAGACGTGAGATCACCATGAGATTCCAACTTTTGAATATTTGGGAGATCGCTTCACATCTCGTTGACTTGGGCATCGCCTACATCCTCGCATTCCCAATCGGATGGGATCGCGAGCAACGGGAACGGAGCGCCGGTCTTCGAACATTTCCTTTAGTTGCAATTGCAAGCTGTGGTTTCGTTCTAATCGCGATCCGCGTATTGGGAGAAAGCTCAATAGGGCAGGCGCGGATTCTCGAGGGATTGCTTACAGGCGTAGGATTTATCGGAGGTGGAGCTATCTTAAAGCGCGGCGGGCACGCATCTGGTACCGCAACAGCTGCTAGCCTGTGGGCGACCGGCGCTCTTGGAGGCGCCGTAGGATATGGCTTGTATGATATTGCCGCAATTTTGGCTCTCGTAACCTTTATAACGCTTAGATTTCTAGCGCCCATGAAAGGTGCAGTCCGAACGTCGGACTCGAATACGAGTGTTAGTTAAATTGAAACCGCACATTTTTACATGTGCCGCGCATTGTCGCTACTAAGCCAATTTAAGGCCCCGCCTTATCTCCTGCAGTAACTGCTGTCCCGCAAGATGAACAAAACTTCGACGTAGGCGCTAACGTCGCGCCGCATTTTCCACACGCATTGTCAACTGGGCCGAAGCGCTGACCGCAATTGGCACAAAAGCGGCTCGCTGGATCATTATCTTCGCGGCAACCCGGACAAACAAGAACCCTTTGTGGAGTCGGAGAACCTGAACGACCCCAGCTTGTGTCTTCACTTTGTTGAGTTCCCCAACGAGATCGATCACTGCCATGATGGCCTGAACCGCCGCTCCTTCCGCCAAACCATTTACCAAAGCCATGTGAGCCCATAGCGCTCTCCTTATGTGATCCAGACATTGATGTTTAAGCGAAAGCGTATATCAGCTGCCGCCATTCTGCTCGTTACCGATTCTATGGCTATTCTCCGGCCGAACTGAAATATCGTACATAGGCGACCGATCCCAGCATAACTCCCACGACGAAAGCCGCGGCAATCAGACCGATGATGGTTTCTCGATTCAACATAAACATTCTCACCTCGTGACTTGTATATTTGCTCCGGCCAGCACGCAGAATGTGAACAAAGAGCTTATCGCTATTTTACAAACCCGGCCGTTTGCAGATCTTTTCCGAGCCGTTCGATGATACTCTGACTCATCTGCGCTCGCTTTAGATATAAAATCGGATCCGCTGAAAATGCCGGAAATTGCTTATTAAGTTTGTTGATCCAATGTCCGGCGCCAACCTTATCACCAGACCGATTGGCCACGATAATGCGTGCTACAAGACCGAATGGCGTTCTAGTTGTAGAGATATGTCCAGCATGACGATTTGCGGTCGCTGCTTCATCAGCCATATATGAAGCTAAGAAGAAGTAGAATTCGAGCCAACTTATTTTCGTTTCGTCTAGGCGAGGAATCCGTTGAAGCAACTCCAATCCTCTCGAAAATTCTCCTCTGACGATGTATGCAGCACCAATGCGGCTCGAGATATCTGTCGAATAGGGATTAATAGATATTGCTCGTTTCGCGGAGACAAATGCTTCGTCAAAGCGACCGCTATAGAACTGAGCCATGAAGAGAGATAGCCAAGCCAACGCGGAGTTTCGATCGATCTCAACGGACCGATGAGCACTAAGTAGTGCCTCACCAAGAGTATTTTGCGATGCTCCAACCCCCATTATAAAAGCATCGATCTCAGCCATCGTCTTTATCGCAGACGCTACGGCGCTATAGGGTGGTTGCTTCAGCGCTCGCTGCAAGCACGCTTCTGAGGCCTTGAAATTCTCCAAGGCTACAAGCCCCATAGACCTATATGATAGAATTAGACAATCCGTCTCTGTTATTTTGCTATCGTCTAGAGAAGCCCGTTGCACCCGTTCACCGAGAACGATTCCATCATTCTGCGCTAGCGCATCTGCTATGGCTTGAGTGATTTGAGCTCTGGCCTTGGCAGGTACTCCGGATGGCACATCCGGGAAAATGGCGGACCACACGGTTTGATTATCAATACTACGCACAACCCGGAACGAGAGTCCAAGAGTTGCGTCACTTTGCAAAGCACGGCCGATAAGAACGTAGTCGGAGGGAATTGTGGAGCGTTTTGCAGATCCTTCACGCACCGTAATAAGTTCAAAGGATGCAAGCGCTGAAATTATCTCATGGAATAGCGCATCTAGATGCGGTTGAGCGTCCGTGGGCGCCCATTCGGCCACGACCGGCAATACTGTAATCGATGGGGCAGCGTTGTTGAAAGGCGGTGAATTCGCACGTTGATGTTCTTGCCAGGAATGACTTGGTGTTTGCATCAAAGCAACGGCAGCGACACCAACCAATAATGCCATCAAACCAAGTGGCAAAATCAAGGATTTCGCGCTTAACCTCTGCCAAGCCGAGCTTCGGGCCTCCGCCTGGTGCTCTTCGGCTAAAATTGAGGGCTCTGGCTGCGGCCTCTCATATTCCGATAACCGTTCACGCCGGCTGACAAAGGTTGGAACGTAAGTACCCCGGTCAAGGTGGATCTCAATTGGATCGTTGCGGCCTGCGTTGGCATAGTACGATGCCAGAGGCTTCCTCAATCTGGTCGCCTCTACACGAACGATTGAGTTGGTCTGAGGGTTAAAGGATTCCTTTTTGTCAAAGACGCTGATGGCGATGTTATAGCCTTTCAGCAGTTCAGCACGCCCCTCTAGAGTTTCCGTGACGATGTAGTCAAGAAACCGAGAGAGTGGGCGCGACTTTTCAAATACCGGGTCGCGGAGAATTTTTCTTAAGAGCTCCTGAACTGTCGCCCTGTCTTCGTCTGATAACGAATTCAACATTCCTGCTCACATAACGCCAATATCGCATAATCATAGCAGAATGCGGCACGTTACGATATTTCAGCACGTCTGTAGCGTAGTTATAAGACCATTGTAACATATGAGTTTTCACCCTTTGAACGCTCGCACTGCCGATTTTAGCCTATCGAGCAAGCTCTCCTAGCCGCAATTTCTCCCAGATTCGTCCGGACCGGGGGCCGGCCCAATCACGACTGAGCCAAGCGACACAAGCTGGGGCGTGTCAAAGGAGAGCAACGTGAACGGATTTAAATACACATTGGCGGCCAGTGCATCGGCGCTATTGATGCCAATAGGGATAAGCACAGCGGCGGATCTTCCAAGTCGGAAATCCGCTCCCATAGAATATGTGCGTGTTTGTGACACGTACGGCGCCGGATTTTATTGGATACCGGGAACGGACACCTGCTTGAAAGTCGGCGGCCGTGTGCGGGTCGATATGTGGTATACGCCTGGCCGGAACACGTTCACTCACCGCTCTGCGACCGGGGGTGTCGGCGCCAATAGCTTCGTCAGAGCCGAAGCGATAGATCAGAATGGCGTATGGGCGCGCGGCATAGCGATGATGGATGCCCGTACTCAGTCAGCCTGGGGTACGGTCCAAACGGTAATCACCTTGCGCTTAGGCGCACATTCCGGCCTCGGCAATGGCAACGGCAATATATTCGGCGGCAATAACAACGCTGGCGCTAGTGTTGAAGCTGCCTATGTGCGTTTCGCCGGTTTCACGGCCGGTCAGGCCGCTTCGAACTTCACTTTCTTGCCGCCATTTCAGTATCACGCGCTATTTCTATCTGGCTTCCCTGTCGGCATCCGCCAACTAGCTTACACAGCGACCTTTGCCGGGGGGTTTTCGGCCACTCTAGCCCTCGAAAATCGGGCAGAGTTGTCGAACTCCATGGCGATCAACACACTGACTGGACCATTCTTCGGTGCGACACCCACGTTTTCGGGATCACCGCAGCGGTTGCCTGCCTTGGTCGGCAACTTGCGAGTTGATCAGTCATGGGGCGCGGCAATGATTTCCGCAGCCGTACTTGAAAACGTTGCAACCGGTGCCTTGGGAACGGTTGGTACGGCTGCTCGTCGAACCGGATGGGCTATTTCAGGCGGTCTGCGTATCAATCTCCCAATGCTTGCCGCCGGCGATAGTATCCAAGGCTGGATGTCATATGGCATTGGGGCTCTTGACTATGTGATCAACTCCGGCATTCACAGCAACCCACCAGTCTCAAGTTTATGGACGGGTGGCTTTCTTCGTTCGGACCGCAACGTGACAGCATTCTGCGCCAATGCAGCTTGCACGGCTATTGGCACGGAAATGACCAAAGCTATGTCTATCGGTGGTATTTTCACCCACTACTGGACTCCTTCGCTGCGCTCACACCTTATCGGCACCTACGCTCGCGTCACTCCGGGCGCCGCATCGCAGGCAACTCCCTACATGAGCGGTGGCCTTGGTAACGCCACGGCGTGGAATGTTCTGGGCAGCCTCATCTGGTCGCCAGTGCGCAACTTCGACATCGGTCTTGAGCTTTCATACGCTCGTCTTAGCCAGAATGTGAACCGGGTTGGGATGACAGTCGCCAACGGTGGTCTTCTTATACCGACTTCATCAAGCAACTGGACCGGACGTATGCGCGTCGAACGTACATTCTAATTTTGAGTTTCGAGCATAACCGCAATTTATGTTCGAAAGCTCGCGATGAAGGTCCTTTTAGCAACTTGGTTGAATCTAACCTCCTTTCAAACAAGTGCTCCCTCTGAGCAACTACAATAGGACTTTCAAGAACGAGTAGACTTGGCCCTGGCATGTAATACATGCCAGGGCCCTTTCAACACCAAAGTATCGATGATTTGCCAATCGAGACGGCAGCTTCAACGATCTATTGAAGCTGACACCGGCATAAATCTTACACCATTCCATTTGAAATCTGCTCGGAATTGATTGCGAATGACTTCGAGGATTACGATGCCTCTACTACGAATCGTCACTTCCGTCGCGTAAGCGCTGAATACCAAAATGTAGCGACCTCGAGATTTTAGATACACTTGGTGTAAACATTCGCCTGAGTCGCAGACACTTCGACGATCATCACAAGAAATGTTCTCGAAATGAAGGGAGATAAGTTCGTCACCGTCCGTACTAATTGACACTGCAAAATAGTGGGTTGCCTTAACTGCATTTCCACAGCGCCAAACGTAGTGTCGTATCGACCGCTGAATGGTAATTGGCAGGGCTTCTATATGCCTAATCGACGACGGTTCTTCGGATGCGAAACTACCTCGAGCGTAAGCAGATAGCGTCATAGTAGATGCAATCAAGGTCGCGCCAAGCGTGATCTGAAGGAATCCCATAGTACGAGCTCCTTGACGAAAGACCTCTTCCAATTGCGGTTTGATAACATCCCATTCTTCCCGCTGATTCATTTTAGCCTATCAATCCAAAAATCGCACTACTCTTAAGTGTCTTATGTGGCAGTCGCATTCCGATTTCCGCTCCAAATAAGCACCGTCGTTTCACCATTCTTGAATATCGGAGCCTACAATGTCCAACAACGACCCATTTCGACAGGCAACAACTGCTGAGCAAGTTGCCTTTGTTCTAATGAAACTAGTTGCCAGAAATGAAGGCCGATCGCTCGATCATGGCACTTCCATAGAGGGCTATGAACCGAGCAATCGCGAATACATTCTAGATCTCTATGCTGATTGCCTGGAGGCGACACGCGGCGATCGGCATCGTCATGCGACATCCGCTTCAATATCAAGACGGTCGCTTCTCAGCTCTTAGCCGTCACACCAGCTTTTGTATATCTAATCGCCCACTCTTTAGTCCTTCTTCGGCATTTGGAACGCCTACCTTCGTTCATTGCACCAATATGGCGAACTCCAAGCCGCTACATCCGCTTCACCTAACATATTTCAACATAGTGATCTCAGTGTAGCGGGTGATGCCGTCATAAAGACGTCAGATACAGCTTCTACGCGCGACATGGCGCATATAGGTTCACAAGCCTACGCCTCATTGCGCTGTTTTCCACCTCAGGAGGATTAGTAATGCATTTTATCAAGAGCCTATTGCTCGGCTCTTCAGCGACACTGCTCGCTGTCGTCGGGACACAGGCGGCGGATCTGCCCTCACGCAAGGCAGCTCCTGTCGAGTATGTAAGGGTCTGCGACACCTATGGCGCCGGCTTCTATTGGATTCCGGGTACCGACACCTGCTTGAAAGTCGGCGGCCGCGTCCGTGTCGACATGTGGTATACTCCATCGAAGAATGCAGTCTCGCATCGCTCGACGGGCGGCGGCACCGGCACATTTGTGAGCTCGAACGCGGTTGATCAGTACGGGTGGTATTCGCGCGGTATCGTGCAAATGGATGCTCGTACGCAGTCAGCTTGGGGCACGGTTCAAACCGCTATCTCTTTACGATTCCAAGCTGCAAGCGGCTTATCAAGCGGCAACTACACCACCAGCAGCTTCGCAGGCGGCAACGCAAGCACCGCCTCCATTGAATCCGCCTATGTTCGTTTTGCGGGCTTCACGGTTGGTCAGGCGACTTCAAACTTCACTTTCTTGCCGATCTTCAACTACCAATCGATGTTCCAAGCCGCATTTCCCACCGGAATTCGGCAAATCGCCTATACGGCGTCTTTTGCTGGTGGCTTTTCAGCCACTATCGCGCTTGAGAATCGTGCAGAGCTCGCTATGTCCAATAGCGTAAATACGCTCGGCGCGAATCCGTTCAGCGCCACAGCCGCTACTGCTGGTCCGATCGCACAACGGTTGCCGGCTTTAGTGGCTAATCTGCGCGTCGATCAGGGCTGGGGCGCAGCTATGATATCCGGCGCGGTACTTGAAAATACCGCGTCGTTCGGCAACGCAAACCTCGCGGTCGTTGGCAATGCTGGCCCGCTCGTCCGTCGTACGGGCTGGGCGGTCAGCGGTGGACTGAAAGTGAACCTGCCTATGCTCGCCGCTGGCGACAGCATTCAGGTGTGGGCCGCCTATGGCGTTGGCGCGCTCGACTACGTGGTCGGCAACGGCATCAACGCAAATACTGCTTTTGCCGGCAACTTCCTGGGCGGCTATTTGCGAGCCGATCGCAACGTCACCCTGTTCTGTGTTAACGCCGCATGTTCCTTAGGTGGTTCGGAACAGACCAGGGCTTTTTCGGTAGCTGGTATTATGACCCACTATTGGACACCAACGCTTCGCTCGAACCTATTGGCCTCCTATGCGCGCGTTACGCCCGGTTCTGTCACAAGCAGCACCTCTTGGGCCAACGGCGGTCTATCTAGCGCCACGGTATGGAACGTTATGGGCGATGTCATTTGGTCCCCTGTACGCAACTTCGATATTGGTGTTGAGCTTTCTTATGCTCGCCTGAATCAGAGCTTGCCGCTATCGGTACCAGTTGGCCTCGGCACCTTAGCTTCGATCAGCCCGAGCAATTGGACGGGACGCGTTCGCGTCGAGCGCACTTTCTAATTCAGCAGGCATCGCATTTAACAAAGCGTTCGATCGGATGCACTAGCTTCCGATCGAGCTAAGAAAAGCGATTTAGCATTGGCTGTCACGCTTCTTCAACGTCGCCAAACACCACGTTACAGGCGTTTCAGCGACTAGTCGGATCCTTTCTCTTCGAAAGCGCTTAACACGTTATCTACCGACTAAGCCGCTGTTTCATTTTCACCGCAACATACTCTTTATACAGCTGCGACTCATGATCAATTTGAGTCGGCATGTTGAGTACCTATCCCGTGATACAATTTGTAATAAGCAAGCAACAGATCAGATATGCATTTATCACATCTTCATTACGACGGAAGCAATGTACTTCCAAATTCGAGAGAGGTAATTGTCATGCGAATATCGAAGTCACTACTTACGGCCATACTACTGGGAGCAGCTGCTGTTAGTCTCCCAACGATGTCGACGGCGCAGACAGTTAACGGCCATAGGCCAAGTGATCACACAGCGGATTTTACTAACCACGGCTATGAAACATACGCCGGGCCGAATGGTCCGATCGTAATATCGCCGCGCGATCGGGAGTTGCAACGTCTTGATGATCAGAAGCGCCTAACAACTGACGCCTACATCAGCAATGCACTCCCGCTTAGCGCAGCTCCCCAAACGCGCTTCCGTTAGCCCGCTGAATCGCTGTCTTATTGTCAAAGACGGTATGAAACTCGACATATGAATGAAGTCGGCCGGCACCTTTTTGTACCGGCCGAGATCAAACTGAATTTGCAGCATCAACGCCTGAAACAATCGCGCGGGACGGCGCGCACTATCGGTATGCAAAATTCAGCAAGATCGATTAATAGCTGCCGCAGTTCTTTGATTGCTGATTGCAGTTCACAGCAGATCCAAAGCGATCCGTACCACTGTCGGATAACGTGCCTCACTTGAACTTAACAATTAATTGCATCCTTGTTCGCTAACGCCTCAAGAATTGAAATCGCCAGTAGGCGCCGGATCTAGAAGGCATTACAAATCAGTGACACAGTTCATCACGCATACTGAGCTATCAGACAGCGGGTGTTCTGAGCACAATCCTTCTGGAGCAATGGATGTCTACCTCAACAGCAGCAGGGCGGCACAAAGGCAACTTATACATCGCACTGACTTTGACAACGACCTTTATGGTCATCGAGGTGATCGGCGGTCTTTGGACCGGGAGCCTGGCACTCTTAGCAGATGCCGCGCACATGCTTACCGACGCTGGCGGACTCGCGTTAGCTTTGCTGGCTATTAAATTCGCTGAAAGAGATCGAACGCCACAGAACACCTTCGGTTACGTACGTACGGAGGTTCTTTCGGCGTTGACCAATGCCGTCGTCCTTCTTCTTCTGACTGTTTACATCTTGTACGAAGCATACCAGCGTTTCAAAAGCCCTCCTGAGATTATAGGTGGACCGATGTTGGCAGTAGCCGTTGCCGGTCTGATAGTAAATTTAATCAGCATGCGGCTGCTCGCTTCCGGATCGCAAGAAAGCCTCAACGTTAAGGGAGCCTATTTCGAAGTTCTTGCGGACATGCTCGGCTCACTTGGCGTAATTGTAGCGGCGGCTGTGGTGCTCTTAACGGGATGGCAGCTTATCGATCCAATTATCGGCGCTGGTATTGGCCTGTTCATCGTCCCTCGTACCTGGATCTTGCTTAAGCAAGCTATCCATATCCTCATGGAAGGGACGCCGCCGGAAATCGACGTGCTGCTGCTCGAAAAGAGGCTGAAAGAAATCCCCGGCGTCATCGAGGTTCACGATCTGCATGTATGGACGATTACGTCTGGCATTGATGCGATGAGCGCGCACTTAGTCGTTAACGACCTCGCTTCTGGTCGCGAGACTGTAGCGGCTGCGCGAAATATCATGAAAACAGGTTTCGGCTTGGACCATCTAACGATTCAGCTCGAAACACAGGTACTCAAAGAAGCTGAGGCGAAGCTGCAATTCTGAAATGGGCTAGTTCGACAATATTCCGATCTGGTCATCATCTAAGACGGAGAATAATATGGGACACGAAAATCGGCGCTGGCCGTCCAACAGAACGCGGCACAATGCGAACTGGGGTAACGATACAAACGTTTTCCAGACTGACGATCGTCCGCCGCCGTTTCGCCCACGCATTTCCTGGGTGACCGTCTTAACGCTTCTTGTCGTTTGGTCTGGCGTTGTTTACGTTAGCTATCTTGCTATAGACGTTGCGCTGAATTGGATGGCTTCGAATAGTAGCACCGTCCTACAAACAGGAAAGAACGCTGGAGATACTCTTGGCGTCGGTAAAGAAGTATCAGCCACAATAGATCGGCTAAAAAATGCGGGTTTCCTGGAACAGAGCTTCATGTTTCTTCGCAAAGCCTTAGTGCCGGCTGTGGTTCTTATCTGGGCATTGGGAGCTATCTGCATCGTTGTGCTACCAAAGCTGCTGGCAAAGATTCGACAATTTCGGTTTGGTGGATAGCCACGCCATCGTCGGTTACTAGCGACCTTTGCCATTGCATGAAGCGGCTGACATATCCATTTAGGTTCCATAATTTACGTTATGCGAATCGTTTGTCGCCGGCTCAATCTGAATGCACCGACACCGCCAACTAAAAACATGGAGTGGTCTAATCTCATTGCATGCTACAAGATTTGATGCACGGAGCGGCTCTTCTCTTCAAAGCGATACGGATTTCATAGAAATCCGCGCAGTCGACGGCCTCGGACCCGCATGCAACAAGTAAGAGACCAAATGCCGATATCATGAGAATGCAAGAAGATTCTGAAAGACAGTCGGCCGCCAAGCGCCTCGAAAGCGTCTTCCGTCCTAATGACATAAAACGAATACAAGAACGTCATCTCATTCAAAGCGCCATTATTCTACTTCAGCGCGATGAAACAAATGACGCAATTGCTTATGAGTTAGGACTTCTCGCCATCGCAGAACACGCAGCAAATCGCCAAGCCAGACGCGATCTTCTCGAATGGGCCACAAGATTGCTAACGGCCCCACTCTCCTCCTAGAAAAGCCTTTTATAGAAGCGCTTCTTTGTCCTCGGTCTATCTCTTTTTAAGTACTGGCCCCAGCCGCCCATTTGATACATACTACCGAAGGTCCATTGCAGAAGTTGCAAATGCCGGTTCCGCGCCGCGCGTTCAAGCTCACCGAGCTCCTTCTCACTCTTAACGGGCCGAACAGTGCGCCGAAGAACTCCGCCCCGATAGTAAGGTGCCCTGTGTAACGATCAGCCATGCAAGACTGTTAGGAGATTGACTTTCGCGCGATGCCCAAGAGCAACGCGCCTCAGCTTAAGTTCGGAAGCGGCCAATAGTTAAGAATAGGACAAACGTACTTTGGCTGCAGTAGATGCAACCTAACGAGCTTCTGCACCAGTCGAGGCCAACGCCATCGCCGACAGCAATTTGCGAAGGACGATATTGTTTCTAGGACACGGGCCGCACTTTATGGGTGACGCACGTCCGGCCGAAGATCGATCGCATCGCCTGCCCCTGTCTGATCAGACGCTTCATTGACCGACAGACGGTCTTCCTATTCGTCTCATCGTCAGGCGTCGCGGATGTTCCCGGACAGTTTGGCGCGACACCTTTCGACGTCCAAGGCGTATTCTGGAGCCACCGGGGCGAGCTACGTACGTTCGATACGATGCTCGCCGAATGAGATCTCTCGATCGAGCCCCTGGAGATGCTGGCGCATATGGTGCGCGCTGCTGACACCGCCCCTCTTGATCTAAGACCGGAGGCGGCCGCCCTGCTTGATACTTCCTTGGGGCTCTCGCGCATGTTCTTAGATGATCTAAACAGCTTGAGGCGGGGCTGCTGCCTTATGACGTTCTTTATCGCTAGTGCCGCGATGCCAGCAACGACATGCAACTGGCCTTGAGTAAAATTGGGGCCTGACATGGATGCGCAAGTACAAAGCAACGCCGACAGCAAAGGCGTTTCAATCCAGGAGGCGTTCTGAATATGGCTGAGGGTCGCGGCACTGAGTTCCGGTGGGCCGGCCGGGCAGATCGCCGTGATGCATCGCATTCTCGTGGAAGAGAAGCGTTGGAGTTCCGAAAGCCGCTTCTTGCATGCGCTCAATTACTTCATGCTTTCCCCGGCCCCGAGGCGCAGAAATGGGCCACCTACATCGGATGGCTCATGCATCGAATACTCGGCGGCCTCTTCATCGTTCCCAGTGTCATCTCTATCATGGCGCTGAGCTATATCTATACCATTTCTTGGCAATGGGACCTTTATCGCGGCCTTCTTCTTTGGCCTGAAGCAGCCGTCCTGCCGATCGTCGTTCAGGCGGTCGTGCGGGTTGGCAAGCGCGCGCTAAACAACGGACGCTGCAACTTCTGGCGGCCACGGCATTTATAAGCATCTTTTTTCGCGATCCCGTTTTCTATCATCATCCCTCTCTACCGGTATCATCGGCTTCTTGGGTGCGCGCTCTGGCATCAACGGTTTCCTTATCGTCGGCGGACATGGAACGCAAAGGAGCAGGCCGATGGAGACAGCCTGCTGGGCGAAGATCTGGCTAATGCTTTGGCTGGTCCCCGTGGCCCTGTTCCTGGCGTTGCTCGGTCCTGACAATGTATTCAACCAGATCGCGGTTTTCTCCAGCAAGATAGCGAAGGTGACGATAGGCGGCCGCGGCAGGTTTCGCCGATACGACGTAGTTACCTAAACTTCATACCGGACCGCGTTCAATTGCACCGTTTTCCGCGCCGCGATTATATGCTATAGCCTGATCGTCGGAGATTGAATGTGATTGCTCGACTGGACCAGATCAGGCGAATGATGGGTGCGCTCTGCGTTGCCATGGCTTGCCTATTCTGCATCCAGTCAACCGTTGTTCTATTCGATCGGATTGAACACGGCTTGGAACTGCAGCATGAGCCCCGCGCGCTCGCAGGATCGCTCATTCAAGCTATGGATAACGACGACCACGCTGCGCAGCCAGATCACGCCAGTGTCCATGTTCACCTGGACGATGTTGCCACGATGGTCCTCGTTCCTGCTTCGCCTATGATTGAGAGTATGGATTCCCGGCAAGTCGCGAAGGCGATGCCGCGTTCTGAATCCGCTCCAACAGGCGACTTTACCGCCCCGGACCGCCCCCCCAAAGCCTGATCGCCGACGCCATGTGAGCCTTTCCGGCTCGCAAAGCTTATCGCCAGTATCAGGAATTCATCATGTTTGATCGCACTTTTGGTGCGAGCATGCGTGCGCGTCGGCTCATGCTCGATGCGGCGCTGGTGCTCGCCATATATGGGGCGTTGGTCGGTGTTGCCGCCGCCAAACCTCTTTCCATGCGCGGCGCTCTTGTACGAGCCCTTGCGTCTGATTTTGGAGCGTCCGCCACAGTTGCGCGCATTCAAGGCGCCGAGGCCGGCATCAGACAGGCAGGTCGCGGCCCTAATCCGACTGTAGGCGCCGATATCGAGAACTTCGCGGGAACGGGAGCGTATCGGGGGCTGCGCGCGCCGCAAACCACGCTTTACGTCCAGCAACCCATCGAATGGGGCGGTAAGCGTGAGGCCCGCACAGCCGTGGCCCAGTCGGAACTCGAAGGAACGCGGATGCGCGGTGCCCTGCGCACGCTCGATCTTTTCCGTGAGGTGGAGGTCGCTTGGATCGACGTCGTGTCGGCGACAGCCCAGATCAAAGTCGCGGAGGACCGGCTCAGCATCGCCCGGCAGCTCCAGGTCGAGATCGCGCGGCGGGCCGAGTCCGGCCGCGATCCGGCCTATCTGCAATCACGGGCGGAGGCCCAAGTCGCACTGGAACAGATCGCCGTCGACCAGGGAAAAGCCGCCGCCCGTATCGCTCGCGCCAATTTGGCGGGATATTGGAAAGGCGGGGCCAACTACGAGGCCGACAACGTCGCTTTTGAAAACGTCGCGCCGCCTGCCGAAGGCAAGGTCGTTTTCAATGTCGACACGGCTGTACTCGAAACCGAGCGCGAACTAGCGGCCGCGCGCGTCACCTTGGAGCGTGCCCGTGGCATACCCGACCCAGCCATCCGGATTGGCATCAGGCACATTGGGGATACACGAGATACCGCGCTTGTCGCCGGCATTTCCATTCCACTTCCCCTGTTCGATAACAATCAGGGTAACATCGATCGTGCCTCGGCCAATCAACGTGCCGCTGATTTCGACATTGCCGCAGCCAAAGTGGTCCTCCGGCGCGAGTTGACGCGTCTCCAGGCGCGTATGGTCGCCAATGCAACCGAAGCGCGACGTATCAACGCCGAAGTGGTGCCCGCCGCCGAGCGCGCCGTCCACCTGATCAGAGACGGCATGGAACGGGGCGGCTTCAGTTACGTGGAGTTCAGCGATGCGCAACGCACGCTCAGCGACGCGCGACTGCGCCGTATCGAAGCGATCAAAGCCTATCACCTCGACATGGCCGCCCTCAATCGCCTGACCGGCCGCCACATGAACCTTCTCTCCCGTATTGGAAGTCGCTGACAATGCCGACCATCTCCATTTTGAAACGGCCGGGGCGCTCGATCGTCTCCGTCTTGGCGCTTTCCTTGCTGCTTGCCGGCTGCAATCCGTTCACATCGGGGAAAAGTGAAGGGACTGGCGCTCAGGTCTCGCAGGACGACTATGAACGTGGCCCGCACCGTGGACGCCTGCTTCGCTCGGGGAACTTTTCGGTCGAGGTCACCATCTTCGAAGAAGGTGTCGAACCGGAATTCCATGCCTATGCCTATCGAGACAATAAGCCGCTCGATCCCAAAGCCGTGCAACTCGACATGCGGCTGACACGCCTCGGCAACCGGGTCAACAAATTCGCCTTTACACCGAAGGACGATTTCCTGCGTGGCGACGGCGTGGTCCATGAGCCGCATTCCTTCGATGTCGCTGTCACAGCCACTTACGAAGGATCGCAACATGCCTGGACCTATGCCTCCTATGAGGGCCGCACGACGATCGCGGCAGAAGCGGCAGAAGCAGCCGGCATCAAGGCCGAAGCGGCAGGCCCCGCGGTCATTGAGGAGATCGTCGATCTTCCCGGCCGGATCATCTTGTCGCCGCAGGGCCGCGCCGAAGTCAGGCCGTGGTATGCCGGCCGCATCGTCGAGATGACCAAAAATATTGGACAGCCAGTCCGCCAAGGCGAGCTTCTAGTGCGCGTCGAGGCCAGCGACAGTCTGCGCTCGTACCAGATCATGGCTCCAATCTCCGGCGTGATTGCCGAGCGCAACGCCAATGTCGGCGAGGTCGCGACGCAACCGATCTATGTGATCGTCGACACGTCCAAGGTACGGGCGGTGGTTCATCCTTTTCCGCGCGATGCCGAGCGAATCGCCATCGGTCAGGTGATGGAAATTCGTGGGCTGGGTACCCAGAAGGCGGAAGCTCGCGTCAGCCGGATCATGCCAAGCGCCGATCCGACAACCCAAACCGTCACGATCGAGGCAGACATCGACAACACGAATGGCATGTGGCGACCGGGAATGGCCATCGAAGCGGGCGTCGCCGTGGCGTCCCGCCAGGTGCCGTTAGCGGTTCGGACAAAGGCGCTTCAACGTTTCAGGGATTTCACCGTCGTCTTCGCAAAAGTCGACGACACCTATGAAGTGCGGATGCTGAAGCTGGGTCAGCGCGGCAACACATGGACCGAGGTCCTGAAGGGTGTGGAGCCCAACGAGGCCTATGTCTCCGAAAATTCTTACCTCATTCGCGCCGATATCGAGAAGTCCGGCGCTTCTCACGATCATTGAGGGCGCCATGCTCGAACGCATTATCCATCTCTCCATCGTTAATCGTTGGCTTGTCATGCTGGCGGTTCTGGCATCGGCGGCACTTGGCGTCTGGAGCTTCCAGCGCCTGCCGATTGATGCAGTTCCCGACATCACGAACGTCCAGGTTCAGATCAATACCGAGGCGCAGGGCTATTCACCGCTGGAGGTGGAGCAACGCATCACCTTCCCCGTCGAAACGGCCTTGGCTGGCCTACCGGGTCTCGACTACACCCGGTCCATATCACGCTACGGCCTGTCCCAGGTAACTGTGATCTTCCATGATGGCACCGACATTTACTTCGCGCGTCAACTCGTCAATGAACGTCTGCAGGGTTTGCGGAGCACTTTGCCGGCAGGCATCGAACCCAAACCCGGCCCTATCGCAACGGGTCTCGGCGAAATCTTCATGTATACAGTCGAGGCGAAACCAGGCGCTCGCAAGCCTGACGGGTCTGAGTGGACACCTGAGGATCTGCGCACATTGCAGGACTGGGTAATCAGGCCGCAACTTCGCAATGTTCCGGGCGTCACCGAGGTCAATACAATCGGTGGCTTCGTGCGCCAGTATCATGTCACGCCATCGCCGCAACGGCTCACAGCTTTCGGCCTAACACTGTCGGACGTCATCAGCACCCTCCAGCGTAACAATGCAAATGTCGGTGCCGGCTACGTGGAGAGCAACGGCCAGCAGAATTTGATCCGCGTTATCGGCCAAGCCGGGGGTCTGGACGACCTGCGCAATATCGTCGTTGAACAACGCAATGGCGTGCCCATCCGCATCGGTGACGTGGCCGATGTGCTGTTCGGCGAGGAATTACGCAACGGCGCGGCCACCGAAAACGGCCGCGAAGTCGTGCTCGGAACCGCCTTCATGCTGATCGGAGAAAACAGCCGGACCGTATCGCAAGCGGTGGCCGCCCGCTTGGAAGTGGCTGGACGCTCTCTGCCGGCGGGTGTCATCGCCAAGCCGGTTTACGACCGCACGACGCTGGTGGAACGCACCATCGCTACCGTCGAAAAGAATCTGGCCGAGGGCGCGCTTCTCGTCATCGTGGTTCTCTTCCTGCTGCTTGGCAATATCCGCGCCGCTTTGATCACGGCCGCCATCATTCCCTTCTCCATGCTCTTGACCGTGACCGCCATGGTTCAGGGCAAGGTGTCAGGCAATCTGATGAGCCTGGGCGCCCTAGACTTCGGCCTGATTGTCGACGGTGCGGTCATCATCGTCGAAAACTGCCTCACCCGATTCGCGCAAGCTCAACATGGCTTGGGGCGATTGCTCACCCGCGATGAGCGTTTCAATCTCGCCGGCAAGGCGACCGCCGAAGTCATTCGTCCAAGCCTGTTCGGCGTTCTGATCATCGGTATCGTCTACATACCGATTTTCGCCCTCACCGGAGTGGAAGGTAAAATGTTCCATCCTATGGCGTTCACCGTCGTCATCGCCCTGACAGCTTCGCTCGTTTTATCGCTCACATTCGTTCCCGCTGCTGTCGCGATGTTGGTGACCGGTCGCGTCAAGGAAAAGGAAAGCTTCTTCATGCGCGGGGCACGCATCGTCTATGTTCCGCTGCTCAATCTCGCTCTCCGACTACGTTGGATTCTCGTAGTAGCAGCGGTTGGTTTGATTGTCTGGACTGGGCTGGTGGCCACGCGCCTCGGGTCCGAGTTCATTCCAAATCTCGACGAGGGCGATATCGCTCTACACGCTTTGCGCATTCCAGGCACGGGCTTGAAACAAGCAATTCGAATGCAAACGCAACTCGAAGCCCGTATCAAGGAATTTCCCGAGGTTCGTCAGGTCCTGGCCAAGATCGGCACAGCCGAAATTGCCACCGATCCGGTTCCACCAAGCGTTGCCGACACGTTCATCTTCCTGAAGCCTCGCGAAGAGTGGCCAGATCCCCGCAAACCCAAACAGACGCTCGTCGCCGAGATTCAGGAGGCCGTGGAGCGCCTTCCGGGCAACAATTACGAATTTACTCAACCCATTCAGATGCGCTTCAACGAGTTGATTTCGGGGGTGCGCGCCGACGTCGCGGTCAAGGTATTTGGCGACGACCTGGATGAACTGTTCCGGCTGGGAAATGCTATTGAACGGGTTCTCTCGACTGTTCAGGGCGCGCAAGACAGCAAGGTGGAGCAGATTACTGGCCTTCCGGTTCTGCAAATCTCACCCGATAAAAAGGCGCTCGCGCGCTACGGTCTGAATGTCAGCGATGTGCAGGATTTGGTCCGTATTTCTATGGGCGGGACTGAAGCCGGTACGATGTTCGAGGGGGATCGTCGGTTTGATATCGTCGTTCGTCTGCCGGAGGACCAACGGACCCGGATCGAGGAAATCGGCCGGCTGCGCATACCTCTCGCCGCGCGGGGCGGTGAGCGTCGCTATGTCACCCTGGCCGAGGTGGCGGATGTTTCAACCATCATCGGTCCGAACCAGATCAGCCGCGAGAACGGCAAGCGCCGCGTCGTTGTCACGGCCAATGTCCGGGGCCGCGACCTAGGCTCGTTCGTGACCGAACTGCAGCAGAAGGTGCAAGCGGGCGTTGTTGTGCCACCGGGGTATTGGGTCGAATATGGCGGCACGTTCCAGCAATTGATCTCCGCTTCGAAGCGGCTGCAATTGGTCGTTCCGCTCGGGCTGCTGCTGATCTTCATGCTGTTGTATGCCCTTTTCCGTTCGGTGAAGGATGCGGCTCTGGTCTTCTCCGGCGTGCCTCTGGCCTTGACGGGCGGGGTCGCGGCGCTGGTGCTGCGCGATATGCCTCTCTCTATCACGGCCGGCGTGGGCTTCATCGCGCTTTCGGGCGTGGCGGTTCTCAACGGCGTGGTGATGATCTCGTTCATCAGAGGCCTGCGCCATGACGGGATAGACGTCGTAACGGCCACGCGCGAAGGCGCTCTGGCGCGTCTGCGGCCAGTGCTGATGACGGCCTTGGTCGCCAGCCTGGGTTTCATTCCCATGGCGTTCAATGTCGGCGCGGGCTCGGAAGTGCAACGCCCCCTGGCGACCGTGGTGATCGGCGGCATTATCTCGTCGACCATTCTGACGTTGTTGGTTTTGCCGGCGCTCTACCGCCTGACCCATCGACGTGACGGAGTGCCGGTCGCTGAGACGAATACCAACCAGACCGCACATATCGCTGGAGAAGGTCGCCATGCTTAGCGTTCTGGCCAATAGGACTTGTCGCCATCTTTCCTCGCCCAGATGACAGCGCTCGTCGGTTGAGAGGCGCTCGCGCGCTGCCCTCAACCGACGACACAGACGAGCATAGAGACAGTGGCCGGGTCCCAAATGGTCCGAGTTTCATTGAATGGACCGAGAAAATGGAGGGAAATTGTGAGCCGCGAGACATTAATCTGCCTGCTAACGGCTGCCTTCGTTCTGGCCGCTATTTTTGGATCTGTGATTTACGCCCGCTATTTTAGCGCCGCTGAATTTTAGTATGCGGTGGAAGCCTCATTTCGAGGCTCTCATGAAATCGGCGTTCGGGGATGTTTGGCGTTCTTGGGAGGCCCGCTTATTTTCCAAACAGCTCGAAGATTGCGATCGATATCAACAGAAGGCCAACCATTGCTTCGACTATCCGCGAAATACGGTCGAGCAAGACGGAACGATTTTCCATCAGATGAATCATATTTTGGCGAAACAAAATGGTTCCGGCCGCCACGGTCGAAAGTGTGAGTGCCACGCCCAGCATCATCACGATTGCGAATGCGACTCCAGCCTCGGGAACACCGCGAGAGACTGCGAAAGTCATCACAAAGAGCGTCAAAGGACATGGTACGAGACCGGCCAGGAAGCCGACAGCAAGCCCCTCGCCCACATGATGAGTATGCGGCCGTCTTCGGAAGACACGATAAAGCATCCAAAGGCCGATCGCTCCCAAAAGTCCGCGGCTGACATCTTCCAACACCGGGGCTTCTCCCGGCCGAACGAAGAAAGAGTGGGAGACTAGAGGTGGAGCAAGCAGAACAATGAGCACAGACAAGGCGACGTGTGTGAAAGATGCCGTGAATGAAACCGTGAGTCCCTTGATAAGACCTAGTCTTGAACTAGCCAAATAGGCCGCCAGAATCGACTTGCCATGGCCAGGTGTCAGCGCGTGTACGGCTCCAAACAAGATGCCCATCGGAAGATAAGCAAATAAGCCGTTCCAGCCACTTCCTGCGGCAACGGCTCTGATCTGATCTGATCCGCAAAAGCGAGATAAATCTCGCGTTGGAAGTTCGCGATCTCACGTAGAATGTCCATCATTTCGCGGCCGCGGTTGTCTCATCAGGCGGCAAATTGATCATTAATCCAGGGACACTCGCATGAATAGCAATTGCACGACTAAAAGCAAACGCCATGGCAGGACCAGTTACGCAATCCTGTCTCCCTCGCGACACGTGATCATACCGAACGTGGCCATTCCGGATGATGGCTGTCGATCACAAAAGCATGACGATGACGTCGCCCACCATCCAGAGAATCGGTGCTTGCCAGATGGGGATGATTCACATCGAGCGCATCGTGCGTATGCTCGATTTCATCAGGGTCGTTCGCTGGCCATAGACGCGTCGCGACAAAAACCGCTGCGGCCGCAATCAATCCGAGCACGGCAAAGGTGAGCGGTAGTCCGGCCTTGGCACCAAGCCAGCCGGCAACCGGATAGGTGATCAGCCAGCAAGCATGGGAAAGTGCGAATTGCGCGGCAAAGAGTGCCGGCCGGTCCTCGGGCTGCGAGGATCGCCTGAGCAAACGTCCGGACGGTGTTTGAGCCAGTGAGTATCCGAGCCCCAGCGCGAACCACAGCGGGAGCAGAAATCCGTAACCTGGAATCGCGACACCGACAAAAAGACCGGCAACGAGAATGACCGAGCCCGCCAGCATGGCGCTTCGATCGGGCATGTTATCGAGCAGCCGCGGCAAAAACAGGGCTGCTATCATCGAACCAGCACCGAACGCAGCAAGCGCCAGAGCTGTCGCACGCTGGCTCAAGCCGAATTCTGCCTGCACGAGCACAACGGTGTTGACGATCACCATGGCGCTCGCGGCTGCGACCGCAAGGTTGAGGGCTAAAAGTCCGCGCAGACGCGGCGTTGCGAGATAGATGCGAAGCCCGCGCGTGGTGCGGTCGTAAATGCCCCGTTTTTCGACGGCTTTCGGGCTCGGCAGCACGACGAGACCACCAGCGCAGCCGATGCAAGGAAGCCGATCACGGTTCCAGCAAACAGACTATGGAAACTGATGACGGTGAGAAGCGCCGCAGCCAGCATCGGGCTGACGACACTTTCAAGGTCGTAGGCGAGACGCGAGAGTGACAGCGCCCGCGTATAGTCCTTCTCCTCCGGCAGGACATCCGGAATGGTCGCCTGAAAGGTTGGGGTGAAACCAGCCGACGCCGATTGCAGCACAAAGATCAGGATATAGACCTGCCAGACTTCCGTGACGAAAGGCAGCAGGAGAGCGACCGCCGCGCGGATGAGATCCAGGCAGACCAGCATGGTGCGGCGCGGCAGGCGCTCGGCAAAGGCAGCAGCGACGGGCGCGACACCGACATAGGCGATCATCTTGATGGCAAGCGCTGTGCCGAGCACGGCACCAGCGTTCGCATCGGCCAGATCATAGGCAAGCAGCCCCAGCGCCACGGTCGCAAGTCCGGTGCCGACAAGCGCGATAACCTGGGCAAGGAAGAGGTGCCGGTAGGTGCGATTTGCAAGAACTTGCAGCATAGATTTGGCTCTATTCGATCAGTCAGCGGTAGGGCGGCAAAGCCATCGACTGCTCATAGGTATTTGGTGATTTCTTTGAACTCATCGATCGAACGGCGTTGCTCATGCGCCAATGGCCCAACAACACCTTCGAGACAGTGATCCAAATGATCCTGGATCAGGGTCTTCTTGGCCTGGGCGATAGCCTTCTCGACTGCATGGAGCTGCTGAGCGACATCGAGACAGGGGCGGCCCGCCTCGATCATTTCGATGATGCCTTTGAGATGGCCGTCGGCTCGCTTCAGCCTTTTGACCACTTCGGGATGTGTTTCGTGGAGATGTATCGGCTTTTTCATGCTTGATACTATCCCCCCGGAGGGGATATATCAAGACATCCTGGGCTGATTTTCGGCCGACGAACTTTCGTTAAGAATTGAGTGAATAGTCGTTCAGCATGCAGATTTGGGTTCGCATTGAACACTTACAGACAAAACGTCTTCGCAAAGACATTCGCCAGAGGCATTAAAATGTCGGGATAAGCTTGAACGAAGCAATTTCATAGATTCTTACATATGGGTCTAGGC
>JAESFO010000390.1_pt1 | contig 49327 bp, 53 predicted proteins | sample 9269421 | NCBI WGS metagenome assembly JAESFO01 (sample SAMN14502839, study PRJNA617101) | algae metagenome | isolation source: Nostoc desertorum CM1-VF14 and co-occurring heterotrophs from rocky... | place: USA: Clark Mountains, San Bernardino, California | collected 2000-06-05 | reverse complement strand
GCTACGGCGGGATATCGAGTGCTGCCGGCTGCCCTGCGTCATGCTCCTGGTCTCCCGATGCTCGTGGGATCGACCAAGGGTGTGAGCCGTTGCACAAGTCCAGGAAGAACGGCACCGGACTGCGATCCGGCGGTGGCCCGAACCGACACTGCCCCCACGCCCCTTGGTTAGAGTGTGGGTGGAGATGCCAACTAGGATGGATCGGCCTCCCGTATTGTACTGGCGTGGCACCAGGCCGAGCCAGGCGCCGAAGTCGCGGCCTCGGTCGAAGGCTTCGCCGGTGCCGATGGCGGCCACCACCGCAATGGACATCAGCGGGCCGACGCCCGGCACGCTCATCAGCCGGAGGCAGTTATGCGCTGACTCTGCACATCTGGTTCATCGGCAACAGCATCGCCGGTACCATCTACGTGTTTCACGCTGCTTCGATCGGTCTCGATAGCGCGACGGTCGGCCTGGCACTGGCCTGCGCCGGCGTGACTGGCATACTCGGCGCGGCAGTGGCGGAGCGGACGTCGAGCTGGCTGGGACTTGGCGTCGTAGTGGCAAGCGCCGACTTCTTCACCGGCGCAGGGTGACTCCTTATCGCATTTGCGCCGGCTGGTGACCTCGCACTGTGGGTGATATGCGCGGCCCAGCTTGCATATCGATCCGGACTCGGCATCCGCGGACAGCTCGAGGGCAGCTACCGCAATGCGGTGACACCCATCGGAACTACGAGGCCGGATGACTAGCCGCTCGATGCTGTCGCGGAGGGTTCGGAGCTCGCCATTGACGTGGACGACGTCGATCCCCGTCGTCCCGGCATTTCCTGCAGATCCGGCCGAGTTTGCGCTCGCGCAAAGAGCGCCTTCGCCGATCCCGCTATGAAGATCGTCGTCACTTGGGCTGCCCCGATGGGCATCACCGAAACCAGCCTCGATCCCGGCCCGTGCGAGTGCCTTCTCGGCGCCCGAGATCGGTCTCAGCATCGTCGACCTCGGCCTCATCATGGAGGTCCGAAGGCCCTCCGATGGCCGCGCCCGAACAAAGGACACTGATCTGATGCGCAACGATCGCCTGGCACCTGAAATCGTCATCGACATTCGCCAAGTGGCGCCCCGCATGCGCCACCCACTCATCTTCTCGACGTTTGAGCACCTTGCTGGCGGTGGGTGCCTCCGCATCGTGAACGATCACGACCCAAAACCGCTGTTCTACCAATTCAGCGCTGAGTACCCGGGTATTTTCGAATGGACCTACGAGCAAAATGGCCCAGACGTCTGGAAAGTCCGAATCGACCGTCTCGTCGCCTAGGTTCACGAGCCGAGATGGAGCCCCGCGGAACCTAGGTGGCTCCGCGCGATCCCGCTCTTGCTTCGCGATCGCCGCGATGACGCTGGCGATGTGTGACGGCGTGCGGCTGCTGGGGTGGCGGCTTCTCATCGACCGACCGTGTCGGCAATTTGGACGGGCAGCGCACCGGTTCAACTGGGCAGTGCTGGCACGCCCGCGAAGCTCGCGTGCGCCATCGTCAGCACGACGTAGGCCCCCAGTCCGGCAGCCGCCTTGAAGACATCGGTGGTATCAGGTCGCGGTCGCCATCCCCGTGCCAGCGCGGCTCCCGGGAGAATCGACGTCAGCTTCGCGAGCTGAGTCCAGTGATCGTGGCCAAGCATCCGCCGCTTCCTGATGTCGAGGATGAGCATGCCGAACACTGACAGCATGCCGAACGTGGTGAAGAGCACCGCGTGCGCCAGGTCGCCATTGGGCACGAGATGGGCCAACGACCACAGCAGGGTCGCCCACAGGATCGGGTGGCGGACAAGTCCTGCTATCCCCGGGTGATCCGCATCGAAGTGGCGGACGGGCCAGACCGAAAGGGACAGTGGATTGGGGGTGGTCAGCCCGAAGACGGCCAGGCAGAGGGCCACCGGCATAAGGATTGCGGGGACGATTCGCTGCCATTCAGCGAATGGCCAGAGTTCGATGAATGGCGCGTCCGCGGCAGCCCGAAAGAGCCAGGCGAGCAGCACGATCGAGCCCCAGCTATAGGCGATCAGGTATGTGCGAAGGCCGAACAGACTGGTGAGCCGGGCCCTGAGCCCAGGTATGGACGGCACGGCGTGTGCCGCAAAAAACGCAAAGAGCGCCAAAGCGAACTCCGCGTAGCCACCGAGAACATTCTGCATCCATGCCTCCCGGCGCGCCGTCGGGCCGGCCACACCCGGCCCGATGGCTGCTCGAGTTACGGCAGCTCGGCGTAGAGCGCTTCGAGACGCTCGTGGGCCTTCTTGGGCACCTTTGCGTCCTTCACGGCATCGAGGTTGGCTGGAGCATCGCCGACGACGACCAGGGCGACCATGCCCATGCCGAGATGCGGTGCGCACTTCACACCATAGGCGCCGGGAACGGTGAACGTCACCACGATCTCCTTACCCATCGCCCCCTTGAACGGCTCCGCCCCCTCCGGAAGCATGTCCTTGATGGTTTCCGCGTTGTGCCCCTTGTCCGTCGGGATGAAGGTCACCGTGTCGCCCACCGCGATTTCGGCCAGGGCGGGTTCGAAGACCATGCCTTCGCCGTTTGCGCCCTTGTTGAGCATATGGATTTCGAAGTTGGCGGCCATCGCCGGCCCGCCGGCGATGGCAACAATGGCGGCGGCGGCAAGAAGACATTTGTGGGCGTTCATTTTGCTCTCCTTAGTACACGCCCGACGCTCATCGAACGTCGGTGATGCCATCTCCGCTATTCGCCGGCCGTGCTCTTTGATCTGCGTCAAGTTTCCCGTCGATCTGCTCGAAAGGATCTGAAACTTCTCTGGCTCTATTTGTTGCGGCTCAAAGAGCGCTTCCCCGCGGTGCCCTACCTAGACCGCGAACCGAGCGATCAGCGCTCGATGTCAGGCAGGAGACGACCATGGACGCCCAGAACGAAGTCAACGTATCGCGCAGGGCATTGCTGGCAGGCGCAGCGTTCGCTGGGGTGTTCGGAACCATTTTGGCCAGTGCGCCGGCCGCGGCAGAAGACGCAGGCGTGGTCACCGGTCCGGTTCCCGACCTTGCCCATCTGCCGCGCAAGAAGGTCGAACTCGTGGCCCCGCCGTTCGTCCATCCGCACGAACAGATCACGACGAGCGGACCCCAGGTGGTCGAGTTCACGCTGACGATCGAGGAGAAGGAGATGGTGCTCGACGAGTACGGCACCACGGTACAGGCGATGACCTTCAACGGGTCGGTGCCGGCGCCGCTGATGGTGGTGCATCAGGACGACTATGTCGAACTGACGCTCATCAATCCCGACACCAACATGATGCAGCACAACATTGACTTCCACTCGGCGACAGGCGCCCTCGGCGGCGGTGGGCTGACACTCATCAACCCCGGTGAGCAGGTGAAGCTCCGCTTCAAGGCCACTCGGCCGGGCGCCTTCGTCTATCACTGCGCGCCGGGCGGCCCGATGATCCCGTGGCACGTCGTGTCGGGCATGAACGGCGCCATCCTGGTGCTGCCGCGTGATGGCCTCAAGGATGGCCTGGGCAACGCGCTGCACTACGATCGGATCTACTACATCGGCGAACAGGACTTTTACGTGCCGCGCGACGAGGCCGGTAACTTCAAGACCTACCCGACGGCCGGCGACGGCTACGACGACATGCTGCGGGTGATGAAGACCCTGACGCCGACCCATGAGGTGTTCAACGGCGCCGTCGGCGCCCTGACCGGCGAGAATGCGATGCAGGCCAAGGTCGGCGAGACGGTGCTGATCATCCACTCGCAGGCGAACCGGGACACGCGGCCGCACCTGATCGGTGGCCATGGTGACTATGTCTGGGCCACGGGCAAGTTCCGCAACCCGCCGGAAGTCGACCTCGAGACCTGGCACATCCCGGGCGGCTGTGCCGGTGCCGCGCTCTACACCTTCCTGCAGCCCGGCATCTACGCCTACGTCAACCACAACCTCATCGAGGCTGTTGAACTGGGGGCCACGGCGCACTTCACCGTCGAAGGCGACTGGAACGACGACCTGATGACACAGGTTCAGCCGCCGACGCCGATCGGCTGACGCGCCTGACGACGGGTTGCCCGACATGCACGGGCCACCCTTTCTCCTCCTTTTCGGGTGGACGGCAATGACACAGGCCATCAAACGGGCGGATCCCACGGGCGGCCTGCTGCTGCCCGCTCTACTGCTGGCGGCCCTAACCGCGCTCATCTTCGAGCAGTCGGGAGCGGCGAGGTTCCTCGATCGGCCGGCGGCGGTCGCCGCGCCCCGGACCGTGCTCATCGCGCCGCGAGCTTTCAGCTACCGCGCCGCGGGAGATTTCCTCAGGGACGGTGTGCCGGCGGACGGGCCGGTCGTCACGGTCGCCGGTCCCGCCCCCCTCGAGATCATGAAGTTCGAGGTCAGCGCCGCGGACTATGCACGGTGCGTCGCCGACGGGGCGTGCCACGTCGCCGAACCCCGGCGGCGGGTCGAAGGCGATGTCCCGGCCACCGGGGTGAGTTTCAACGACGCGACCGATTACGCCCAATGGCTGTCGGCGGCGACTGGCGAAACCTGGCGCCTCCCCTCGATCGAGGAATGGAGCTTCGCGGCCGGTTCGCAGGCGGTGGATCACGCGCTCCTCAAGGACACCGACAGCTCGAACCCCGCTGACCGCTGGCTGGCACTCTACGAGAAGGAAGCAACGGTCGGTATCGGCAACGCCTCGGCGCAGCCGGAGCCGCTGGGCGCTTTCGGGGAGAACGAGTTCGGCATCGCCGACCTTGGCGGGACCGTCTGGGAGTGGACGACGAGCTGCAATGCCCGGACCCTGGTCGACGGCGCCGGCACCGTCGTTTCGACGCTGCAATCGTGCGGCGTTCGATATCTCGAAGGCCAGCACCGCACGCCGATGAGCGCGTTCATTCGGGATGGCCGCAGCGGTGGATGCTCGGTGGGGGTGCCGCCGGACAACCTCGGGTTCCGGCTGGTCCGCAAGGCCCGCTGGTACGAGCCGCTCGGTAAGATGATCCAGGCTCTGTTTGCCCCGAATGGCGCCGACGACCAGGCAGCCGCAAGCGGCGACTAAGGCTGGACGGTCATTGATCTGAACGAGCCGGCAGCCAGCCGTGCTCGGGGCCTGGCCCGCGACTGAGCATTGGTGAGCTGCGTCATCCCGGTCGTTGCAGCGTAGCAGTTGAGCGGGTAGCTTGCGTTGTACCCTATCGGAACCGACACTTGAGCGCCGCCGCCATCGATCACAGCCTCGTAAAGGCCGTTCCCTTGTTCGAGCACATGTCGGACGAGGCGCTTCATGACATCCTGTCCGGCTGCACTAGCCGGCGCTATCCACCTGGAACCGCAGTCTTCGAGCAGGGGCAGGCTGCTGACCAGTTCTTCGTGTTGTTGCATGGTCGGCTTCGGGTGACGCAGGTGACACCCGAGGGACAACAGATCATCGTGCGCATGGTGAACCCCGGAGACCTGTTCGGCATCGCCAAAGCGCTCCGACGGCCCGACTACCCCGGCACCGCGACCGCAGTGGCAGAGAGCATCGCCTTGGCGTGGCCGATGACGACCTGGGACTCGATCCTGGAACGCCACCCCACGCTTGCGATCAATGCCATGCAGACGATGGGAAGCCGGCTGCAGGACGCCCACACCAGGATGCGCGAACTCTCGACCGAGGAGGTCGAGCGCCGCGTGGCGCACACCGTGCTCCGCCTCGCCAGCCAATCGGGAAAGCGGGAAGAAGGCGGCATCCGCATCGATTTCCCGGTTTCCAAGCAGGATATTGCCGAGATGACCGGCACCACCCTGCACACGGTGTCGCGGATACTCACTGCTTGGGAAAACGCGGGCCTGGTCGAAGGTGGGCGACAGAAGCTGCTCGTGAAGGCCCCCCACCGCCTGCTGCTGATCGGTGACGGGCACGTACCGGGCCTGCTTTAGTCTCCCCGTCGATCGCCGCCGAGATCTCCGCCGACAACACCTGCAGCGGAATCCCGTGCTCCTCGGCGGCATCCGCGAGAGTATGAAACACCCCGATCGGGCATCCGATGCAGTGCATGCCCAGATCGATGAAGACGCCGATGGTCGCCGGCCATCTGCCCATGATCTCCGCCACGCACAGGTTGGAGAACTCTTCGTAGCGCATGTCTCGGTCCTCCGCTTTAAGGTGGAGATGCTAACGTCGTCGCCCGGCCATCTCATTGCGCTTGCTCAAAGACGAACAAGGAAGCTCGCCCGATAAGGAGGCAACCTTCGGGAGAGATTGATGCAAGCCAATGCGGACAAGATCGCTGACAGACACCGCGGCGGGATGCCGCGCGGACTGGCCACCTCCGGCCCCGCCATCCTGTCCTACGGCTTTCGCCCCTTCTTTCTAGGGGCCGGCCTGTTTGCAGTGCTGTCGATGACTGCGTGGATCGGCGCATTGACCCTCGGCTGGGGCCTCGGCGGACAAACCTATGGTCCGCTTGCCTGGCACGCCCACGAGATGCTGTTTGGCTACACGACGGCCGCGCTCGCCGGCTTCATGCTGACGGCGATCCCCAACTGGACTGGCAGGCTGCCGGTTTCTGGGATTCCGCTGCTTGCATTGGTCGGGCTTTGGGCGGTCGGTCGCATCCTGATGCTGCAGCCAGACATATTCGGGCTATTCCCGACGGTGATCGTGGATGGGGCATTCCTGCCGATGCTCGCCGCCATTGCCGCTCGCGAGATCATCGCCGGTCGCAACTGGAAGAATCTCAAGATCCTCGCCGCCCTCTGCCTGCTCACCTGCGCCAACCTGGGCTTTCATTTTCAGGTCCTGACTGGGGGCGAACTCGGTTCGGTCCACAGGGCAGGTGTATCGGTGTTCGTTGCGCTGATCGGGCTGGTGGGCGGCCGCATCGTCCCGAGCTTCACGCGAAACTGGCTGGCAAAGGCCAAGGCCAGCAAGCTTCCCCGTCCGTTCGGACGGCTCGACATCGCTGCCATGGGCCTGATGCTGGCCTGCCTCCTCGCATGGACGATCATGCCCGAGACGCCGACCGTCGTCGCCCTTGGCCTTGGGGCGGCGGCGCTGCATACCCTCAGGCTTATCGGTTGGCGGGGTGCCGCCACGCTCGAGGAGCCGCTGCTTGTGGTTCTGCACATCGCATACGCCTTCGTGCCGCTGGGCCTTCTCTGCATCACACTATCGGCCCTCGGCTGGATCAGTGCTCCTTCGGCTTTGCATGTGCTTACCGTCGGCGCCTTGGGCAACATGACGCTCGCGGTCATGACCAGATCGACGCTTGGTCACACCGGGCGAAAACTGAGTGCCTCGCCCGGGACCTCCGTGAGCTACCTGGCCCTGCTGGTGGCGGCGGTTATCCGTCCGTTCGCGGAGCTACTGCCGGACCACTACCATGAGCTTCTTGGGCTCAGCGGTGCCTGCTGGATTCTGGCCTTCGTGCTGTTTTCAATGGAGTACGGCCGAATGCTGCTCGCCCCGAGGCTGGCATAGCGACCTGGCTCGCGCGCTATTTGCGGACGTGCCGGCACGCAGTTCTCTGATCGCTTGTTTGCCTCGGCGCAAAGAGCTCCGGCGGCCCGGACCGTACCATCCCGTCGTTCCGTACGGGTTGCCGAACGCCGCCTGAGGCATGGCCGCCCCGAATGGACGTTTGAACTGGCCGGTATCCAGTCCGGACCCGCCCACCAGGAGCTCGATACGATGTGCAACGACTGCCAGACCCCCGAGACGATCATCGACGTACGGACAATTGCCCCCCGGATGCGTCATCCCCTGATCTTTACGACCTTCGAGACACTGGGCGGCGGCGACTCGCTTCTGCTGGTGAACGACCACGACCCGAGACCGCTATTCTATCTGTTCAATGCCGAGTACCCGGGGATCTTCGAATGGACCTACGAAAAGGAGGGCCCCGAAATCTGGCAGGTCCGGATCAGTCGACTCGTCGCCTGAAGGGCCGGCCGGCCGGCGCGCGCCAGATAACCGAGACCATCTTGATTCAGGTCAAAGGCGGTCGCACTCCGTCCGCTACAGTATCCGCACGCGTTTGGAGATGGTCATGTCGAACTCGGTCACCCCACTCGAATCCGACGGGCTCGCGGAGAGCTTCCGAAGCCAAATGCACCTATGCGATCTGCTGGAAGGGATTGCCGATTCCCTTCCCTCGGGCATTGATCAGCAGCAGTGTCTTCGCATCGCGGAGATGATCCTGCCGGTCATACGGCGGGCGCATCTCGCCGAGGAAGTCGACCTGTTTCCACGCATCCTCGCCCGCGTGCAGGACGGAAGCGCGATAGTCGACCAGCTACGCTCGGAACATTTTGTAGATGAGTGCTTCGCCGAGGAGGTGCAGTACGAACTGCTGCTTCTCGGTCGGGGGCGACCGGTGCTTCCCCCTGACGCGGTCGGGTACATGCTGCGCGGCTTTTTCGACGGCCTTCGGCGGCATTGCCGCACTGAACGGGAGCTTGCCGGCCTCAGTCACTGATCGTCTCCGGAATGGCGACGAGCGATTGCCGAAGCACCGCACTTCTCCTATAAGATGTATCTTCAATACATCTTATAGGAGAATCAGATGAAGAGACTGATCAGGGCGGTGGTCACCGTTTGCGCATTGAGCTTGGCCGGCACCGCCGCCGCCGCCGACTTCGAGGTCCTGATGCTGAACAAGGGAACCGATGGGAAGACGATGGGGTTCTCACCCTCGTTCCTGCAGGTCGAGCCAGGCGACACGGTTACATTCATCCCGGTCGACAAGGGACACAACGCCGAGACCATCCTCGACATGATCCCGGCCGAGGCTCAGACTTGGAAGGGCAAGATCGACGAGCAGTTCACCGTGACGCTGACCGCTCCCGGGCTCTACGGCTTCAAGTGCAATCCGCACCTGAACATGGGCATGGTCGGGCTGATTCAGGTCGGCGACGACCGTCACAACATGACAGACATGCTCAACGTAAAGCTGCCGGGCAAGGCTCAGGCGCGGATGGCCGAGCTCTTCGCCAAGACCTCGCCGCGTTAGCGGCGCAGGGGCAGGCCGCGTTAGTCGACCTGCCCCAACCATCCGCCCGACGCCGCAACGAAATGCCGGCCAGACGGCAGCCCGTGTGGTATCAAGGGTAAACCACCTTCAGCTTGCGACGCCACCCCGAGCGGTGGCGTCCGCCTGCCATTCGCGGTTGGCGGCGACAGGCTGATGAAGCAACATGTCGAGCGCCGCTTTTAGGAACGAACCATGCGTCTGACCGTCTATAGCGACTACGCGCTGCGGTTGCTCATGTATCTTGCGGTCAAGGACACCGGTTTGGCGACCATTCCGGAGGTGGCCGACGCGTACAGAATATCGCGAAATCACCTGATGAAGGTTGTCCACCAGTTGGGGCAGGCCGGCTACCTGGATACCGTCAGGGGTCGAGGCGGCGGCGTGCGCCTGGCCCGGGCTGCCGACGCGGTCCGGCTTGGCGAACTGATCCGGTTTACCGAACCGGACATGGACCTCGCCCCCTGCTTCCATCCCGATAACCAGGACTGCCCGCTCCGCCGAGCGTGCAAGCTCCGCGGCGCCCTCGATCGGGCGCGCCTGGCGTTTCTGGCGGTGCTGGACGACTACACCCTCGCTGATCTGACGGCGACGCCAGGGCCGATGCGCTCCTTGCTGGGCCTGTCCGGAGGATCGCAACATGCCGTGCTCTCATAGCGAGCCAAGCGCGACTGCTGAATGCCCAGTGCGTCGACGCCGGGAGATCGAGGAGGGCGAGCACCATCGACACAGATCTTCGAAAGAAAAATGCAGAGCAAGCCGTTGAAGTCATTGGAAAACGTACCGAGGAGCGACGATTTGCTTGATCTAGATCAAGGACGCGACCAACGATGGTGGTAGGCAGTCTTGCATTTCAAGGGGGCAGTTCCGGAATGATCGCACAGTTGACGCGAGACGAGCGCGTATTGGGTATGCTCGTCACTGGCGCATTGGTGGCCCTCGGGCTCGCCATGGCCGCCGGTGGCCGGGACGACCTGATGGGGGCCCACGGCTGGATCGTGCTGCTGATCGCCGGCGCCGTGCTGTTTGCCCTGATACGTGGCTATGATACGCCCGAGCCAAGCCAGGAGCGGTTGTCTCACTACTACGACGATCCGACCAAGGTCGGCGTCTTCCTGACCCTTATCTGGGGTGTGATTGGCATGGCGTTCGGGGTCTGGGTGGCCGCCTTGCTGGCCTGGCCCGAGCTGACCTTCGATGCCGGCTGGGCCAGTTTCGGGCGTATCCGCCCGGTCCATACCAGCGGCGTCATCTTCGGCTTCGGCGGCAATGCGTTGATCGCCACATCCTTCCACGTGCTGCAGCGCACGACGCGGGCGCGGTTGCCCGACCAGTTCAGCCCGTGGTTTGTGCTGTTAGGCTACAACCTGTTCTGCGTGCTGGCGGCCACCGGCTATTTCATGGGGATGACGCAGTCCCGCGAGTATGCCGAACCCGAGTGGTACGCCGACATCTGGCTGGTCATCGTCTGGGTGGTCTACTTCGCCATCTATCTGCGCACGCTCGCGCGGCGCAAGGAACCGCATATCTACGTCGCCAACTGGTACTACATGGCGTTCATTCTGGTGGTGGCGATCCTGCACATCGTCAACAACCTGGCCGTTCCGGCGTCAGTGTTCGGCGCCAAGAGCTACTCGCTGTTCTCGGGCGTTCAGGATGCGATGACGCAATGGTGGTACGGCCACAACGCCGTCGCCTTCTTCCTCACCGCCGGCTTCCTCGGCATGATGTACTATTACCTGCCCAAGCGCGCCGGCCGGCCGATCTTCTCATACCGGCTGTCGATCATCAGCTTCTGGGGCATCACCTTCATGTACATGTGGGCCGGCTCGCACCATCTGCACTACACGGCGCTGCCGCACTGGGTACAGACATTGGGCATGGCCTTCTCCGTGGTGCTGCTGGTGCCGTCGTGGGCCTCGGCCGCCAACGCGCTGCTGACGCTGAACGGCGCCTGGCACAAGGTGCGCGACGACGCCGTGCTGCGCTTCATGATGCTGGCAGCGATCTTCTACGGCCTCACCACCTTCGAAGGCTCGTTCATGGCCATCAGGCCGGTCAACGCCCTGTCGCACTACACGGACTGGACCGTCGGACACGTCCATGCCGGAGCGCTCGGCTGGGTGGCGATGATCACGTTCGGCTCGCTCTACGCACTGGTGCCGTGGATATGGAAACGGCCCGCGCTTTACTCGAAGCGGTTGGTCGAGGTGCACTTCTGGCTCGCCCTGTCCGGCACAATTGTCTACGTCTTCGCGATGTGGAACTCGGGCATCATCCAGGGCCTGATGTGGCGCACCTACAACGAGAGCGGCACGCTCACCTACTCCTTCATCGACAGCCTGGTCGCCATGCACCCCTACTACATTGCCCGTGCCCTGGGCGGCACGCTGTTCCTGCTTGGGGCGCTCTGCGCCGCCTATAACATCTTCATGACGGTGCGCATGCGCGTACCGGCGCCGGACGACTCCATCGACGACGCACCAGCGGCACGTCCGCTCCTGCAGGCGGGGGAGTAAGTCGCATGCTGGGCTGGCACCGCAAGATTGAACGCAACGCCATCGGCCTCGTGCTCGGCATCATCGGGGTGGCTTCGATCGGCGGCATCGTCGAGATCGCACCGCTGTTCACCATCGGCGAGACCGTCGAGACCGTGTCCGACATGCGTGTCTACACGCCGCTCGAGGTCGCTGGGCGCAACATCTATGTCCGGGAGGGCTGCTACGCCTGCCATAGCCAGATGATCCGGACACTGCGCGACGAGGTGGAGCGGTACGGCCCCTACTCGCTGGCGGTGGAGAGCCAGTACGATCACCCGCACCTGTGGGGCTCCAAGCGAACCGGACCGGACCTGGCCCGCCTCGGGAACAAGTATTCCGACGCCTGGCACGTCACGCACCTCTACAACCCGCGCGACGTCGTGCCGGAGTCCAAGATGCCGGCCTATCGCTGGCTGCTGCGCGACGCCGCCAAGGTCGATGATCTGGGCGGGCACCTTGCCGCGCTCCGGGCGGTCGGCGTGCCCTATACCGACGAGATGATCGCCAATGCCAGCGCCGACGCCTTCGGGCAGGCCAATCCCGACAGTGGTGAGGCCGGCGGCGTGACCGAGCGCTATGGCGCCGGCACCAATGTCCGTCTGTTCGATGGCGATGCCGTGCGGGTCACCGAAATGGACGCTCTGGTGGCCTACCTGCAGATTCTCGGTGGACTAACCGACGTGGCCCACACCGCAGATCTGGCGGAGGAGTAGCAACATCATGCCCTTTGACCACGACACGGTAGTCGCGTTTTCCAAATCCTTCGGGCTGTTCTACCTCATCGCCATGTCGATCGGGGTCCTGGTCTACGCGTGCTGGCCCTCCAACCGGGACACCTTCCGGAAGGCCGCGAGCAATGCGATCGAAGATAGCGAGGACCGGCCATGGAAGTAGGCGAGCGCGACCCTCATACCGGCAAGCTGACAACCGGCCATGAGTGGAACGGTATCAAGGAACTGGACACTCCTGTCCCCAAGCCGGTGTTGTTCTTCCTGGGCGCGACCATCCTGTTCGCGATCTTGTGGACCACGTTGATGCCGGCCTGGCCTATCGTCACGGACTACACGAGGGGGCTGCTCGGCGTTGACCAGAAGACCACCGTCGAGGCAAGCATCGCCGCCGCGACGGCAGAGCGCGCTGACTGGAGCGCACGCCTATTGAGCGAGGACTTTGCTGCAATCGAGGCCGACGCGGCGTTGATGACCGTCGTCCGCGAAGCCGGTGCGTCGCTGTTCGGCGACAATTGCGCAGCCTGCCACGGCGCGCTTGGCCGGGGTAATACCGGGTATCCCAATATCGCCCAAGCGCCGATGCTGTGGGGCGACGATCCGGCAACCATTCTTGAAACCCTCCGGGTTGGGATCAATTCGACCCATCCGGATACCCGCTACGCACAGATGCTCGCCTTCGGCCGCGATCAGATGCTGCAGCGTGACGATATCGAGCACGTCGTTGCCTATGTCCGCGGCCTCAGCGACCCGACCGTCGCCGACCCGGATGGCGCTGGTGCGCAGATCTTTGTCGACAACTGCACCGGCTGCCACGGGGCATCCGCCGAAGGTATGACGGAGAGCGGTGCACCCAACCTGACCGACGCGTTCTGGATCTATGGTGGGGACGCCGAGGCGGTATTCACATCGGTGTACTATGGCCGTCAGGGCCACATGCCGACCTGGGAGGGACGGCTGTCTGAGACCGACCTCAAGCTACTGGCCGTTTATGTAGACGACCTCAGGAGCGGTTCATGACACGCACATCGGCGACCACCGACACTTCGATGCATCCTGGCCGACCCCGGCGCCGGCTTTGGATCGTGCTGGCGGTGGCAGCCGGAGTCATTGGCGTGCTCGGGGCCAACGCGCACATGGTCTACGTCGCCTTCGCGTCCCAGCCTGATTGCGTAGAGCACGAAAAGTCACCCGGCCACGAAGGCACCTACCGTGCCGCAAAATCGGCGTGCTGAATGGGAGGAACTAGGATGGTTGACGAGGCAACGAACCCTCCCGCCCGGATGGCGGTGGACCGCAACAGGCACTTGCGGTGGACCGCGACGCTGACCTGGCTGGGCAAGGGCTGGCGCGATCTGTGGACCACCCCCCTGCCCAGCCTGGCCTATGGCCTGGCGATCTCGGTGGCCTCGCTCGCGCTGGTTGCCGGTCTGGTCTATCTGGGCTGGGATTACATCCTGTTCCCCATGATCGCCGGGTTCTTCGTGGTCGGACCGGCGCTGGCCAGCGGCCTCTATGAGAAGAGCCGGCTGCTCGCCGCCGGCGAGCCGGTCAGTCTTGCGCGCCTGCTGTTTCCGGGCCGCGGCACAACCGGGCACATCCTGTTCATCGGCCTCGTACTCACCATGCTGCTGCTGCTCTGGCTGCGCGCGGCGGTGCTGATCTACGCCCTGTTCTTCGGCTTCCGGCCGTTCCCCGGGCTTGAGCACATCGCGCCGATGCTGTTCACCACGCCGCTCGGGTTGACCATGCTTGCGGTGGGCACGGTCGTCGGCGGCCTGTTCGCTGCGCTGTCCTTCGCGATCAGCGTCCTCTCCGTTCCCATGCTGCTCGACCGCCAGGTCGACGCGTTCACCGCGATGGGCCTGTCCATTGCAACGGTCTGGCAGAACCTACCGGTGATGATCACCTGGGGTGTAGTCGTCCTGACGCTGACCCTGGTCGGGGTGGCGACGGGCATGGTCGGCTTCATCGTCATCTTTCCGCTGCTGGGGCACGCGAGCTGGCACGTCTACGCCGCGATGCGCGACTAGCGACGCGTCTCCCAAGACCCCGGAGTAACCATGGCCGATCAGCGAGGAGGTCCCTCCAGCGACGAAGTGCGACTGGCCAGCGTCGATCTGGGCGGTGACATCCGGCAATCCGACTTTGCTGTCCCCAGCGTACATTGCGGCGGCTGCGTTCGTCGTATCGAGAAAGCGCTTGGCGTCCTTCCCGGCGTCGAGGCCGCCCGCGTCAACCTCTCGACGCGGCGATTGGCAGTGCGCTGGCGGGCGCAGATGGCTGTTCCACCGATCGTCGAGGCCCTGCGGGAGCTGGGCTACCCTCCCAACCTTCACGAGTTTTCCGACGATCGTGGCGATCCGGCACTTGCGAGACTCATCAAGGCGCTGGCGGTTGCTGCCTTCTGCTCGATGAACGTCATGATGCTGGCGGGCTCAGTCTGGTCCGGCGCCGACGGGACGACGCGCGACATCCTGCACTGGATCTGCGCTGCCCTCACGCTTCCCGTGCTGCTCTATTCGGGGCGGATATTCTACGGTCCCGCCTGGAACGCCCTGCGGCACGGACATACCAACATGGACGTGCCGATCTCGATCGGCGTGCTGCTCGCCTTCGCTCTAAGCCTCTACGATACGATCAACCACGGCGCCCACGCCTATTACGACGCCACTGCCACGCTGATCTTCTTCCTGCTGATCGGGCGTACGCTGGATCACGTGATGCGCGAACGCGCCAGAACCGCGGTGCGGGGGCTGGCGCGCCTTGCATCTCGCGGCGCGCTGGTACTGCGCGACGACGGCAGCCGAGAATACCTAGCACTGGCCGACATCCTGCCCGGCATGACGTTGCTGATCGCTGCCGGCGAGCGCATCCCGGTCGACGCTTTGGTGCTTTCCGGGCGCTCCGACCTTGATCGCTCGCTGGTCAATGGCGAAGCTGCCCCGCGGTTGGCAGAACCAGGAACGCGGCTCGAGGCGGGGACGCTCAACCTTACCGCACCGCTCACGGTCAGCGCGCTTGCAGCAGAGCGCGACTCGTTCCTGGCGCAGACAGTACGGCTGATGGAAGTCGCCGAGAGCGGGCGCGGCAGCTTCCGCCGGTTGGCCGATCGCGTGGCCGAGTTCTACTCGCCGGTGGTGCATCTGGCTGCCCTTGCGAGCTTTGTCGGCTGGATGGTGCACACCGGCGATATCCACCGCGCGTTGACCATCGCGATCGCTGTACTGATCATTACCTGCCCGTGCGCATTGGGCCTGGCGGTGCCGATGGTGCAGGTCGTGGCCGCCCGGCGCCTGTTCGAGCGCGGCGTCATGGTCAAGGACGGCGGGGCACTGGAGCGGCTGGCGCCAATCGACACCGTGGTGTTCGACAAGACCGGCACGCTGACGCTGGGCCAGCCCGAGCTCGCCAACACTTCGGACATCGCGCCCTACCTCCTGTCGGCGGCCGGCGCACTCGCCGCGTTTTCCCGGCACCCGCATGCGCTGGCGATCGCTGCCGCCGCACCGGGCACGATCAGCGGCCCGACCTTCGATCATGTTACCGAGCAGCCGGGCTGCGGTGTCGAGGCGACCAGCGACGGCGCAACATGGCGACTGGGACGGGCTGACTGGGCCCTCGCCGTGCCCGGTGACATCACCGGCACCGTGTTGGCGCGTGACGGCGCTCTCCTGGCGCGATTTTCCTTCACCGATCAGTTGCGACCGGGAGCACTCGAAGCCATCGCCACGCTGCGCGACCAGGGACTGGCACTCGAGATCCTATCCGGCGATTGCCCCGAGGCCGTGTCGGCGCTGGCACAGCAATTGGGCATCACCACGATGTCGGCCGGCGTGCGACCGGGTGGCAAGGTCAAGCGCCTTGCCGCACTGGCCGAAAGTGGCCGCAAGGTGCTGATGGTCGGCGATGGACTGAACGATGCGCCGGCGCTCGCGGCGGCTCGGGTCTCGATGGCGCCAGCCAATGCCGCCGATGTCGGGCGGAATGCCGCCGGCTTCGTCTTCCTGCGCGAGACCCTGATGGCGGTGCCTCAGACCATTGCCCTGGCCCGCCGTGCCGACAGTCTGGTCAGACAGAATCTGGCTCTGGCGCTGCTCTACAACGTGAGCGCGGTACCGCTGGCGGTGCTCGGCCACGCGACGCCCTTTGTCGCTGCCATTGCCATGTCGCTGTCCTCGGTTGTCGTGGTGGCCAATGCCTTGCGGTTGGGAACGGAGCGGACCTTTGGTCAGCGCGTAACATTTCCCGCCGCTGCGCCCGAGGGACCATCCGCATGAGCAGCTTCATGTGGTTAGTGCCGTTCTCTGTGCTGCTTGGACTGGCTGGACTCGCGATCTTCATGTGGACATTGCGCGACGGCCAATACGACGATCTCGACGGGGCTGCCGAGCGCATCCTCTACGACGACGACGAACCGCTCGATAAGCCACGATAAGGTTCAGTTCGTTCTATACCGCTCAGTGCTCAGGATACCCGAGAACTCATCGAGCGTACGATTGGGAGCGGGAGTGGCAGCGCGGTGGCGTACTCGCGGAGATGGAACCGCTGAAGATCCCGGCGTCGGCCGATCAGCAGCGCTGCTGATCAGTAGACCAGGTTGGTCACACCGCGGCGGAATAATGCCCGCCGCCAAGCTCCAGATAGGCATCGAACGCTGCCGCCACCGACCGCACGAAGGGGCGGCCGGATGGCGTCAGCGCGAACACGTCTCCCACGAACTCGATAGCGCCGTCAGCATCAAGAATGACCGCCGTCTCCATCGCCCTGACGAGGGTGGCGGCTTGGCTGGGAAAACGCTGCTGCAGGTCGCTCTTGCGGACCGCGAAGTCGCACATCAGCCGCTCGATCAGGTAGCCTCGCGCACGATCCTCCTCCGAGAACCGTATGCCGCGCGCCGTCGCCAGCATGCCGGCATCGACCAGCTTGCGGTACTCGCCGGTGGGCACCCGATTCTGCACGTATCCCTGCGGGAGCTGGCCGATCGCCGAGGCGCCAAGTCCGATCAGCGTCGCCGCATCGTCGGTGGTGTAGCCCTGGAAATTGCGGCGCAGGCGCCCGGCCCGTGCCGCGACGGCAAGGGCGTCTTCCGGCTTGGCGAAATGATCGATACCGATGGCGTCGTATCCTGATGCCAATATGCTGGCGGCGGCCGCCCGAGCCTGTTCGAAGCGGCTTTGCGTCCCTGGCAGCGCCGTCTCGTCAATCATCTTCTGATGGGTCTTCATCCATGGCACGTGGGCGTAGCCGAAGATCGCGAGGCGATCCGGCGACAGTTCGAGGGCCTGCCGGACCGTCGTTTCGACGCTGTCGATCGACTGATACGGCAACCCGTAGAGGACATCGAGATTGAGCGACCGCACCCCTCGCAACCGAACGGCGTCGACGACCGCGGCGGTCTGCTCAAGCGTCTGGATCCGGTTGATCGCCGCCTGCACCCTCGGGTCAAAGTCCTGCACCCCCAGGCTGACCCGGGTAATCCCGAACTCTGCCAGACCATCGTAGCGGGCCTCGTCCATGTCGTTCGGATCAAGCTCGATGCTGATCTCTGCCGCGGAGGACACCGCAAACCGCGACCGCAACAGCCGCCCCAGATCCACCAGGTCGGCAGGCAGGAGCATGGAGGGCGAACCACCGCCCAGGTGAATCGCGCTTACCGTGCCGCGACCTTGGAGGCGGCTTGCGACGGTCTCGATCTCCATGCGGATCGAAGCCAGGTACGCCGCGATGGGGGCATAGCGCAGAACCTGCTTGGTGTGGCATCCACAGAACCAGCACAGCCGGTCACAGAACGGGATATGCAGGTAGAGCGAAATCCCCGCGGCGTCCGGCACCGCGTCCAGCCAGTGCCCGTAGACGTCGGCACCGACCTCGGGGCGGAACTGCGGTGCGGTGGGGTAGCTGGTGTAGCGGGGCACCGGTTTGGCGTAGCGGGCGACAAGGTCAGATTTCATCGATCGGTCTCCAGATGATGGCTCTTCGCAGGCAACGCGAGCCCCGTCCTTGACAGGGATCAACTAACCGCGCACTCGGATGCTCTGGGTTAGCCAGTGCAGACCTCGCGGCCACATAAATCGCGAAGATAAAGACCATCGTCGCGAAGGCGATGCTCAGCAGTCCCCGCCGTCCCGCCATTCGACCCGCGATACGCGCCGCCGACCACGAAGACGGCGGCCATCGACCAAGCCCGACCATGCGTAGTTCCGGTGGTGAGACCGAAAGTGGTGACGGCAACGAGTGACGAGCCGACCACGCCCAATATCGGCATGCCCGTCGCGGCCATGAGACCGGGGACGATCAGGAAGCCCCGCCAATGTCGAAGAACCCCGACAATGCTCCCGTAGCCATGCCGAAGCCGATGGTCTTGGGGGTGTTGTCGATGGTGCAGGCAACGGCAGGATTTGATACCGTATTCCGCTTCCAGAGCATCAGAGTACCGACAAACCAGCATCAGCAGCGCGAAGAAGAACAGCAGTCTCTGACCGTCGATCACCTTTCCGATGGAGGAACCGAAAAAGGCGCCACCGATGCCAGCGGCAGAATAGATCCCCGGACAGCGCCAGAGGACATTGCTTCGCCACGCGTGGGTGACAAGGTTGGCAGCCGCGTTCGCCGCCACAGCCAGGGCACTGGTACCGATGGCGATGTGAGGGCTCGGAACGCCAACCAGCTAGACCATTAGCGGCACGGCAAGGGTGGAGCCGACCAGCACGCCCGAAAGGCGCCGGCAGCGGCGGCTGCAGCGCTTGGTCGACATACATATTCGAATATTCTAATACTTAAATATGAATATCAGAGAGCTCGACCACGCGCCGATGAAGCAGCCGAACTGCTCGGTGCCATGGCCAATCCCAAGCGGCTGCTGATCCTCTGTCATTTGCTTGGCCGGGAACTGAGCGTGGGCGAGCTTTCGGAAAAGGTCGGCCTCGCCCAGTCGCTGCTATCGCAGCACCTCTCAAAGCTGAGGGCGCTGCGACTGGTAGCGGCGAGGCGGGACGGTCAGTCGATCCACTATCGGTCGGCCTCCGCCGAATTTGAGAAGGTACTTACCACCCTGCACGGCATCTACTGCACGCCCCGATCCTAGTGAACCGGCTTTCAGCCCGCTCATGCGGCTCCGAATTCGACCGACGTGCTGCTGCGCACCTGTGGCAGGTTCCACATTCTTGTTTGCGATGGGACAACGTTGCTACTCCTGCCGAATGGCAGGGTCGCCTCGATCTACATCGTTGCCTGCCGCTACCCCACGAACAAGGCTGCACATAATGGCGAAAACCGGCCTGGAACGGGCAGACGCACATCGTATTTGGCCCGCCATACGAAGGGGCCTCGTTTGTCGTTGCCCCAATTGTGGCAAAGCAAAGCTCTTTGTCCGGTTCATTGAGCAAGCCGACCGCTGCGCCGCCTGCGGAGAGCCTCTGGGACAATACAACGCCGGCCTGTTGCTACCCTTCATCGTCATCATGATTGTTGCCCACGTCCTCATTCTGGTCATGCTGGCGATGGAAGTGTCGGGCCGGGCAAATCCGCTCGTCTACCTGTCGGTGCTCATCCCGCTGTCCATCATGGTGCCACTGGCGATGCTCCGCCCCGTGAAAGGAGCCATCATCGGAATCTTGTGGGCACGGCAGCTCAGCGACGAACAGGGGCGATAGATTTTCATGCCCTTCCCGCCGTCCGCTCCCTCTGTCTACATCGAGGCCTCGGAGTTCCGTGCCATGCTCGCCGATTTCAGCGAACGAGTACGAGCTGATGCAAGGGTCCGTCCGGCCATGACTCGGCTGGTCGGCAATCGTTGGCTCGAGGCGGAACAGAGCGCGGAAGCCTTCATGTCCGCCACGCTGTTCCTCGACGAGCAACCGGATGTGGATCCGGTTTTTCTTGAGCGCGCGGTGCAGCTTCTCGGTCCGGCCGAGATCGATGCGTTGGCGGAGATCATGCTGGAGTGCGCGATGGTCGCGTTCCCGCTGCAGAGCGCGGCCGCCATAACCGAAGTCACGGAGATGCTCGCGAGCACCGTCCGGGCGGTGGCCACAAGTGAGGGTCAGGCGCGCCAGGACCAGCTTGAGAGGGTTTACTCTCGACTGAGCGCCGGTACGCTGATGAACAGGTTCTAGCCAGGGCTGCGGCGCTCCGCCGCGGGAATAGCTGTGACAACATGCGCGTGTCAGCGCATTGTTTGTTTCAGCGCAAGCCGACGTCGCATCGGGTGGGCAATGATTTCGCGTTCATCCGAGTGACTGACAAGTGCTCACTCATCATCCGCTCTGGCCCCGGAGTGCCCCGCCGCAGGCCGCACTCGGCCTCAACATGGTCGAACTCGGCCTCGTCCCCGACTCGATACTCGCAAGGCGAGATCGAGATGACGTTGGCCGGTCGAGCATGCCCTTGGCAGGACGGTGACCGAAGAAGCACGCTAGAGGACAGCTAGCCCCAACCTATCCCAAGTCGCTCGGGTGAATATCCAGTCTATTTGGGGCCCGGTGTGGACCTCAGACCCAGCCACCGACAGCTGCTACGATTGGTTGGGGCGCTTGATGTGCAGCGACCGGCAAGCCCAAGAGGATTCGACGGCACGGCATTAATGCGGCGAATGTTGCACCGACTACTTTAGGCCCACCCACCTATCGACATGTGGTTCGCAATCGATGCCGAGCAGATCAATAGCCCGGGCGGCGATAGCGTCCACCATTTCGGCAATAGACTGCGGCAGTAGATAAAAGGCCGGCACCGGAGGCGCTACGACGGCTCCCATCTCGGTAGCCTGCAGCATGGACCTGAGATGACCGAGGTGGAGCGGGCTTTCCCGCGTGAGCAGGACCAGCCGGCGCCGCTCCTTGAGATGAACGTCAGCGGCCCGAACCAGCAAGTTGTCAGACAGGCTCGAGGCGATCGCCGAGAGCGTCCGCATCGAACAGGGCGCGACGATCATGCCGGCGGTCCGAAACGAGCCACTGGCAATCGTGCTGCCGATAGCGGTGCTGTCATGTCGAACATCGGCTAGTTCCCAAGCCCGGGCTAAGGCGTGAGGTCCCACCTCGTGCAACAACGTCTTCTCGGCGGCATCAGAGATGACCAGGTGTGTCTCAACCGTATCAAGCGCCGCGAGCCGCTCGAGTATCCTGAGACCGATAGCCGCTCCAGAGGCGCCCGAAATGCCGACAACAACGCGCTGCGTCATGACCTGCCCTCTTGCGGCGGCTCGCCAAGGCCCAGTTCGTTCCAGAGCGCATCGATCCGCTGGACGATGTCAGGAGACATGGTGAGGACCCTGCCCCACTCACGGTCGGTTTCAGGACCAATCTTGTTGGTTGCATCCAAGCCGATCTTGCCACCTAGGCCAGGGCGGGGCGAAGCGAAATCGAGGTAGTCGATTGGCGTATCGACAATACTGACTACATCCCTCGATGCGTCGAAGCGCGTCGAGATGGCCCAGACGACGTCGGACCAGTTGCGGACATCGATGTCGGGATCCACCACGACTATCAGCTTGGTGTAGGTGAATTGCGGGAGCACCGACCACAGCCCCATCATCACCCGGCGCGCCTGACCGGGGTAGCGCTTGTCGATCGAAACCACCATGGCGCGGTACGAGCACGCCGCCGGCGGCAGCCAGAGGTCACGAATCTCGGGAAACTGCCGTCGCACGATGGGGAGAAACAGCTCGGTCATGGTTTCGGCAAGGACCGAGGGTTCGTCGGGTGGTCGACCGGTGAAGGTGGAGAGATAGACCGGCCGCTCCCGGCTGGTGATCGCGCTCAGCCGCACCACCGGGAAGGGCTCGACCGAATTGTAGTAACCGGTGTGGTCTCCATAGGGCCCCTCCGCCTCCGTGTCGGTACGCGAGACCGCACCTTCCAGCACGATTTCCGCATCGGCAGGAACCGGCAGGTCCACCGAAATCCCTGTTGCGACACGGGTCTTGCTTCCTCTCAGCACGCCGCCGAAGGCCAGTTCGCTCATGCCGTCGGGCAGCGGCATGACAGCTGCCAGGATAGTCGCCGGATCGGCGCCGATGGCGACGGCAATCGGCATGTCGAGACCTTTGGCCGCCCAGAGGCGGTGGTGCCGGGCGCCACCGCGGTTCGACAGCCAGCGGACGAGCAGTTGGTCCCTGCCCAGCACCTGCATGCGATATATGCCGACATTGATGTCGGCTGGGTCGTCCGGCGACCGGGTGATGACCAGTGGCCAAGTGATCAGTGGTGCCGGCTCGCCAGGCCAGCACCACTGTACCGGGAGGCGCCCCAGATCTATCTGCTCACCCTGCCGGACCCTCTGCTGCACTGGTGGGCGGACCACGATGTGCGTCCCCATCGACAGTGCCGCCCTGACGACCGGCAGCTTCGCCAATGCCGCCCGCATCGTCGTCGGCCCTTCCGGCTGCCGGAGGAAGGCCAGCGTCTCACCCAGTTGGGGGAGTTCCGCCGGCTCCAGGCCAAGCCCCAGAGCGATACGCTCCTTGGTGCCGAACAAGTTGACGACGACCGGCATTTCCGCTGGCTTGCCGTCCGCCGCCACGGCGTTCTCGAACAGCAGCGCCGGACCGCCAAGCGCCAGCACGCGCCGATGGACTTCGGTGATCTCATGAACAATGGAGATCGGCGCGGTGATACGGCGCAGCAGCCCACGATGTTCGAGTCTGTCGAGGAAGCTCTGCAGGTCGGAAGCCGTTTTCATCATGCCGCGCCCAGGAAGGATGCTCTCGCCAATGCGCCTCACAATCCGGGCGGTCTTTGTCTTGGGACAAGTTCCGGCACGGTCGGGCGTCCTAACCTGCCGGCCATACCAAATCGGGAGACGGTGGAATGATGAAGCTTCCGGCGGGTGCACGGTATCTGGGCCGACCCATCCCGCTTGGACTCGTTCAGGCTGTGACCAATGCGGCGCTTGCCCGGGTCCTCGCCAGGCATCCAAAGCTCTTCGACCGCCTCGGCGAGCATACGGCGAAATCCTTCGCCTTCACGCCAACCGATCTTCCACTCACTTTCGTGATCGCACCCCGCGGCGGGACAGTCACGGTCCTGAGATCAGGGCGAACTGTTCGCGCCGATGTCGGCATTTCGGGTCCCATCGTTACTTTGCTCGCCCTCGCAGAAGGCCGCCTGGATGGTGATGCCGAGTTCTTTGCGCGTGACCTTTCGATCGATGGCGATATGGAGGCGATTATTGCGCTCCGAAACGCCATGGACGACTGCCGGATCGATCTGCCGACAGACTTGGCGCCCGACACTGGGCCTTTCCGCAAACCTGTCGAGGCAGGTCTGCAGGCGCTCCGAACCTTCCTTCTCTCCAGGGGTGTCCAACAATGGAACTGATCTGCCCTGCCGGGACGCCGGCCGCCTTCCGGGATGCTGTCGAATCTGGTGCCGACTCGGTCTATTGCGGGTTCAGAGACGAAACCAACGCCCGCAACTTTCCTGGCCTGAATTTCAACCGCAATGAACTGGCGGAGTGTGCGCTCCATGCCAAGGACAGCGGCGTCAAGACGCTCGTAGCCATCAATACATTCATGCGCGCAGGCAACGAGGCCCTGTGGTACAGGGCCGTGGACGATGCAGCGGACCTTGGTGCCGATGCCATCATCGTTGCCGACCTTGGGCTGCTCGCCTACGCGGCTGAGAGGCACACGCAACTGCGACGCCACCTTTCAGTGCAGGCCGGAGCCGCCAACGCCGACCACATCAACTTCCTTATCGAAGCGTTTGGGATCCGTCGGGTGGTGCTGCCGCGCGTGCTGACTGTTGCCGAGGTCGCGGCGATCTCGGGCAAGGTCGCGTGCGAAACGGAAGTGTTTGTCTACGGCGGATTATGCGTGATGGAGGAGGGCCGCTGCTCGCTTTCGTCCTATGCGACGGGAAAATCACCCAACATGCATGGCGTATGCTCCCCCGCCAGCCATGTCCGCTACCGCCAGGACGCCGACGAGATGGTGTCCGAGCTGGGTGCCTTCACCATCAACCGTTTTCCAAAATCCGAGCCCACTGGCTATCCGACGCTCTGTAAGGGCCGCTTCACCGCAGACGATACGACCGGCTACATCTTCGAAGACCCCGTCAGCCTTGATATCCTCTCACAACTTGACGCGCTGCGTGCGGCTGGTGTCTCGGCGCTCAAGATTGAAGGGCGGCAGAGGGGGCGCGCCTATATCTCGCAAGTGGTGAAGGAAATCCGAAAGCGCCTCGTCGCAGTTGAGGCTGCCGATCCATCGCCCCGGGACGGCAGTGCACTGCGTAGGCTGAGCGAGGGCCAGAAAACCACTGAAGGCTCATACGACAAACGCTGGAGATGACTGGCATGCCGCATTCCCGTCTGGGCCTGACACTCGGACCCCTGCTCTATCTATGGGACGACACTAGGTGGCGAGATTTCTACTTCCGGATCGCTGACGAAGCAGCCGTCGACACCGTCGTGCTGGGTGAGGTGGTCTGTTCCAAGCGGGATCATTTTCATGCCGACACCCTTTGGGAGGTCACTGACCGGCTGACCTCCGCTGGCAAGGATGTCCGCCTCGCCTCGCTGGCACTTGCCACGCTCGAACGGGAGATGAAGACCATACGGCGGCTGGCAGCGCAGAACGACTTCCAGACGGAGGCCGGCGAAATGGCGGCGCACGGCGCCATGCGTGGCCGCCCCCACACCATCGGCCCGATGCTCAATGTCTACAACGCGGCGACAGCGCGCGTGCTCGCCAAGGGTGGCGCAACCTCAATCTGTCTACCCCCCGAACTCCCGGCCGCGTCCATTCGGGCCATCGTTGCCGGCGCGCCTGAACTTGCTTTCGAGATCTTCGCATTTGGGCGGGTGCCACTCGCCATCTCCGCGCGCTGCGCGCATGCACGGCTCAAGGGGTTGACCAAGGACAACTGTCACTTCGTCTGCGGCGAGGACCCCGATGGCCTGGAAGTCGATACACTCGACAATCAGCCCTTCCTCGCCCTCAACGGCGTGCAGACCATGTCCAGCACCTGCCAATCGCTATTGACCGACGTCCCGAGGCTGAAGTCTGCCGGCGTGCGTTCCTTGCGGCTATCACCTCAGGTCTGCGACATGGTCGGGGTCACGCGGGTGTTCCGCGACGTCTGTGACGAAAAGCTGGAGCTTGACGAGGGAGCCAGCCGCCTTGAGGCCTGCTACCCAGGCGCGACGTTTTCGAACGGTTTCATCCATGATGTTCCCGGGCACCAGTTGGTTCGGTCGCTCGCGAGCGCTCCCGCCTGACGAGCCTCCTCCGCCGTCGTGGTCGCTCTGCGACGGTGGACTGACCACACAGCGGCCATCGAAGATGAACGTCACGATCTGCTGCCTAGAGGACGAGAATAGCACATTCAGGTGGCGTTTGCCTGCGAGGCACGTGATCGGACCGAGGAGCTGTATGACCAGGCCAGCCGCCGGAGCCGTGAGAAGCCGAAGCATAGGACAGCCCATCCCTTTACTACAATTATTTTGTATTCAACCGATCATTAAATTCGGTTGTCTGTATTTTTATCTACTCATAGGCTGCTCCAGAGCGTAGAGACGCTCCGCCCTCTCCCGCAGACGCCTGCAGAGCGGACCAGCGCCTCGGCGAAGAAGCTGTTCCGGAGAGCCAAATGGATATCGCAGCGCTTGGAACCACGCCTCCCCCGGCGTTCGTGCGGCGCTGGCTGTTTTCCACCAATCACAAGGACATCGGCACCCTCTACCTGATCTTCTCGATTGTTGCAGGGCTGTTCGGAACCGCGCTGTCGCTGCTGATGCGCATCGAACTGCAGCAGCCCGGACTGCAGCTGTTCCACAACACCGACCTCTACAACGCAGTCGTTTCGGCCCATGGGCTGGTGATGATCTTCTTCGTGCTGATGCCCGCCCTCATCGGCGGCTTCGGCAACTGGTTCGTGCCAATCCTGATCGGCGCACCGGATATGGCTTTCCCACGGCTCAACAATATCTCGTTCTGGCTGCTGGTCGCCGCGTTCGCGCTGTTCCTGATTTCGTTGTTCATGGAAGGACCGCCCGGCTCCACCGGCCATAGCGGCGGCTGGACGCTCTACCCGCCGCTTTCGACCACGGGCCAGCCCGGCCCAGCCGTCGATTTCGTCATTCTGTCGATCCACCTGTCCGGCGCTTCCTCGATCCTCGGTGCCATCAACTTCATCACCACGATCTTCAACATGCGTGCGCCAGGGATGACGCTGCACAAGATGCCGCTGTTCGCCTGGGCCATGCTGGTCACCGCCTTCATGCTGCTGCTGTCGCTGCCGGTGCTGGCGGGGGCGATCACCATGCTGCTCACCGACCGCAACTTCGGCACCACGTTCTTCGCGCCGGAAGGCGGGGGCGATCCGGTGCTCTACCAGCACCTGTTCTGGTTCTTCGGTCATCCCGAAGTCTACATCATGATCCTGCCCGCCTTCGGCATCGTCAGTCATGTCATCGCGACCTTCTCGCGGAAGCCGATCTTCGGCTATCTCGCCATGGTCTACGCCATGCTGGCGATCGGGCTGATCGGCTTCGTGGTGTGGGCCCACCACATGTTCACCTCCGGTCTGTCGAAGGACGTCCAGGCCTACTTCATGACCGCCTCGATGGTCATCGCCGTTCCTACCGGCGTGAAGGTGTTCTCATGGATCGCCACGATGTGGGGCGGCTCGGTGACATTCAGGGCGCCGATGCTCTGGGCGATGGGCTTTATCCTGCTGTTCACGGTCGGTGGCGTGACGGGCGTTGTCCTCGCCAGCGCCGGCGTCGACCACTCGCTGCACGATACCTACTACGTCATCGCGCATTTCCACTATGTGCTGTCGCTGGGCTCGGCCTTCGCGATCTTCGCCGGCTTCTACTACTGGTTCCCGAAGATGAGCGGCTATCTCTACAGCGAGAGGCTCGCCAAATGGCATTTCTGGCTGATGTTCGTCGGGGTGAACATCGTGTTCTTCCCGCAGCACTTCCTCGGCCTCGCCGGCATGCCCCGGCGCTATGTCGACTACCCCGATGCCTTCGCGTTCTGGAACCTGGTGTCCTCGATCGGCGCCTACATCTCCACCGCCGGCGTCCTGCTGTTCCTCGTTACAGTAGCCGAGGCCTTTGTGCGGAAACGCCCTGCCCTGGGCAATCCCTGGGGTGAAGGCGCCACAACGCTCGAGTGGACGCTGTCGTCGCCTCCACCGACCCACCAGTTCAATACCCTCGTGCGCATCGAGTAGCCGCCTGACGCGGCCTCGCCGCCGAACCGAAGGAGATCGGAAATGAACGAGTTCGGACTGTTCGACTACCTGTTGATGATCGTGGCCGTGATCGCCTCGTGGGGCATCTACTTCGCCGCGCAGCCGCCGCCATCCGAACGGCACGACGAGCCAGCGCTGCAACCCTTGCTGTCGGCCAACCTTGGTGGCGTGGGATGGATCACGCCGAGCGCCGAAACGCAGGAAGCGGCGCTGCCGCTCGACAGGGTCCTGAACCGTATCTGTTCGGCTTGCGGCTATCGCAGCATTGACACGTTCCTCGCCGGCGCCAGGCTCAGCTACGAAGTGATCGTCGGTGCCTTCGCCAGCGGCGATCTCGCGCCGTATGGCTACCTGCTCTCGGACGGCGTTCGCGACGCCTTCGCAGAAGCCATCGCCGAGCGGCAGGCGCGCGACGAGACGATCGAACTGACCTTCATCGGCCTTCGCGCTTGTGACATTGTCAACGCCGAACTCGCGGGCGGCCGGGCCTCGATCGATGTCCGATTCGTCGGTGAGATGGTGTCGGTGACCCGCGACTGCGACGCCAGGGTGGTGGCGGGAGATCCCGGTCGGGTCGTCGATATCGCGGAGATCTGGACCTTCGAGCGCGAGCTCCGGTCGGCGACTCCCGCCTGGCAACTGACCGCCACCGACACAGACGAGTGAGCCATCAGATGCCATCGACAGGGCTCCACTTCCCAATCAAGCGCATCTACGAGCCGGTCGGCAATGGCGACGGCACCCGGGTGCTGGTCGATCGGCTATGGCCGAGAGGCGTCAGCAAGGCAGAGGCCCACATCGCGTTGTGGCTCAAGGACGTCGCACCCACTCCGCTCCTGCGAAAGTGGTTCGGCCACGATCCGGTGCGCTGGGTCGACTTCCGTCGCCGCTACCGTGACGAACTCGAGCGCAACGCCGCGGCGGTGGCCCAGCTTCGCGACCTCGCCGCGGCCGGCCCGCTGACGCTGATCTATGCCGCCCACGATCCTGTCCACAACCACGCCCGGGTGCTTGCAGAGTATCTCGAGGCCGACACGGAAGCCGGCCATGCCAAACCTTCGAAATAGCCCGCTTTGCGCGTTGCTGGGCTGCACGGTGCCGGTGGTGCTCGCCGGCATGGGCGGCGTCTCTCGATCTGAACTGGTTGCTGCGGTCACCGAGGCCGGTGGCTTCGGCTTTCTCGGCATGGTGCGCGAGCCGCCCGAACTGATCGTTCGCGAGATCGAACGCCTGCGTGATCTCGGTCACCGGCGCTTCGGCGTGAACATCATCCCTGCCGCAACCGACCCGGTCCTGCTTGAGCACCAGGTCACGACCTGTATCCGGCTCGGGGTACCCGTGGTTGGAACGTTCTGGGACCTGGATGAATGGCTGACCGCGCGCCTTCGCGACGCCGGGATACTGGTGGTGCACCAGGTCGGCTCGGTCGATGAGGCGATCGCAGCGGAACGAGCCGGGGTCGACATCATCATCGCTCAGGGCCGCGAGGCTGGTGGTCACGTCCGCGGCGTGCGACCGCTGCGCGAGTTGCTCCCCGAGGTCGCCAGCGCCGTTCATGTCCCAGTACTCGCGGCCGGTGGTATCGCCAGCGGCAGCGACCTGGTGTCCGCAATGGCGCTCGGCGCCCAAGGTGTTGTGCTGGGCACGGCGATGATCGCCACCGACGAGTCCTTCGCGCATGGCTACCACAAGCAGCGCCTGCAGGCGGCCGAAGCGAGCGACACGCTGCTGACCAGCAGCTTTCACATCAACTGGCCGCCCGGAGCACCGGTCCGGGTGCTGCGAAGCGCCACCACCAGCGGTGCCCGCGGCGACCCCCACACTGCGGCAAGCGTCGTCATCGGGGCTGAGGGCAAACGCCCGATCTACCTGTTCAGCACCGACTCGCCCCTGCGCTCGATGACCGGCGATTTCGAGTCGATGGCGCTGTACGCTGGCACTGGAGTCGGAAGTATCACGGCGATAATTCCGGCGGGAGATCGGCTGCGGGCCATCGTCACTGAGGCCGAGGACCTGATCGCCATCTCGCCCGATAGGACCGAGATACCGGAGCCCAGCTCGCCCGCCTGCTACGCCCACGAGATGTCGGGAGTGTATATGGGGTTGCTCGACGATGAGCAGCTATCGGTCGATCTCTGGATGCTGGCTGGTGACATGCAGACCGCCCTGCGGGTCGCGCTACTTCCCCCGCCCGTGCGTGCCACATCGATCCCTCCGTTCGCGCCGAGCGCGATGCAGGTCGCCGGCTGGGCGCTGCGGCTACGGCTGCTTGCCAGCTCGCTGAGCAGTGGCCTTCCCCGGCCTTCGGCCGTCATTCCGCAGCTCCGCTTGTCGACGGTGGATATCTCGCTGCTCTTCGCCTCGATCCTGGGGCGGCTCGGCGCAATCATCCCAAGGATCGCCGAGGGGGGAGTCCGCGATCAACTGGCGCAGATGACGGCACGCATCGAAGCAGAGCGACTGGTGGAGATCAGAAAGAGGCGCGGTGGTGCGTCGCAGGCGACGCGGCCGATCGAAAACCACGCCGCATCCGGCCGATAAGTCCCGGTTCGGTGCGACTCGAGTAGATCATATGCACCGAATAGGAGAACTCTGGCGCGTCAGCTACGCGGCGTAGGGTTCCCGCATCGAGGTGTGGCTGCACGACGCTGAGCCGGAGGTAGCCAGATCCGCCGACCCGGGTCAGGTAGAGCAGCGCCAGCGGGCCATGCGAGATCATCACGCCCGGGCTGGCAATCTCCGGAAATGCCGCCTGATGACTGGCCTGGAACGATGGTCCCCAGTCCACCTGGACATAGTCCTCAGCCCCCCCTCGGCGCCCGTCCGGTGACGACGTCACCATGACCAGCTTCTCCTCGGTCAGCAGCTCGACGACGGTGTTTCCGCCTTGCGGCGGCGGCTCATAGAGTACCGCGAGGTCGAGGGCGCCGTTGTGCACCGCCTCGAGCAACCGCGATGGTGTGTCCACCTCCGCTCGCAACGCAATGTCCGGCGCCTCGTGCCTCATCCACACCAGCCAATCCGCCAGGATCGGGTTCCAAAGACTGATCTCGGCGCCGACGCTGGCGATATCGACCCGACCCTGCGGCAGACCGACTTGTTGGCGCGCGCGATCCCAAACCTGCACCAGGGTCCGGGCATGTCGTACGAAGCGCTCGCCGGCGGGAGTCAGGCGGGCGCCGGACTTGTTGCGGACGAAAAGCCTCCGCCCCAGTTGCTCTTCAAGCGCATGGACGCGCGCGCTGACGGCGGTTTGTGTTACGTTCAAACGTCCCGCAGCAGCAACAAAACTGCCGGTCTCAGCGATCTCAAGGAACGTCTTGGCCAAGGCGATGTCCATGGTACGTAGATCATTCCTTTTGTGGCTATCACGCAATGCCATTCAACTGACTGCTATGATTTCGGCTGTCAACATACAGGACGAATTCGAGCATTTCCCGGCGGTTTCCAACTGTGTCGTGATGGGCCGTGCCGACGAGGACCTCACTCTCCGCCCAAGTCACCTCTCACACCAACCCATCAAACACCTGCGGCAGTGACACCTGGACGATTCTGAAGCTCGCCTAGCTGAGGTGCGGCCATAGAGATTGCTCCCGCATCGCCAAACAAAACACCTCTTCGTTTCAATGGCTTGCAGCTTCGTGACGGCGGCGCAGAATACCGGCCGATCGGCTCAGACCGTTTCGCAGCTGACTACATCCACCGCCACGCAGTCTGCTGCTTTGGACTAGTTCCCTAGCTGCGACGGGTCCATACGTAATATCAATGCCTTAGCCTCGATTTTGGCGTCTGCAACCGTCTCACCAGAGCGCGATTCCGGGCGCAAAAGCGCGTGCAACAGCCCTGATTCTGAGATGGCCATTTCCGCGATACGGTTGACCTATCGGCCAGTGGCGCCCTGACCCCTCGCGCTTTCGGCGAGCACCTGCCGATGCGCATGATGTCATCCCCGATCGCAGATCGCTTCTCGAGTGACTTTGCAGCGGCCCTCTCGGGGCCGTTGTCGTTTTGGCCCGCTCAGTTCCAACAGAGCTTCTGCTTCACCTCGGTACTTCAAGGGACGCTGCAGCCACCTCGGATCGCCGTGAGAACCCCTGACCCCCGTTTGGCAGGCTGATGCCCGCAGCGCGAAGGCGAACCAAGCAGGGCGATGGCGCCGAGCCCATCTCGTCGATGCGCCCTCGTGCGCTCCGACAACGTTGCGGACCGGTCCAGATCGTCCACATCGAGGCATTCGGATCAAGCGGGTGCGCCGAGCAGCCCATATCCCTCGCCAGAAGAGCAGCGGTGCCTTCCAGCCCTTTGTCCGGCAACTTCTCGATCTCGTCGGCCTGCTGGTCAAAGGCTTTGAGGTCCTTCGTCGCCTTGACCACCGGCTCATTTGTGACGCCGAGGCCTAGCAGGGCGATATCTTCCAATTGAGGCCCCTATGGCATACCGTCCCCGCAACTAGGGGGCGTGATGAAGCTGGCGTGGTTATTTGGTCTTGTTGCGCCGCTGCTGTTGGCGGCCTGCGCGTCGACGGCTCAATTCGGGCGACAGGTGGATCTCGCCAAGTTGAGCGGGGTAGTGGTCAGTGACGGATGGCAGCCGGGGGAGCGAATTGTACCAGGCGCCTCGATAGGCAAGTACTCCACCGGCCCAAAGAGGGAGGGGAAGTCGCCAGGAGGGTATAACTACGACATCTTCGGCGATGGAAGCGGCGGCATTGATGTTCCGGGCCCCTCGGTAGCCAGCGGCTGGAGTATCGGTTGTACCAAGGACAAGATTACGGACAAGAGAAACTGCGAGATTACCTCGCACGATGCTCGGCTCCTGATTTGGTATGGCACTAGCGCGAGCCCTACGAGCGTCTGCATCATTGGCCATGACTTCCCAGGAAGGACGGGAGCCATACGCGTGGACGGGCAAGGGGCGGTGACCACAGATCGGGAGGGATGCGCTTCCGGTTCGATCGTTGGCGCCTTGTCCAAGGGAACCAAGGTCGTGGTTCGTTACGTCGAGTGGCCATATGACTATTCGCGAGACAATGAGGCCGGCTTGGCGGGATTGTCGGACGCCATCGCGCTGATGACGTTTATTCGAGGGAACATCGACCGACTGCCGTTCTGACAGCCTAGCGGCCGATCGCCTCTCTCTTTTGTGCATCGATCACTTTTGTGACGCCCATCTGGTTCTGGAAGGCGGCAGCCATCAGCATCTCAGCCTCCTTCACATGCCCCTTGATCAGCGCCTTGCGACCGTCTCGCGTTGAGATCGCCATGATGCGATCTCGCTTATTACCACCACCCAGGACCCCTGCGAGCAAACCCAACGGGCCGAGCACAACGAGGCCCGCCGCTCCCCAGCCTAGCTTACCGGCGATCGACGCCTTGTTGTCCTCCGTGACTATGTCCAGAGACGCAACATCGCGAAGTTGAAGCGTCTCGAAGGAAAATGTCCCTCTGGGCATAAAATGACATTCAGGTTGCTCGACGTCGTCTTGAGAGCGGCATAGAGCGAAGCCCCCAGCGCAACTACCTCATCTGGGTTGGCGAACGTGGTAGGCGGCTTGTTGAATGCCTTCGCGACGCTCTGCTGTACGGCAGGGACACGCGTACTACCGCCCACCAAAATAATGGCCTGAATGTCATCAAGCGAGACGCCCGCGCCTGCGATTGCTGCCTCACAGAGCATTTCTGCCTGAGCTAGGTACGTCGAGATTGCGTCCTCGAATTCCCGACGTCGGACCTCAATCTGCTGCCGTCCACCGCCACCCGTCGCCCTCACCAGCACCGTTTCGCGTTGGCTGAGGGACTTTTTGTCAGTCTCGGCGTCGGCCCTTGTGTACTCGGTGGCGTCCAGGTCGAACCCCGTCGCCGCTTTGTACTTTGCAGCGATGAGTTGATGAAGCTTGGCGTCGAAATCGTCTCCGCCCAACTTGCTGACACCCTCTGTACTCAGGACCTCCACATCGTTTCCCGTCACGCGAACAATCGAAACATCAAAAGTGCCGCCTCCGAGATCGTAGATGGCAAATGTACCTGCCAACTCCTTTCCAGAAAATTGGGCATAGTATAGCGCCGCGGCCGTTGGCTCGTTTATGATGTGCTTAACATTGATCCCCGCCATCCTAGCGGCCTCAAGTGTCGCTTCCCTCGCTTCATTTGCGAAGTTCGCGGGAATCGTAATCACGGCCTCGGAAATGGAGCCTATCTGGCGCTCTGCTTCGGAAACGAGCTTTTTGAGGACCAGCGCACTAAGGGACGTAGGTGTGTGAACCGTGCCGCCAACATCGAACTTCGTGGCGGTCCCCATATCCCGCTTGAAGCGGCCGAACGTATTGGGGTCTAGGAAAATGGTTCGGCGCGCTTCGGCACCAACGAGCACCGAGGCGCCGGAAAATGCCACCACCGACGGCGTGATATTACTGCCATCTGCAGTCCTTACAATCATCGGTCGTCCGGTCTCGTCCAACTGAGCTACCGCAGAAAACGTCGTTCGAAGGTCGATGCCCACTACCGCGCCCATGCGTTACTCCGTCGTTCCATACTTGTAGATTGAGACCGAGGAAGGCCTTAGACAAACGGGCCCCTCGGCGGTTGCGAGTGCATAGCCAGCGCTGATTACGCCAGCCACTGTCATGTCAAGAGCGATATCGCTGGTCGCCACCACACTCGGCGCGCTGGCGACACCAAACGCACTCCGGAATGACTCTCCGACACGAGGCGAGAAAGTTGTCACTCCACATTCTGCAAGCGCGTCCTCCAACAACGCTAACAAGCTGCGAAGTCGTTCCACTCGCTCTCCTCCAGCCGTGGCATCCTCGATCTCCTCCCCAACGGCCCTGTGGAGTCTTACGAAACGGTCCAGGAACCGATGGAATATCTTTGCATCTCCGCCCTTGCGCAGTCGATCTATCTCTTGATCCTTCATCGACAGGCTGCTTGAGAATATGGCGAGGCTTTCTTTAACCTCGGCTATTTCTCTCAACGCGTCGCGCCCGAACTCATCCACCGAACTTGCATGGTTTGTCGTCGACTTGGTCAGTGAGCGGATCGCCTCGCCTTGACGAAGAAAGGCTCTGATCACCAGGTCGGGGATTATTGAGGTCTGACCGTCCTTCAACGCCATTCGCCAGTACATTAGGCGCAGCGCAAGTCCCAATGCGGCGGCCGCAACGCAAAGGCTTACTACGAGCGCCGCAACTAGAATTGTGGCATCCAATGAAGGTGGGGGTACAGGAAGGGGCGTCTGAGCAACTGTCTGGGCGGTTGCCAAGGAGGTGTCGGATGGATCGGCGCCTTCGGTAACTGGCACCACGTCCTGCGCAACAGCACCTCCAAATGTGCTTGCGCTCATCACCTGCACGACGAAAACCGCTGGAGCGGGCCCTAGTCTAGCTCGCATAGCTCCCCCAAATTACTTTCCCCAACATGACACTAGTGCGTCTTGGTATAGGCTGCTAGTCGCCTCTTCCGGGAGTGGGTCAAGCTTCGTGGATGGTCCCGCCGGGAACCACTGTCTATCGAACGGAGAACCGCTCGAAAGGCGGCACTTGCGCCTGAAGCGAGCAGAGTGGGGAACGTGCCTCTGTGAGTTTCATTCACGACGATCTCCCAGTATCTGCTGCGCTAGAACCGCTCGGAACCCATTTATGGCCGCGCTCGCGAAGTTCCGCGTTGGCCTCAAAAGACACCAAAAGCAAACGTGTTTAGAAGCGCTAAGGACCCGAGCAAGGTGTACAATGTGTAGAGTCTAATTTTGGGCGTAGTCAGCGCACGCTCGCCCACACCACCGGCACGTCTCCGTCAACCGTCAGCGCCTTGACCGACATCCCCGCCGGCTGCTCACCCCGGAGGACGGCCTCAACCACGTCCGGCGCCAGAAACGCCAGGTTCACCACCCGGCGCACGTACCGGTCGGTGACCCCTGCCCGCTCGGCGATCTCCCGGAAGCTTGCCGCCTTGCCACTGGCCAGTTCCTCGAACCACGCCCGCCCACAGGCAACGGCGCGGATGAGTGCGTTGTCGTTGGTCCGGCGATCGGTGGTGCGATGCGGCGCTTCGACGACCAGTCGCGTCTCGACCCCGTGCCGGACTGCGTCCATCGGCACCTCGAGTACAATCGGCTCGTGCATCACCGTATCGTCCCCGAGCAGCCGCCAGCGCAGCTCGGTCGGGTTCAGCTCGATGCGCAACCGGTCCTTGCTGATCTGAACCTTGTCGACCAGCTGCTCGAGCAACGCCCGCTGCTGGGTCGGCAGACCGTGCTGCAGCTCAACCGACAGCGCCTGGCCAAGATCGAGCGCGGTCGAGACCTCGTTGGGCGTCGCTGCCGTGAGCCCCAGTGCCGTCATCAGCCGCGGCTGGTCGGCGAACAGGCAGACGATGGCATCGATCACCACCGGCTCGATCTCGGTCGCCGCCAGCCGATAGCTGCTCGTCGGCCGGTTGTGTGCACCGCGGGCTGCCGATGCTGTGCTGGCATAGTACCGGTAGCGCCTGCCGTCCTTCACCGTATGGGTGGAGGTGAGCCTGTTGCCGAACTCGTCGACAACGAGACCGCTGAGCAGGCTGGGGTGCTTGGCATTGACGCGCTTGCGCTCGCCCTGCCGGTTGAGCCGCAGCAGCTGCTGCACCCGGTTCCAGGTTGGCCGGTCGATGATGGGCTGGTGCAGACCCTTGTGCTTCTTGCCCTTGTGCGAGACCGCACCGGCGTAAAGCGCATTGCCGAGGATCTTGTAGAGGTGCCCGCGGGTAAAGTTCAGCCCGCCCATCTGCCGACCGGACTTTGCAACATAGGATTTGGTGGTGAGACCGAGCGTGCGCAGCTCCTCCTCGACCAGCCGGACACTGCCGAGGTCGAGATAGAGTTCGAAGATCTTCCTGATCGTCGCGGCTTCCGCCTCGTTGATGACCAGGGCCTTGTCCCTGACGTCGTAGCCGAGCGGGATGGGTCCGCCCATCCACATGCCGCGCTTCTTCGATGCGGCGACCTTGTCCCGGATCCGCTCGCCGGTCAGCTCGCGCTCGAACTGCGCGAAGCTGAGCAGGACGTTCAGCATCAGCCGGCCCATCGAGTCTTTGGTGTTGAAGGACTGGGTGACGGAGACGAACGACACCCCGTACTGCTCCAGCGTTTCGGCGAGCTGGCCGAAGTCGGTGATGTTCCGGGAGAACCGGTCGATCTTGTAAAAGACGATGACGTCGATCTCTCTGGCCCGGACCTTGTCCATCAGGCGGGTGAGACCGGGGCGATCCGTGTTGCCACCCGAGAAACCGCCATCGTCGAAGTGGTCGGGAACCAGCACCCAGCCCTCATGGGCCTGGGATTTTATGTACGCCTCGCAGGCCTCGCGCTGGGCTTCGAGCGAGTTGAAGTCCTGCTCGAGGCCTTCTTCCGAACTCTTGCGAGTGTAGATGGCACAGCGCAGCGGCTTGTTGGGGGGCGACTCACGCATCGTCGCTGACCTTCTCGCGCTTCGCTCTGCCGACACCGAAGAAGGTGTGGCCGTTCCAGCTGGTGCCGGTGATCTCCCTGGCGATGGCCGACAGGGAGGTGAAGCGGCGACCGCTCCACTCAAAACCGTCCGCTAGCACCTCGACGGTGTGCACGGTTCCCTTCCAGTCGCGGATCAGGCGGGTGCCGGCTCGCAGACGGCGCGGTGCGTCCGCGGTGGTGAACCCATCGGAGGACTCGGCGGCGGCGGCGATCTTCAGCAACTTGCGACGGGCCTGCGGCGCGAGACCGCCCAGCGCCTTTTCCTGCAGCTTGTAGGCGATGGCACGGATCAGCAGGTCGCGTCGGAAGCCAGCTGGCGCCGCAGTGCGGTAGAGCTGCCGCCAGCGCTGGCACAACGCCTTGAGGTCGAGCTGGTCGAGCGCTGCGATCTCCGACCGCAGCGCCTCATGTCGGGTCAGCGGGTGACCTGCGACCGGCTCCACCGGTGCAGCCGGCGACAGATCGACAATGTGCAGATCGTCCGCCATCAGTTTTAGGCTCCGGCGCTGTGGCGGAGGGCCGCGACGTGATATCGGCGCGTCCCCGCGCCATCCTTTTCGGAGACCAGCTCCAGCCCCAGCCGCTTTTTCGCCGCGCCAGACATCCAGCCGCGCACCGAGTGCGGCAGCCAGCCGGTCGCAGCCGTCATTTCATCGATCGACGCGCCCTGCCGCCGGCGCAGCAGCGCAACAATGCTGTCCTGCTTCGAGGTCTTCGGCATGGCCGCAGGCAGTTCGACCGGCGCCGTTCCCGGCTCGATACCGATGGCAGCCAGCCCGGCGTCGGTGATGACCAGCGTGAACTTGCCCGCATCGCCGTCGCGCCACACAACATCGTGGTCGAGCGCTGCCGTCTCGGCCACCAGCCCGGCGCTGAGCAGCTCTCCAACCATCTTGTCGACCATCGCTTCAGACACCCTTATGGTCTCCGGCACCGGAAGCACACGCAGATCGGTACGGCAGGCCGCACCGGCAAGGACCGATCGCTTCGTATCGTTAAGTTTCGAGGCCACAGCACCTCTCCTCATCAGTTCACCGAAGCGGAATTGCTCCGGTGTACTGAGACGAGCCCGGGTAGATTGCCGGGCCAGGAGGCGCTGCTCTCACAGCGCGAGCAACACCATGCTCCGCTTGCTGCAACAGTCCAGCGGTATTGGCGGAGACTCGATGCCCGCCGCCAATGTCGGCCGGCGGCCAAGGTGGTGACACAATAAGCGGTGACCGAAGAACCGCAACCGACTGCAGACCCATGCGGCCCGCCTGCCGTCCGATCAAGCCCAGTAGCCAGCGCACAGTCGTGCCTACTGAACCCGCGACTGGACCTCATCGGGGCTTACCCGGCCGATGACTGCGACCCAGCCGGGGTTGCACGCTCGCGAGGCACCCATCTCACGCGTCAGCTCACCGCGATCGGAGCGGTGGAGCCGCGGAGGCGGATTTCGGGCTCGATCAGCACTTCGGTCAGTGGCAACTCGCGATTGGCCGTCAGCGCGACAATGGCGCGCGTGGTGTTCTCGGCGATGCGCTCCACGGGCTGCCGTACCGACGTGAGCGGCGGATCGGTGAAGTCCAGCATGTAGCTGTCATTGTAGCCGATCACCGAAATATCGGCCGGCACCTTCAGTCCGTTGCGCTTGATTGCCCGGATCGCCCCGAGCGCCATGTCGTCGCTGGAGGCGACGATCGCAGTGACGCCCATCTGCAGCAGCGCCTCGGCCGAGTGCCGGCCGCCCTCGATATTGTAGTATTGCCGGACGACAAAATCGTCGGAATTGGGTAGGTCGCGCCGATCCATGGCCTGCACGAAGCCCTCAACCCGTCGGTCGGCCGGCGTATTGCCCACCGGGCCGGCGCACATGCCAATGCGCCGGTGCCCGAGGTCGTAGAGGTGCGCCACCGCCACTTCCGCAGCGCGCCAGTCGTCGGTCGAAAACACCGGCGAGGGCATATCCGCAAAGCCGCCATTCACGCAAAGGAACGGGATGCCGCGCGACTGCAGCAGCTGGCGGGCTACCGGGTCGGTGTTACGCATCGTATTGCTGGATGACAGGAAGACGACTGCTGCGATGCCGGCATCGATCATCGCCTCGACATAGTCGCGCTCGCGCTGCGTGCCGGGACAGATCACCGCGCGCAGCCCATATGGCGCGATCTCGTTCTCGATCGCCTCGCACAAGTCGGCGAAAATCTGCTCGGCGACACCCGGCACTAGCAGCAGCACCAGCTCACCCTTCAACTGGCGCTCGTACCCGGCCTTGCGAAGCGCCGCCTCGACCGTGCCTCGTGTCGCCGCCGAAACCCCGTATTTACGGTTAAGGACGCGGCTGACCGTCGCCTCGCTCACACCGGCCAGTTCGGCGATCGCCGCAAGGCCGATATTGGCGGCAGGCGAGCGGGGGCGGGGGCGAGGGGCCACCCCGTCCGTTCCGCCTGTGCGGCCGCGTTGACCGCGCGGTCCCTTGCTGTCGTCGGACCTGTCCACCGTTCCTCGATCGTTACTCGTTCAAGACCTGCAAGGTGGCGATACCCGAGACCGGTATTTGCAGCTCGGTGAGCCCCTGCGTCGCGACAACCTCGATCTCCGTGCCGGCATCCCCCCGGGCGGAGTGGGCTACGCCCCTCAGCCGCGCGCGCCTACCGGTCCATCGCACAACGATCCGGTCGTGGGAAGTCGCATTGAGCAGCCTTAACTCGTCAATGCCGTCGAGGTCGATATCCACCACCAGCGGCTGGTACACGCCGACGACCAGCCGGTCTTCATGCCGGGCCTGCAGCACGGGATAGCCCTCCGTAGGCAGCCCCGCCTGCAACTGACCGAAGAGCACCGTCTCGCGATCCTCCATCCAGGTGGACAACACTGTGTGCACGGCGTCGCGCTGCACCTGCGGCAGGCTGGTAATATCCATGGAGATCTGCGGCACGCTGAAATAGGCGTTCAGCAGCTGCCGCGCTGCTGGTTCGGCTCCGGCACGGTGGTCCCACACCGTGGGATCGGAATGGATGACTTGGCCAGCAGCGATCATTCGCATGTTGACGGTGGCCCGGCGGTTCTGGTTGGCGTCGACTGGGCAGTCCCCGACCCGCAGCAGGTTGGCGTAGGGCGCGGTAGCCGGTCCGATGTAGGCCTGCCGGAATTCGATGAGCACCTCGTCGAGCCCTGCGTCTTTCAGCCCCTCGCGCAACTGCACCAGCGTGGCGTGGATGGCCTGCCCGACATCTGGGATATCGCCGCCGGTCGCGGTGCCCTGGTAGGCGACAACGCCGTCGAGGAAGTCGAGCTTCAGCCCGTCCACACCATAGTCACGCACCAGCCGGATGCAGGTTTCGACAAAGTGATCCCGCACCTCGCGGTAGCGCGGATCAAGCGCCGAGCAACGCCAGCCGTCCCCGTTGTAATAGGGCGCGAAGGGTTTGAGCCGCGCAAAGACATCGCTGTTCTCGCCCAGCAGCAGCGGCGCCACCCAGAGGATGACCGACAGACCGAGCTCATGCAGCTTGCCGACATGCGCTCGCATATCGGGGAATTTTACCGGGTCGGCCACCCAGTCGCCACATCCGGCATACCAGCGGCCATTGCCCAGCTTCTGCCAGCCGTCGTCGATGATCACGGCGCGGCAACCGAGTTCGCGTACCAGCACTGCATCGCGCTCGATCTTTTCTGCGCTGATGTCCTGCGAATAGGCGTACCAGGTGCAATAGACCGGCACGGTTCCGTCGAACGGTACGGCCAGGGGCTCGCCAATATCGTCGCGCAACCAGTCGCGCATCAGCCCGATCGCCTCGACATGTTCGAGACCCGAACGGACCGTCGCCAGGCGGATGCGTCGCTCACCCTTCGGGTCATGTTCGTAGTAGACGACAAAGCTCTTGTGCTCCTCCGAGACCCCGAAGCGGAGCTGGCTCTCCTCGATCTGCTGGTCGAAGCAGAAGGCGAGGATGTTCCGCCCATGCCGGTCGTACAGGCAGCCGAGCGGGCTCGAGGAAATGATGCTGGTCTTGTCACGCCCGCTCCAATCCGCCGGCAGCGCCCGCATGGTGGCATTGGGGTACCAATAGCCCTCGACGTCCCCCAGCGGGACCTCGAGCGAGACCCGGACGATCGCCCCATTGGTCTCGATCGTCGTGATCTGCAGATCGCCCTGGGTCTCCTTGGCGACCACCCGGCATCCCGCGCCGATCGAAATCTCGACACCGGGGACGCCGGTGGCGGCAGGGGCCATGACGGATGCGTAGTCTTCCAGCAGCACGGTGCCAGTCTCCTGATTATTGCTTGACCGCGCCGGCGAGGATGCCGGCGACGAAATGACGTTGAAGGAAAAGGAACAGCCCGAGCACCGGCAGGACCGACACCAGCGTGCCGGCCAGCAACTGGCCGTAATCGGTATCGCTGAGCCCCTGCAGCGAGGCGAGCGCGACGGGCACCGTGTAGGCATCCGAAGTCCGCAGCACGATCAGCGGATAGACGAAGTCGTTCCACTGCGCGAGGAACAGGAAGATGCCGAGCGCCGCCAGCGCCGGCCGCATCGTCGGCAGGACGATCTGGAAGAAGATGCGGAACTCGCCGGCGCCGTCGACGCGGGCCGCCTGGATCAGCTCATCGGGCACCGACAGCATGGTCTGCCGCATCAGGAAGATGCCGAACGGCAGCGCCAGATTGGGCAGGATCAGGGCCTGGTAGGTGTTAAGCCAGTTGAGCTGCACCATGATCTGGAACAGCGGCACGAGCGTCACCTGCGAAGGCAGCGCCAGGATCACCAGCACCATGCCGAACAGCACGCCCTGTCCGGCGAAGCGGAACTTCGCGAACGCATAGCCGGCCGCCGTGCAGACGATGCCGCCGAACAACGCATAGAGCAGCGCCACCAATGTCGAATTGAGCACGGCGTGCCCGAACCCGGCCTCGCCGAACAGCTTGCCGAGATTGGCCCAGAGCTGGTCGCCTGGCTGGAGGTTGGGCGGGTTCGAGAAGATATCGCGCGAGCGGTGCGTGCTGGCGACGATCAGCCAGTAGAACGGCGCCAGCATCAGTACCGAGCCCAGCACGACAACGGTGGTTACCGCCATGCTGGCGAGCTTCGCCTGGGGGGAGCGGTCGGTCCTCATGCCCGCTTCTCCCGCAGCAGGCGGAACTGGATCAGCGCCAGGATGCCGATGATGCCGGTGAGCACGTAGCCGATGGCCGAGGCGTAGCCGAAATCGAAGTATTTGAAGCCGTTCTGGTAGAGATACATGCCGATGGTCAGCGTCGCGTTGTTGGGTCCGCCATTGGTCAGCACATAGGGCTCGTCGAACAGCTGCAGCGTGCCGATGGTCGATAGCACCACGGTGAGGGTGATGGCGGGGCGGAGGCCTGGCAGGGTGATGTGCCAGAAGCGCTGGAATGCGCTGGCTCCATCGATTTCCGCTGCCTCGTAGAGTTCGCCGGGCACCGATTGCAGCTGCGCCAGGTAGATCACCGCGCTGTTGCCGGTGTAGTGCCAGGTCAGCGCGATGATGATCGAGATCTTGGCCCAGAACGGATCGCCCAGCCACGGCACCCGGGGCAGCCCGATGCTCTCGAGCGCGAAGTTGATCACCCCGTAGTGGTTGTTGAGCAGCGTCGAGAACAGGATGCCGTAGGCGACGAGACCCATGACGATCGGCACGAAGTACGCGGTCCGCCAGATCGCCCGCCACTTCAGCAGCGCCGAGTTGAATGCCACTGCCAAGAGCAGCGCCAGCCCCAGCATCAGTGGCACCTGGATGACCAGGATCAGCAGCGTATTGCTGAGCGCCTTGTAGAAGATCGGGTCGGTCAGCAGCCGGCCGTAATTGCCCAGCCCGACGAACACCTGCTTGCCCTTCTGTATCTTGGTCAGGCTCAGCCAGGCCGCGTAGACGTACGGGTAAACCTTGAACGCCAGGAACAGCACGATCACCGGCAGCAGGAATAAGTAGGGGGTCGCGCGAGGTGCAGAACCCCGCCAGCGCCGGCGTACGGCAGGCTGTGTGTTCGGCGCGGTCATATCAGGCTCTCGGTGGGAACAGGGAGGCGGCGGCAGGGTGGGAGGAAACTCGGCCCTGCCGCCGTCACGCTCATGCGAGCGTGTTGCTTGGACGCTCGCTACTTGGCGATCGTCCGCTCGGTTTGTCCGGCGACCAGCGCGGCCGCTTCGTCCAGCACGGTCTTGGGGTCAGCCCCGCTCAGCAGCACCTGCGTCTGTGCGTCGGTGTAAGCCTTGAGCGCGCGGGCGTAGTCGGTGGTGTAGTTGACAATGGGGGTGTCCTGGCCCAGTTCGTCGATGAAGAACTTGTTCACCTCGGCGTCGAAGTAGGCGCTCTTCTTGATGAATCCGTCGCTCTCCAGCATCGGCTTGAAGCCGGGGAACATGCCGCCGCCCTCGTACACCGCCTGCTGCCCTTCGAGCGTGCCCAGGGCGTATTTCACGAACTCCCAGGCCAACTGCTTGTTGGTGCTGGTCTCGGCCACCGACAGATAGGTGCCGCCCGAGATCGCCGCGGTCAGCCCGCCTGCCTCGACCGACGGGGGCAGCCGCAGGCCCCACTTGCCGGCCATGTCGGGCGCTTCGCTCTCGAACACGCCAGCTGCCCACGAGGCCGCAGGAATGACCGCGACGTTGGTCTGCCCCTTGATCTGCATCATGAAATTGTCCCAGCCGCCGGGAATGTCGGCGACGACGCCAGCGTCGTTGGCCTTCTTGATCAGCTCGAGCGACCGGACGCCCGCCGGCCCGTTCATGGTGATCTCGCCGGCCGCGTTGAAGTAGAACGCGCCCTGCAGGTTCGTGAGCAGCTGCCACAGCCCGGCGGAGTCGGCGACCGTCGCCGCCTTGTCCATAGCGATCAGGTCAGCGCCGGTGGCTTCCTTCAGCTTCGGACCGGCCGCGATCAGGTCGTCCCAGGTGGCGATCGAGTTGATGTCGATGCCGGCCTTCTCGAACAGGTCCTTGCGGTAGAAGAAGCCCGACGTGTTGACCTCGTACGGGATGCCGTAGACGGCGCCGTCCGGGCCCGAGCCGCTGGCCCACATGCCCGAGGGGAACTGCGCGGCAAGGTCGTCGGCGCCCATCGTGCTCAGGTTGGCGAGCCCGCCCGGGAACGTCTCGACATAGTTGCCCATGTAGTCGATGCCGATGTTGAGCACATCGGCTAGGCCGGCGCCGCCGGCGGCCATGCCGGTGGTGATCTTGTCCCAGATCGCCGGGTTGCCGACGTCTTCCACCTTGATGGTGACGCCCGGATGCAACGCGACGAAGCCGGGAATGGCCGCTTCGACGCCGCGGGCCGGAGCAGTCCAGCTCCACACCGTGATGGTGCCCGACAGCTCCTGTGCGGAAGCCGCTGTTGCCAGGCCCGCGAGGGCCGTTGTCGTAACGAGGGCAATCCGCGCGGCGCGCCCGGTTGCCGTGAACAAATGTCCTACCGTGTTCTTCAGTTTTTCCTCCTCAGGAATCCTCAGTCCCCGATCGTGCCGTCCGGCCGCTCGCCAGGCTTTTCGCTGGCTGATTGTGGCCGTCTCTAGGTTCCGATCGTGCCGGACGCTAGCAGCGGATTTCCGGTCTTGCAATACATCGTTGTAAATTTGCGGGTTCACGCGGAGAGGCACGGAGTTCGTCGATCCGGGGCAACAGGCTCCGGAGAGGTCCGAAAAATCGCATACGGGGCGGGAGGAGCGACCGCTGACTAGCCAAACCTACGGCTGTGCTCGGACCCAGCAACCGCCAGCGAGAAGATTGGATCAGCGGGGCGCCAGGGCTCAGGGAAGCACTCGGCAAGCGAAGCGTGCCAGGCCCTGTCCCGTGCCTCCTCCGCCGCCGTGGGCACCGGCAGCGGACCGGCATTCTGCTCGGTCAGCATGATCAGCAGGTCGCCGAGCCGGTAGACGTCGATCCTTCGGTACGCCGTTCGAACATCAGCGGCGTGCTCGGCGGTCATCTCATCATGGATGCGCTCGTAGAGCGCGATCTTGTCGGGGTGCAGCCGTGCCATCGAAACGGCGATCCTGGGATCACGGGTCATCAGTGCAGCTCCACTTGGCATCGGCTTGCAGGTGTCGAAGGACCGGGCACCGACGATCTAAAAAAAGACCCGACTCCGCGAGGAGCCGGGGGAGATCGGTGCCGTAGGAGGTGGCGCCTAGACCTTGACCTTGGCTGGGCAAAAGACGACGCGCAAGGGCCGAGCGGACTAGTGCGTAAGTGTAATCAGGTAGTGCGAGCTGCATGGCGCTCGGACATCGGCCGTGACGGTAAGCGTTTCTGAACGCTGCGCGAAATTGTTGCCAGGCCAACCCTTTGATTTGTGCTGTGTTGGCGACCTCTGTCAGCGAGGCACGCGTCATGTCTTTCGTATCGAAGTCGCCGGCGACCGTGGTGGCCGCGCTGTTGCTCATTGCCGGTTCGGCAAATGCTGCTGAACAGTTCCACATTCAGCAAGCCATCGATCAGATCGACACCCACGCCCGGGAACTGATGGACAAGTCGGGTATTCCGGGCATGGCCGTAGCGGTCGTCCATGGCGGCAAGATCGTCTACGCCAGGGGCTTTGGTATCCGCGTCGCTGGCGGCAGTGAGCCGGTCGATGGGGACACGGTGTTCCAGCTCGCCTCGATGTCCAAGCCGATCGGCGCTACCGTGGTGGCGAGCATCGTCGGCAGGGGGCTCGCCGACTGGAACGCGCCGATCCGCAGCTACATGCCGTCCTTCACGCTCGGCGATCCATATGTCAGCGCGAACGTCACCATCGCCGACCTTTACGCGCATCGCTCCGGCCTGCCGGATCATGCGGGCGATGCGATGGAAGAACTCGGCTTTGATCGCGAGACGATCCTCGCCCGGCTCGACCAGCTGCCGCTCAGTGCCCTTCGCGCCTCCTATGCCTATACCAACTACGGCATGACCGCCGCCGGCGTGGCGGTGGCTTCCACCACGGGCAAGGATTGGCCGACCCTCTCGGAGGACGCGCTCTACAAGCCGCTTGGTATGACCCGGACCAGTTCGCGCTTCGCCGATTTTCAGAACCGCGACAACCGGGCGCTGGGGCACGTAAAGGAACAGGGGGAGTTCGTTGTCGGCCCCGAGCGGGACTTCGAGGGCGAGCAGCACTGGTCCAGTGCCTATGACACCGATATCCAGTCCCCCTCAGGTGGCGTCAGCTCCTCCGCCAACGACATCGCGCGCTGGATGCTGTTCGTCCTCGCCAACGGGACATATCCCGATGGCACCAGCATACCGGGCGAGGCCTGGTTCCCGGCGATCACGCCGCAATCGAAGGTCTACCAGGCCAAGGCGCCCGGCGAGCGCTCCGCCTGGTACGGTTACGGCTTCTTCATCAACACGACGGCCGGCGGTGTCACCACCCTCAGCCATGGCGGGGCCTTTGCCTGGGGCGCATCGACGTATTTCAATGTGATTCCGGACGCCGATGTGGGCATCGTCGTACTCACCAATGCCTGGCCGACCGGGGTGGCGGAAGCGCTCGTGATGCAGTTCGACGATATCGTGCTGCAGGGTGCGCCGCAGAGTGACTGGTGGCAGATCTATTCCTCAGCCATGGCCGGCGCCTTCCAGCCACAGGGCCGGTACGCCGGGCAGCAACCACCGGCCGAGCCGCATGCCGCCAAGCCGCTCTCCGATTATGAGGGGACCTACGAGAGCCTATATCTGGGCGTGGCGCGCGTCACCGCTGTGGCAGACGGCCTGCAACTCACGCTGGGCGTCGATGGGCAACAGACCTATCCGCTGACCCACCGGGACGCGGACGGCTTCACCTTCAGCCCGCTCAATGACGCGGCCCCGCCCGGTTCGATCTCTGCCGCCGACTTTACAGCAGAGGGGCTGCGTCTCGAGCACTTCGATCCCGACGGGCTGGGCCAGCTCCGGCGCCTGCCGTGACCTCGGAGCTGACTGTGCTATTCACTTGGAGGCAGCGGGCCCAGATAACGGGCCGCGGCTCCCACTATGGTAGATGTGGTCAAGCTCATAGCTGCTTGCAGCATGCGCTGCTAACGCAGCCCTCCCGCGCGAGGATAAGTGGTCATGCTGCGCCGAGTTCGGCCGCCTTCCAGTCGCGGTAGCTCGTCCCGGTACCTTCGATCTTCCACTCTCCCGGACCTGTTGCGCTGCGCCCTGCGACGATCGCCGCGGCAGCGCTGGGGCTGGTGAACGGCACATCCCGGACGAAGCGGTATCTCTCCCCTTCCTCCGTCAACCGAGTGTCAGCAAGGAGTTCGTCGCGCAACGCGCGGTAGCCCGCCGGGAAGGTGCCTGTCTCGCCCTTTCGAGCCGTCGAGCCCGCCAGCACCACGAACCCGTCGACGTCCTCGACCGCGGTTGCCGAGGCCCCCGCAGGCGAGAAGACGAACCTGGTGCGGTTCGCAGATGTTGCCGCCATCGCCGTTGTTGCGGCGACCGGTTTGCGGAACAGGTCGAACGAGAGGATTGGCAGCACGATCCTGAGCTGATCGAGGAAGTAGTCCATATCGGACCGGTCGGCTTCCGGCAGTCGCTGAAAGTCCGGCTCGCGCGTATTGGTGAGCGGCACCGAGCCGGCCCCAAGCGTGGCGCGAATGAGCTGTCCTTCAAGGTAGCGGACATGCCCCTTGGTCAGGTTGTTATCGGAGGCGACGACGACGGCGGCCCGGTTGAAGAAGTCTTTGTCGCCCGATCGCATGTGGTATCGCAGCCGAGCCGCCACATCGTCGGCTTCGCCGATATAGCCGATCGTGCCGCCAGCCCGCTCGGGGTCAGGCCCGAGCAGCACGTACACCCCGGTCTGAGCACATTCCGGCCGCCTGAGCAGGTCGAGGAGACGCGTTCTGGGTGCGGTCAATGCCTTGCCCACCCAGTTGCCGACCTCGGCGACGATAACGCCATCGGACACCCCATCGGCCAGGAAGAGTTTCAGGAAACGGCTTGGTGCTCGATGACTCTCTGACACGTTCATGGTTCCCGGCTTTGGCCGGTCCATCAGACGCCGAATCGATGAAGAAATCCCTATTTGGGATAATCCGGATTCGGGATCAGCTTGCCGGGCTCATCGTCCTCGTCGGGCACTGCATGAGCCGATCCATCCACACCCCAGAACACGCGGCTCTGCGCGATCTGCTTATCGCGGCTCGGAAGGCGGCCGGGTTGACTCAGGAGGAAGTTGCCAAGCGGCTCGACCGACCGCAGTCCTTCGTCGCGAAGTACGAAGGCGGGGAGCGACGGATCGACGTGGTCGAGTTCGTGGCCGTGGCGCAGGCGCTCGAGCAGGACCCTAGGACCCTGTTCGCAACGCTGGTGCAGGCGATCGGATGATCAGTTCGGTCGCTGTCCGATGGCGGCCCTCACCAGTCGGGACACGGCGTTGTCGTCGCTCTCGCCCAGCAGCCTTTGTTCCTCGATGACTGCTGCCACTTCGTCATCGACGACGATCAGCCAGCTGCCATCCGGAAGCCTCCGACCCCGGCTGACGAAGCGGTGCCCCGGCAGGGTCTGGCGGGCGATAAGCTCCCGGGTGGCATTGTCGACGTTAAGTTGCTTCATCTTGCGCCTCGTACGGAATGTGGCTCCCATACAAAGGCTTAGGTGGTCGAAGAAGTCGACTAGAGTTCAATTCGGTGCTTCCCAGCGCTGGCGAGCCGGAAAAGGAGCCTCAGCTCGCAGGGGCAGCTGAGCCGGGGCTCCTCATGCCCATGTATGCCCGACTCAGGAGCCCTGGTCCGCCCACGTGACGAGCGCGCCGTCCGAAGACAGGAGACCGCGGGCCCAGATAACGGGCCCGCGGCTCCCACCATAGTAGATGCGGCCAAAAAGCTGATAGCTGCTTGCACCGTGCGCTGCTGCAGACCCTCATTGCTCCCTATGCCGGGGAGGACCCATCGATGCTCATTGCGGCTGCGAGACCGCAACGGCTCCCTGATGGGCAACGGAGGCGTGAAGCAGGAGGGCGAACAAATGTCCGCCGTCGGTGCGGTTCAGGCGATTGACCGTGTGGTAGGTCGCAAAGATCACAAGCGTACCGGCGCAACGACGACGTGACCGTAGCCAGAGCGGTCCGCCGAGACACTCGCCTCGTCGGCGGACGATCCTTCCACCAGCATGCGAGCGCTGACCAAGCATGGTGGCTCGTTGTTCCAGGCCGTTTTGATAGAGAGGCTTCACGCCTCCGTTGCCCATCAGGGAGCCGTTGCGGTCTCGCAGCCGCAATGAGCATCGATGGGTCCTCCCCGGCATAGGGAGCAATGAGGGTCTGCAGCAGCGCACTAGCGGAGCAGCTGCGGATATTTCTTCCGATCGCCGACGGCAAAGCCCCCGGCGATCGACCTAGACCCTAGAAGCATGGGAATGAATTCCCCTCGGCGACAGGGCCTGAAGCGTC
>JAESFO010000389.1_pt1 | contig 49369 bp, 53 predicted proteins | sample 9269421 | NCBI WGS metagenome assembly JAESFO01 (sample SAMN14502839, study PRJNA617101) | algae metagenome | isolation source: Nostoc desertorum CM1-VF14 and co-occurring heterotrophs from rocky... | place: USA: Clark Mountains, San Bernardino, California | collected 2000-06-05 | reverse complement strand
CCAGGTCGCGCATGCCTATGGCAAGACCGCAACCTTCATGCCCAAGCCGATCAAGGAAGATAACGGCAGCGGCATGCACACCCATATTTCGATCTGGGACAAGGGCAACAACACCTTCGCGGGGAACGGCTATGCCGGCCTCAGCGACGCCTGCCTCTATTTCATCGGCGGCGTGATCAAGCACGCCAAGGCGCTCAACGCCTTCACCAACCCGACCACCAACAGCTACAAGCGCCTGGTGCCGGGCTATGAGGCGCCGGTGCTGCTCGCCTATTCGAGCCGCAACCGCTCGGCCTCGTGCCGCATCCCTTATGGCGCGGGCACCAAGGCGAAGCGCGTCGAGTTCCGCTTCCCGGACGCGCTGGCCAATCCGTATCTCTGCTATGCGGCGATCCTGATGGCCGGCCTCGACGGCATCCAGAATCGCATCCATCCGGGCGACCCGATGGACAAGAACCTGTACGACCTGCCGCCGGCCGAGCTGGCGGAAGTGCCGACCGTGTGCGGTTCGCTGCGTGAGGCCCTCGACAGCCTGGAAGCCGACATGGACTTCCTGCTCAAGGGCGACGTGTTCTCGAAGGACCAGATCGCGGCCTATGTCGAGATCAAGCGCGCCGAAGTCGCCCGCTGGGAGATGACGCCGAGCCCGGTCGAGTACGACATGTATTACAGCGCGTAAACCATCGGCCTCGCGCCGTCGAAGGGGGCGTCCCGGCATCGCCGGGGCGCCCTTTTTCTTGGAATGGCCCACAAAACCAAGGCCATTGCTTTGAATAGCATGGGATTATTGCCGGATTCGACTCTTCATCCGAATCGGATTACTTTTCATCCGTTTCCGATCTATCGGAGACTTTGAAGGGGGATGATAAATGGCCTTTCCGACTGCCACCAACGATCAGATCACTGATTCGGTGACCCAGGCGAACACAAAGGTGCTGGGCGACGCCCCGGCCATCGCCATGGCCAATCTCTACCAGGCGACGGCGCAAGCGCTCGCCAACGCCGCGCACAACGCCACCAATGCGCAGCAGCAGGCCAACATCACGGCGCAGGCAGCGACGACGATGGGCGTGTCGATGCTGTTCTCGATCGACACGGCTTCGCTGGGCATCGTCACCGAGGACGCGCCCGCCTCCTGACCCGCCGCGCCGGCAACCGCCGGGCAAGACCCACGGACCTGATTTCTCCGCCGGAGAGGAGCTTTGCGCTATGGCTTTCCCAACCTCGGTCAACAGCCAGATTACTGACGCGGTCACTCAGGCCAATGTCCAGATAGTGGGCGCTGCCCCTGCGGTCGCTCTGGGCAACCTCTATCAGGCGACTGCCCAGGCACTTGCCAATGCCGCGCTCAATGCCGCCAATTCGCAGCAGCAGCTGTGGATCACCGCGCAGGCCGCGACGAACGCGGGGGTCGCGCTCATCTATGCCCGCGCCGGCGTGACCGTCGCGGCGGCACCCGCCGAAGCCGCACCGGGCGCGAAGCAGGGCTGATGCCGGCCAAGGGGGAGAAGATGTCGGGCGAAAGCGCCGACGCCGCGCCGGCAGCCGCGCAGGGCGGCGCCGGGGACACCGTCAACAGCCAGATCGTCGATGCCGTCGCCGCGGTGAACACGATCCTTGCCGGCCAGGCGCCCGCCGACTCGATGGCGATGCTGGGGCTGGTCGGCGCCCAGACGATCGGCCTCGGCATGCACAATGCCGTTGCGCGACAGCAGGCCGAAGCCGCAATCAACGCATCCGCCACCGCAGCGCTCTGCGCGCGGATGATCGGCACCGGCGTGCCGCTCGCCGCGCAGACCGGGCCGGCGCAGGCGCTGATCGCCATGGCCGAGGCTCAGGCGCAGGCAGCGATCCTGCTCCTGAAAGCGCAGACGCAGCCGAACGCGCCCGATGCCGCAGCCGCCGTCGACGCGCTGGCGCGGATCGCCTCGGTCGCAACCGGAAATGCGGAGACGCCACCGGCACAACCGTCCAAGGCATCTCGCAAGGCGAGCGAAAAGGACGGGGAACAGGCATGAACGACTCTACTCGGGTCGACCCGCGCATCGTCGATGCGATCAACCAGTCGCGGCAGGCGACGATGGCGCCGCAGGTCGTTCTCACGAGTGCACGGGGAACCGCCTACCACGCGGTCGCACAGTCGGCTGCGATCGCATTGCAGGATGCCGCCGATGCGCTGCGCAACGTGACGAGCATCGCCGCCGCGGCAAGCGGCACCGCACTGTCGCAATATCTCGCGACGGGGGACCCGCGGTTCCTGGAAGTATTGCCGCAAGCGCGGCAGATGGTCAGCCAGGCGATCGAGGATTTTTCCGCGGTGGGCGCGGCGGCATCGGCGATCGTGAAAGAGTTTCCCACGGACTGACGCTCCCGCGGACGAGAGGAGAGAGCGATGGCGGCTCGAAAGAGGAGTGCGGGGACGGCAGCCGGCGCGGAGCACGAAACCGCGAACCCCGCACCGTCCAAGCCGCCCGCCGACGCTCATGCGAAGGCGCTCACGGCAGCGAGCGAGGCGCAGCGCGCGGTTTCGCAGGCGGTCGATCGCGCCGCTGCGGAAATGGCCGCGGCGCACAAAGCCGCCCAGAGCGCCGTCGCGGCTGCCGTACGGCGGGGCTGACTGCCTGATCACGCAACGTTGCGGCTGGACGTGTCGCGCCCTAGCGTAGCGCGCATGAAACATCTCCTCGTCCTCTGCGCGCTCCTCGCCGCCTGCCCTGCCGCTGCCCAGCTTTCCCGCCCGGAAAGCGCCATGGCCTCCGCTGTCGACACCGGCAGCGCCGACACGCTCGCGCTGCTCGAGCGGATGGTGAACCAGAACAGCGGGACGCTGAACCTGGCCGGCGTGCGCGCGATGGGCGACATGCTGCGCCCCGAGTTCGAGGCGCTGGGGTTCAAGGTCGAATGGACCGAAGTGCCCGAGACCAAGCGCGCAGGGCATTTCTTCGCGACGCACAAGGGCAATGGCCGCGGCAAGCGCATGCTGCTGATCGCGCACCTCGACACGGTGTTCGAGCCGGGCTCGCCGTTCCAGAAGTTCCGGCGCGAAGGCGACAAGGCGATCGGCCCCGGCGTGGTCGACGACAAGGGCGGGATCGCAGTGATCGTCGCGGCACTGCGCGCGATGAAGGCTGCCGGCACGCTCAGACAAGCCGACATCATGGTGGTGCTCACCGGTGACGAGGAGAAGACCGGCGATCCGATTCCCGTCGCGCGGCGCGACCTGATCGAGGCAGGCAAATGGGTCGACGTCGCGCTCGAGTTCGAGAACCTGGCGCGCGAGAACGGACAGGACTTCGGCACGATCGCGCGGCGCAGCGCCAACAACTGGACGCTCACCGCCACCGGCAAGACCGGGCACGGCGGCAGCGTGTTCGGTCCCGAATATGGCTATGGCGCGATCTACGAGATCAGCCGCATCCTCACCGCCTGGCAATCGGAGCTTCGCGAGGAGAACCTGACCTTCAACGTCGGCGTGATCGGCGGCGGCACGCCCGCAACGATCGATGCCGACGGGCTGAAGATCGAGGCATCGGGCAAGACCAACGTCATCCCCGCGCAGGCGATCGCGCGCGGCGATCTGCGCAGCCTGACCCCCGAGCAGGACGCCAGGGCCCGCGCGGCGATGCAGGCGATCGTCGCCAAGCACCTGCCGGGCACCGGGGCAACGCTGACCTTCCAGGACAACACCCCGCCGATGGCGCCGACCGAGGGCAACCGCGCGCTGCTCGCGCGGCTCAACAAGGCGAACCGCGACCTGGGGCTGCCCGAGATGGCCGAGTTCCCGCCCGCCAAGCGCGGTGCGGCGGATTCGAGCTTCGTCGCGGCCTTTGCCGATACGATGGCGGGGATGGGTCCGGTTGGCGGCAGCCTGCACGCCGAGGGCGAATGGCTCGATATCCCCAGCCTCACGCTCCAGGCCAAACGCGCAGCGATCCTGATGAGCCGGCTGGCGGCCGAGCGACGGTGAGGGCTTTAGAGTAAAAAAAGGGCCCGGCGTTTCCGCCGGACCCTTCCCCCTTTTGACCCTTGCGGGTTTTCAGCGCTTGCCGATGCGCAGGCTAAGCGCGACGCCGTACATGCGCGGCTCGCCGGCGATGAACGTGGGCATGCCGATGCCGTCGCCGGTGTTGCCCGCGTCCTTGATGTACGACTGGTCGAGCAGGTTTGTGACGAAGCCTTCGAGCCTCCAGCGGCCGTTTTCCGTCTCCACGCCCAGCCGCGCGTCGACCAGCGCATAGCCGTTCTGCAGCTCGTCCTGCGCCGTGTCCGGCACCAGATTGTTGATCTGGAGCGCCGGCAGGTCGTTGTCGTCGTCGAAGAAGACTTGCGACTGCCAGGTGACGCTGGGCGTGAAGTCGATCTTCACCGGCCCAGCGGGAACGCTCAGCGCGACGCCGAACGAGGCGCTGTGATCGGGCGAGAGGCGGAAACGGTTGCCGTCGCGCGCGCCCGTGGTGAAGCGGCTGTGGTTCCAGGCATAAGTGCCGAAAACGTTCGCCCAATCGGCCGCACGCCAGGTCAGCTGGCCTTCGAAGCCGTAGCTCTCGGCACGGCCGGCGTTGATCGTGACGAAACTCGTGCCCTGCTGCTCGGTCGTCTGGAAGTTCGAATAGCGATAGTAGAAGAAAGCGCCGTCGGCGAAGAGCGTGCGGTTCGCCAGCGCAGTCTTCGCGCCGACCTCGTAGCTGTCGACGGTTTCCGCCGGGAGCACGCTGAACCGCGGCGCGCCACCGGGCGCCGCGGGCGGAGCGACGCTCAGGATCTCGGGACGGCGGCCGCGGGCGTAATTGGCGTAGAGGCTGGCGTCGGGCGAAATTTCGTAGCGGGCGACGGCGCGCCAGGTGAAACCGTCGTCCTTGAGGTCCGCGTCGTAGCGCTGGCCATTGGTGCCGGTCGACTGCGCGCCGAGCCCGAAGAGCGGAACCGGGAACAGCGCCGAGGGCGGGATGTTCGCCACACCCGGAACAGCGAGCGCCCCGAGCAGCGCGGTGCGGGTCGCGGCGGGCTGCGACAGCGCGCCGATGAACCCGCCCAGGATCGAGCGGCCGTTTAGCACCGCCGATTCATAGCCGGTGGTCTTGTCGTCGTGCGTCCAGCGGACGCCGCCGCCGATCTCGAACGCCTCGGTGACCTTGAAGCTCACGTCGGCGAAGAGGTCCCAGCTCTCGGTGCGGCCATAGTTGGTGCTGGTCTCGTAATGGCCGGACTTGAGGTTGGCGGCGATCGCGCGCGCCTGGGCGGCAGGCAGCGCCACGCCCGAGGCCGCCGCGACACCCTGGAGCAGCGTGCCGGTGAAGACGGTGTTGCCGAACACTGCACCGGGCGCCGGATCGGCCGCTGCGCGGCCCGGGATCGCCCCGCCGCCGTTCAGCGTGTTGGTGAGCCGCGCGAGCAACACGCGCTCGTCGAACTGCGAAGGCGTGCGCTGGAAACCATTCTCGCGATAATAGGTGCCGCCCGCGAAGGCAGTCAGCCGATCGTCGCTGTAGGTCAGCCGCAGCGTGCCCATCGTCTGATCACCCTGCGCGTCCTCCGCGGCGGTGAGCGCAGGAAGCGAGATGCCGTCCGCGTCGAAGATCTCGATGCCCGCGAACTCGCGGTACGATCCGATCGCGTCGAGCGAGAGCTGGTCGGAGAATTCATAGTTGGCGATGCCGGTGACGCCCCATACGTCACGATCGAGGCCGAGGGGTTTGCCGCCTTCGAAACCTGCGCCGGGTGCCAGCCCCGCACCCGAATTGCGGCCCCGGTCACCGATCACCGCGCCGGTGACGGGATCGGTGGGGTTGTACGCGATCGACTTGAACGAAGTGCCCGTCGCGCGGTCGTGCTGGTAGTTGCCGATCAGGTCGAAGGTGAGCGCGCCCGGCGCCCAGCGCAGCGATCCGCGCACGGCTTCGGACTTGATGCCGTTGAAGTCCTCGCCGCCGAGCAGGTTCTCGACATAGCCGCTGCGCTCGCGGATGCGCGAAGCGACGCGCAGGCCGACATCCCCTCCCAACGGTAGGTTGACCGTCTGGTCGACGCGCCACGCGTCGTAATTGCCGTACTGGCCGTAGAGATAGGCATAGCCGTTGTCCGGATCGGCCTTGGCCTGGACTAGGTTGACCGCGCCGATCAGCGCGCCGCGACCGTAGAGCGTCGACTGCGGCCCCTTGGCGATTTCGACGCGCTCCATGTCGAACAGCTCGACATAGGAGCCGCGCGACTTGGAGATCGATACGCCGTCCTGGAAGACCGAGACGCGCGGTTCGTTGTACGCGCTGCCCGAATCGGACGTGATGCCCCGCATCACGAAGCCGGGATTGTTGGGCGACTGGTTCTGCACTTCGAAGCCGGGGACGAACTGGCTCAGTCGGTCGAACTCGGTGATGCCGAGATCGTCGAGGAATTCGCCCTGATAGGCCGTCAGCGCGAAGGGCACTTCGATCGGCGACTGTTCGCGCAGCTGCGCAGTGACGACGATCTCGTCCTCCGCGGGCTCGGCCGGCACGGCGGCATCCTGGGCAAAGGCGGGCGCGATCAGCGCGAGCGGACTGGCGAGCGCGAGCAGCGCGGTACGGACGGACATGCAAACCCCCTGATGTCTGGCGGAAGCGTTTCTCGCTTCCTGGCCGCCGCGGTTGCGCGCCGATCGTTACATCTGTGTTGCGGCGCAGCAGGAAATCGTCGCCGCCTTGCGCCTGCGCGCGTGAGCGGCCATCTAGACGACCATACCCGAAGTTCGAATCGGAGAGGGCGGATGCACAGCTATCGGAAGCACTATATCGACGGCACCTGGGTCGAGAGCGACGGCGGCACGCCGCACGAGGTGATCAATCCGGCCACCGAGGAACCGGTGAGCGAGATCACGCTCGGCTCCGAAGCCGATGTGGACAAGGCAGTGGGCGCGGCACGCCGCGCGTTCGAAAGCTTCTCGCGCACCAGCGCCGACGAGCGGATCGCGCTGATCGAGCGCGTGATCGAAGCGTACAAGGCGCGCACCGCGGACCTGGCCGAGGCGATCAGCCTGGAGATGGGTGCGCCGATGGGGCTGGCGAAGACGGCGCAGGTGGGCAGCGGAATCGGCCATCTGCTCGCCGCCGCCAAGGCATTGCGCGAATTCCAGTTCGAGGAGCGGATCGGCAATAGCCTGGTCGTGCATGAGCCGATCGGGGTGGTGGCGATGATCACGCCGTGGAACTGGCCGCTCAACCAGATCGTCTCCAAGGTCGCACCCGCGCTCGCCGCGGGATGCACGATGGTGCTCAAGCCCTCGGAGGAGGCCCCGGGCGCCGCCGCGATCTTCGCCGAAGTCCTCGACGCGGCCGGGGTGCCGGCTGGCGTGTTCAACCTCGTCCAGGGCGATGGCCCCGGCGTGGGGGCGGCGCTATCGCGGCACAAGGGCGTCGACATGGTGAGCTTCACCGGCTCGACCCGCGCGGGCATCCAGGTCGCCAAGAACGCCGCCGACACCGTCAAGCGCGTTCATCAGGAGCTCGGCGGCAAATCGCCATCGGTGGTGCTCGACAGCGCGGACCTGGCGCAGGCGGTGAAGGGCACGTTGTTCGGCGTGCTGCTCAATTCTGGCCAGAGCTGCATAGCCCCCGCCCGCCTGCTCGTACCCGCCGCAAAGGAAGAGGAGGCGGCAGCGATCGCCGCCGAGATGATGAAGGTCACCCAGTGCGGCGCGCCCTCCGAGGAGGGCCGCCACATCGGTCCGGTGGTCAACAAGGCGCAGTGGGACAAGATCCAGGGGCTGATCGCCAAGGGGCTGGAGGAAGGCGCGAAGCTGGAGACCGGAGGTCCGGGGCGCCCGGACGGCATCGATACCGGCTATTTCGTCAAGCCCACGCTCTTCAGCCGCGTCCGCAACGACATGGCGATCGCGCGCGAGGAGATCTTCGGACCGGTGGTCACGATCATCCCCTATGAGGACGAGGAAGACGCGATCCGCATCGCCAACGACACCGATTACGGTCTTTCCGCGGTGGTGTTCGGCGATGCGGACGGCGTGAAGCGGGTTGCGCCGCGGCTGCGCGCGGGAATGGTCTATGTGAACGGCGGCCAGCCGGATCCCAACCTGCCCTTCGGCGGCTACAAGCAGTCGGGCAACGGCCGCGAGCACGGCAAGTTCGGGCTGGCGGAGTTCCTGGAAGTGAAGGCCGTGGTGGGAGCGTTTGCTTAGATCTGCCGAATTCCCCTCCCTTAAAGGGAGGGGTTAGGGGTGGGCGCGCGCGTCTGCGCGCTCCAAAGACTCGACGGCGATCCGATGAAAGCGCCGGCCGAGGCATCGAGCCTCGCCCGACGCCACCCACCCCGCCCGCCCCCTTTAAGGGAGGGGAGTTCATCGTCCTAAACCGGCCAAACCCACAGGATCAGCGGCGTGCCGAGCACCAGCACAAGCAGCGAAAGCGGCGCGCCGAGCCTGGCATAGTCGCTGAAGCGATACCCGCCGGGCCCCATTACCAGCGTGTTGCACTGGTGCCCGATCGGTGTGAGGAAGTCGCACCCCGCCCCTACCGCGGTGGCCATCAGGAACGCCTCGGGCCGGTAGCCCAGCCCGGTGGCGAAGGTCGCCGCGATGGGTGCCATCACCAGCACCGTGGCGGCGTTGTTGAGGAACGGAGTCACCGCCATCGCCGCCGCCAGGATCAACGCCACCGCCCCCCAGGGCGGCAGCGTCGCGGCGAAGTTCGACAGCCAGTCGCCGATCAGCTCGGTCGCGCCGGTGGTGCGCAGCGTGTCGCTGACCGGGATCAGCGCGCCGAGCATCACCAGGATCGGCCATTCGACGTGCGTATAAGCCTCGCGCACCGGCAGCGCGCCGCTCAGCACCACCAGCGCCGCCGCAGCGAAGAAGGCGACCGCGACAGGCACATAGCCGCTCGCGGTCGCGATCATCGCCGCCGCCAGGATCGCCAGCGGCAGCAGCCGGTTGCGCACGCTCCCCAGCCGGAGCGTCCGCTCGGCGAGCGGCAGGCACCCGAGATCGCCGAGCCGCTCGAGCAGCAGCTTGATCGGCCCCTGGAGCACGATCACGTCTCCCGCCAGCAGCACGATGTTGCCCAGCCGTTGCGCCAGCCGCTCTCCCTGGCGCGAGACGGCAATGAGGTTCACGCCGAAGCGCTCGTGCAGCCCCAGCTGCCCGGCGGTCGCACCCACCAGCGGGCTGTCGACGCCGATCACCGCCTCGATCACGCCCATCTCGTCGCGTGCGCCCTCGGGCCGCTCGCGGTGCTGCCCCTCGAGCTCCAGCCCGTCGGAGACGATCGCGCGCTCCAGACAGTCGGGCGCGCCGGCCAGGATCAGCACGTCCTCGGGCATCAGCACCGTGTCGGCGAACGGCGCGCTGCGGATTCCGGCCCGCAGTATCATGGTGACCGCCACTTCATGATCGTGGCGCTTCTGGAATGCGCCCACGGTCTCGTCCACCGCCGGCGACCCCGCGGGAATCTCGGCCTCGGTGACATAGGACTGGATGTCCAGCGCCTCGCCGAGCGTGGGCGCCGCCTGCCGGTTGCGGGGGAGCAGGCGATAGCCGAAGGTGAGGAACACCAGCCCCACCACGGTCAGCCCCAGCCCCACCGGCGCATAGTCGAACATGCGGAACGGCTCGCCCGTCATCTCCTCGCGCACCCGGCTCACGATGATGTTGGGCGAGGTGCCGATCAGCGTGATCAGCCCGCCCAGCAGCGAGGCGAAGGCCATCGGCATCAGGAAGATCGAGGGCGTCGTCCCTGAGCGCTTCGCCGTCTGCAACGCCACCGGCATCATCAGCGCCAGCGCGCCGATGTTCTTGACCAGCGCGGACGCGAATCCGACGCTCGACGTGAGGAGCAGCAGCTGTACCTGCACGCTGCGCACGCGCCGCTGGAGCACCAGCATCGCCCGCTCGATCACGCCCGAGCGCTGCACCGCGCCCGAAAGCACCAGCGCCGAGGCGACGATGATGACGATGTCGTCCGAGAAGCCCGAAAAGGCATCCTCGGGCTCGATGATGCCGACCGTCAACCCGGCAAGTAGCGCCATGATCGCGACGAGGTCGTACCGAAAGCGCCCCCAGATGAAGAGCAGCATCATGCCCCCAAGGACAGTGACGGAGAGAATCTGCGGGGCGGTCATCGAGGCTGGTATAGCATGGCGGGTCGCGTCCAAACACGCCAGCCCGGCTTTAGCTCCGCGGCCTTTTGCCCCTATTTCAAGCGGGAGGGGGCTTTTGAGACGGTGGCGTCCCGGCCCGGTACGTGGCAAAGCCGCGGGCATGGCCAATACTCCCTCCCGCGCGCCGCTTGCTGGCGGGTCGCTCCTCGCCTTCAGCCTGATCGCCGGGACGATCTTCGGTGCAAGCCGCGGGGAGGCGTCGCTCGGCTTCGTCGGCGGACTCGCGGTGGGCGTCGCGCTGCTCGTCGCAGTCTGGCTGATCGATCGCGCGCGCGGCAAGTGAACCGCGCGGGCCACTGCTGAGGATCGCCGGATGGCATCGGGCAGCTTCCGCTTCGACCGCTTCCTTCTGGACCCCGACGAGCGCCAGCTCCGGCGCGACGATTTTCCGGTCGAGCTCAACGCCCGCTATCTCGACGCGCTCACGCTGCTGGTGCGCGAACAGGGCAGGCTCGTGTCGAAGAGCCGCTTCTTCGACGAAGTATGGCACGGCGTGCCGGTCACCGACGAGGCGCTGACCCAGTGCGTCAAGGCGCTGCGGCGCCAGCTCGGCGACGACGCCGCGCGGCCCCGCTTCATCGAGACCGTCCCCAAGCACGGCTATCGCTTCATCGCTCCGGTCGAGCGCGCCGAAAGTCAGGCGGTGCATCCCCCGGCGCAGGTGGCGGCCCGCATTCTACCCCGCGCCGGCTGGCACGCACCGCTCCTGCTCGGGCTGGCCGGAACGGCCGGCGGCGGCGTCGCTGGGACGATCGGCGGCCTCATCTATGGCTTCGCGGGCGCAGCCCAGCCGCTCGCGCCCGGGATGGGCGCCGCGTCGGTGCTTCTCGTCCTGCTCTGCATCACCATCGTGGTCGCGCTGCTCGGCGGCGGCGGCGTGGGCTTCGGGATCGCCGCCGCGGCGTTCGCTTCGGGCCGATCGTGGCGGTGGAGCATCCTGGGGGGTGCGGCGGGAGGACTGGTGGTCGGCGCAGCCGTCAAGTTGCTGGGCCTCGACGCGTTCAACCTGCTGCTCGGCGCGGCGCCGCACGACATCACCGGGGCAGGTGAAGGCGCGCTGCTGGGGGGCGCGGTCGGGCTCGGCGGCTGGTTGGCGAACAGGGCCGCCCCCGCCCTTCCGCTCCGGCGAAGCGTGGCGATCGCAAGCCTCGTGTGCGCCGCTGCCGGCCTCCTCATCCCGATGCTGGGCGGACGGCTGATGGGGGGCAGCCTCGATTTGCTCGCCCGGGAGTTCCCGGCATCGCGCCTCCGCCTCGATCAGATCGGCGCGCTGTTCGGCGAGCAGGGTTTCGGGCCGGTCAGCCAGATGGTCACCGGTGCGATGGAGGGCGGGCTGTTCGGCGGCTGCGTGGTCGGCGCGATGATCCTCGCCCAGCGTGTGCTGCAGCGGCAGATCTAGCGGCGGCGATCAGGCCTGGGACGAGCTTTCGGGAGGCAGCGGCACCGTTTGCCGCGACTCGCCGGCACCGGCAGCGCGTGCTCCCTCCAGCGCCCGTGCATATTTATCGGCGAACTCGCGGTGGACCCGGGCGATGGCAGGGTCGGTCGCGCGTTCGGCCATGGCGAGCGAATCCCGGTGGCGCCGTTCGAGATACTCGCGGGTGACGTCATACTCCACGTGGCGTCTCCACCTCACCGGGTGAGGAACCATGGACCCGGTCCAGATAATAGCCGGCGAGGATATAATGGGCTCGCATCGCCTCGGGCTTTTCGGCTTTGTGAGCCGCCGCGATTTCGGCCTCTGCCCTGCCGCGGTAGTAGTCGCTATCCTCACGCATGAGGCGCCTCCTGTTGCGCCACCCCGACCCGCAGCTTCCACCTGGAGGTGGCAGCCGGTCCATCAACTAGATCAGGATTCGCGCGCCCCGGCGCATTTTATTCGATGGGGTTCAGTGCGGTACTGCGCCGAGCTCGAAGCCGGTCTTGTCGTGCAGCGCAAAGCGATCCACCAAATCCGCGCTCGCCCGGTTGTAACCGATCACTTCGACCTGCGAGCCGTCGCGCCGCAGCCGGGCGACGATCTTGTCCAGCGCGCCCACCCCCGAGATGTCCCAGAAATGCGCCGCCGACACGTCGATCGTCACGGGCCGGCCCTGCTCGGCCTGGAAGGCGCGCGTGAACCGGTCGACCGAGGCGAAGAAGATCTCGCCGCTCACCCGATAGAGCACCGCCGATGCGCCTTCGGCCTGAGACCGCTCGACTGCGAACATGCGGCGGACCTTGCCGGCGAAGAAGATGCCGGAGAGCAGCACGCCCGCCAGCACGCCCTGCGCCAGATCGTGCGTCGCCACCACCACGGCGACCGTGACGAGCATCACCACCGACGAGGTCGGCGGATGGCGCCGGAGATTGGCGATCGAGTTCCAGCTGAAGGTGCCGATCGACACCATGATCATCACCGCGACCAGCGCCGGCATCGGAATCCGCCCGACGAAGGGGCCGAGAACCGCGAGCAGGAACAGCAGGAACGCGCCGGCAACGAGCGTGGACAGGCGCTTCCGGCCACCCGAGGTGACGTTGATCACCGATTGTCCGATCATCGCACAGCCGCCCATGCCGCCGACGAGCGCCGCCGCGACATTGGCGCCGCCCTGCCCCATGCACTCGCGGCGCTTGTCGCTGTCGGTATCGGTCATGTCGTCGACGATCTGCGCGGTCAGCAGCGATTCGAGCAGCCCCACCGCCGCCATGGTGAGCGAATAGGGCAGGATGATCCGCAGCGTCTCCATCGTGAGCGGCACCTGCGGAAGCGTGAGGCTCGGCAGCCCTTCCGGAAGCCGCCCCATGTCTCCCACGGTGCGTACCGGCAGTTCGAGCAGGATGCTGATCCCCGCAAGGACGAGGATCGCGACGAGCGGCGAAGGCACTGCCCTGGTCAGGCGCGGCAGCAGATAGATGATCGCAAGCCCTGCCGCGATCAGCGCATAGGTGTGCCAGCTCACGCCCGTCAGCTGCGGCAGCTGCGCCACGAAGATCAGGATCGCGAGGGCGTTGACGAAACCGGTGATCACCGATCGCGAGACGAACTGCATCAGCAGATCGAGCCTGACCAATCCCGCGACGATCTGGATCGCGCCCATCAGGATCGTCGCGGCGAAGAGATATTCCACGCCGTGGTCACGAACCAGCGGCGTCACCACCACCGCCACCGCCGCAGTCGCCGCGGAGATCATTCCAGGCCGCCCGCCCAGAAAGGCGATCACCATCGCGATCGCCACCGACGCATAGAGCCCGACGCGCGGATCGACGCCGGCGATGACCGAGAAGCCGATCGCCTCGGGAATCAGGGCGAGTGCCACGACGATGCCGGCGAGCACGTCGCGGCGCGCCTCGGTCAGGCTTGAGAACCATTGGTCTCGGAAACGGGTGATGATCATGAACTACCACGAGCAGGCACATGGCACCTCGAGAGGCGGCGTCGCTATCCATGTGATCTGTTGTCCGGCGGATCGGCGGCCGGAATAGCCACCCGGATTTTCACCGGGTCCTTGCGAGTGGCGCGCGCTTAGCCGGAACCGGCCGCTTCGTTCAATCCCGGATCGGCTTCCATGCATGGAGTATGCGGGACAATGTCCACCGGGCGCTAAACCAGCGCGCGGCTGAACCATACCACCCGCCCGATCACCTCCACCTGACCCCGCCCGCAGAGCCGCGACGGATAGGCGGAATTGTCGCTCGCCACTTCCAGTCCGCCCACCGCCGGGCGCAGCCGCTTGACCATCAGCACCCCATCGATGCGGATCACAAAGATTCCGCCGCGCCCGGTCACTTCGCGCCGGTCGCGGTCCACCAGTATCTCGTCGCCGTCGGACAGCGTCGTCTCCATCGAATCGCCTTCGACGCGGATCACCGAGGTCGCCTCGGGCCGCACCCCCAGCTTCCGCAGCAAGGCGGGAGACAGCGCCGCGGGGTGGCGCCGAGTCTCCTCTTCCGCCAGCCGCCCCGGCCCCGCCGATGCGCCCAGGTCCAGCCGCGCGATCTCCACCAGCCCTTCCGGCGTCTGCGCCCCCAGCCGCGTCTCCGGCACGCCGAGGAAGCGCGCGAGCCGGCCGCGGTCGCGCTCGGCCAGCGTCCGCGGCGTCCCCCGACGCAAATACTGCTGCAGATAGGCGGGGTTGCGGCCGATCACGCGCGAGAGCTCGGAAAGGCTCGCCCCCCGCTCCGCCATCAGCGCTGCCAGCGCGCCCCGCTGCTCCTCCGGATCCATTTTCGAACCCTAGCATAGGATTTTTCCTAGACAAGTAGGATTTGAGAACAAAACATGATCAGCAGACCGACTCGAAGGAGGCAGAGAGATGTGCGTGCAGCGCAAGATCGAGAAATTTCTGAACAAATCGCGGATGCCGGCGACGCGGTTCGGCAGGCTGGTGGCGCATGATCCGCGCCTGGTGCTGGATCTCCGCAAGGGCCGTGAACCGCGTCCCCCGATGGTCGCGCGGATCGAGGCGTTCCTCGCCGCGCAGGAGAATGTACGATGAGCCGCGGTCCGGACGCCGCCACGCTGCTCGAACGCGCGCTGCTGGCGAACGCCGAGCGCGCCGCCTGCTCCATAAGCCTCGCCGAGTCGGAGATGAAGCGCTGGGCTAGCGCCACCTTCACGGGTGCACGGCATCGTATCACGCTGGTCGGCGTCGCGTCTGCCGCGCTCGACACCTGGCTCGCGACGCTGGCCGAGGCCGATTTCCCGCTACGCGGCCATCTGGTGGCGGACGTGCAGGTCGTCCGCGTCCGCCGCGCCGGGGAGGCAGCGACCGCGACGATCGAGGCGTTGACGGTTGAGGATCGCTAGGGCCGCCGGTCAGGCGGTGCGGGCGAGATTGCGCATCGTCGCGAGTGCGTCCTCCACCGCGCGCTCGGCGCGACGATGATCGGAAGGCGAGCGATGCGCCGCAGTTGGCGTGCGTTCCATGCCCGTGGCTAGGCCGCGCCGGATCATGCCGCGTTCGAGCCGATCGAGCAGCGCGTGGATCGATGCCTCGGTCTCGGGTCGCGTGATCCGTTCGTCGCGCGGCTTGGCGCGGAGCGACGGCAATCTCGCAGGAGCCGCGAGCGGCACATCCCGAATTGCGCCCGGATCGAATGCGGCGAGCGGCTGCGAAAGGTCCCGCGGCAGCGCACGCTCGACCGGCAGCAGTGCCGGCTCGATCGGCGCCGCCGCAGCGGAGACCGGGCGCGTCTCGCTGGCGCGAATCTCAAGGAAGGGCGTGCCGAGGTCGCGCATCGCGAGCAGCGGCGGCCGCGACGGCGCGTCGGGATGGGCATCGGCGCGCCGCAGCACCGGCGGCTCGCCTGACGTCCTTCGCCTCACGCGCCGGTTCTTCCTCGCAACCAGCCACACGGCCGCGGTCGACCCTGCAAACGCCAGTGCGATCAACACGGCGCCGAACGGAACGGCGGAAACGGGGACGACCGGCAGGTTCATGCTTTCATGCGACCCAGGCTTTTGCTCTGTCTCCTTTATAGAGGATTTTGGTTAACGAGATCATACCGGGCGCAGTTCACGCGCCCGCCAGCTCTTCCTGGAGCGCTTCGATCACAGCGCGATTGAACGCGGGAATGTCGCCCGGCTTGCGGCTGGTGATCAGCGTGCCGTCGACCACGACTTCCTCGTCGAGCACATTGGCCCCGGCGTTGGCGAGATCGGTGCGTACCGAAGGCCAGCCGGTCACACGGCGCCCGTCGACCACGTCCGCCTCGACCAACAACCACGGCGCGTGGCAGATCGCCGCGACGATCTTGCGATCGTCGACGAACTCCTTGACGATGTCGATCACGCGCTGGTTCATCCGAAGCTTGTCCGGATTGGCCACGCCACCGGGGAGCACCAGCGCGTCGTACGCCGCAGTGTCCACCTGATTCACGGTGGTGTCGGGAGTGATGCTCTCACCCTTCTCACCCTGCTTCTCGCCGGTGATCGGATCGGGCGCGAGCGAAGCCAGCGTCACGCTGGCGCCCGCGTCGAGCAGCGCCTGGCGCGGGTCGAACAGCTCGGATTGCTCGAAGCCGTCGGTGGCGATCATCAGCACGCGCGCATTGGTCAGATCGGTCATGGGACTATCCTCGGCATTGGGGATTTGGCAGCGCAACCCGGCAGCCCGCCGCAGGTTCCGGAACGAAGCGGTGGGCCAGGCATTCATCGAGGCGCAGCGAGGAGGGCCGATGCCGCTCGACCAGATCGTTTACGTCGATGATCAGCAAACGGGGATCACGCGGCGCAAGATGCGCCACGGCTGGGGATATTGGGATGCGGACGGCCAGCGGATCACCGATCGCGAAGAGATCGACCGCCTCAACGCGATCGGCCTGCCCCCCGCCTACTCCAATGCCTGGTTCTGCCCCGATCCGCGCGGCCATATCCAGGCCACCGGCTACGACGACAAGGGCCGCAAGCAATATCGCTATCACCCGGATTTCCGCGAGGCGCAGGAGGCCGCCAAATATGATCGCTGCGCCGGCTTCGGGCATGCGCTTCCGCGTCTCCGCGCGCGCGTCCAGGCCGATCTGAGGCTGCGCGGGGCCTGCAAGCAGAAGGCAGTCGCCGCGGTCGTCCGCCTGCTCGACCTGGGCACGATTCGCGTCGGCAACGAAGCCTATGCGCAGGAGAACAAGAGTTTCGGCGCCACTACGCTGCGCAAGCGCCACGCCAAGGTGAAGGGTCAGACGCTCCGGCTCCAGTTCCGCGCCAAATCGGGCAAGCTGCGCGCAGTGACGATCACCGACGCGAGCCTGAGCCGCTTCGTCAAACGCTGCCAGGATCTGCCCGGCCAGCATCTGTTCGGCTGGCTGGACGACGCGGGCGAGGCGCACCCGGTCACCTCCAGCGACGTCAACGCCTATATTCGCGAGGCGACGGGCGAGGAGTTCACCGCCAAGCATTTCCGCACCTGGGGCGCGAGCGTGATCGCCTTCGAAGCACTTGCCACCGCAGTCTCGTACATCGGGCTCAAGACCATGCTCGAGCCCGTCACCGAGGCGCTGGGCAACACCCCTGCGATCGCGCGCAAATCCTATGTCCACCCCCGGCTGATCGAGCTCGCGCGCGACCGCGAGGCGCAGGCCGAGTTCCGTGCCGGGTTGCGGCTGCCCCGTGCGACCCGCTACCTCAGCCGCTACGAACGCGGGCTGATCGTCCTTCTGGAGGACGAGGAAGCCACCCCGCAATCCAAAGCAGCCTGACGGATTTCATGACCGACAAGACCGCCGCCACACCCCTTCCGCTGCCTTCGCCGGAGGCGCTCCAGGCGCAGACCACCACGTTGTTCCGTGAGAGCTGGCTGTGGATCCAGACCCATTGGCTCCAGATCCTGATCGCCGCGGGTGTCGCGGTCGGCATCGTGCTCCTGCTCCACATGATTCGCGCCTGGGCGCTCAAGCTCTGCGAACGCAGCGAGGGGGCGGGGAACTGGTATTCGATCATCGGCCGCGCAATCAGCAAGACGGGCAATTTCTTCATCCTGATGGTCGCGCTGCGGCTGGTCTCGGGCTACGCCCAGACGCCCGCAGCGATCGATTCCACCGCCGGATTCCTCTTCACGATCGCCGCGGTGTTCCAGGCCGCGATCTGGGTTCGCGAGATCATCTTCGGCCTGGTCGAACACCGGACGATGTCGGAGAATTATCACGGCCAGGCGCTGTCCAGCGCGATCGGCCTGATCCGGCTGCTCGTGTCGATCGCCGTGTTCGCGATCGCGCTGGTGGTGGTACTCAGCAACCTGGGCGTCAACGTCACCGGTCTTGTCGCCGGTCTCGGCGTCGGCGGCATCGCGATCGGCCTCGCCGCCCAGGGCATCTTCGGCGATCTGTTCGCGGCGCTCGCGATCATCTTCGACCGGCCGTTCCGCGTCGGCGAGAACATCAAGTTCGACCAGACGACGGGCACGATCGAAGCAATCGGGCTCAAGTCGACGCGGATCCGCTCGTTCAACGGCGAACTCCACGTCATCTCGAACCGCCAGCTGCTCGACAAGGAAATCCAGAATATCAGCGACCGCGTCCACATCCGCTTCGCCTGGATGCTCGGCGTCGCCTATGAGACGCCGCCGGAGAAGCTCGACCGCATCCCCGCAATGCTCAAGGAGATAGTCGAGGCCGAAGGGGCTACCGCCCCGCGCGCCGGCTTCGCCAATTTCGCCGCGAGCACGCTCGATTTCGAGCTGATCGTCGAAGTCCCGGGCGACAGTTGGGACATCGCCCATCCCACGCGGGACCGGATCGCGAACGCCATCATCCGCCGCTTCGCCGCCGAAGGCATCGCCTTCGCCTATCCTACCCAGACCAGCTACACCGCCGCGCCTGACGGCAGGCTCGTCCTCCCCTATCCCGAGGTTCAGCCGGTGGTCCGCGTCGACAAGGACCCGGACGAAGACCGCAAGCGTTGAAGCACATCCCCTGAGGAGAGTTCGATGTTCCGCGATCTTTCTTCGTCCGCGATCGTCGCGACGTCCGATCTCGACCGGGCACGACGCTTCTACGGCGACACGCTCGGGCTCGAAGCCATCGACACGTCCGAGGATGTGGTCGCCTACCGCACCGGCAGCACCCAGCTGACGGTCTATCGCTCGGACGCCGCCGGATCGAACAGGGCAAACGCAGTGGTGTGGGGCGCGCCTGAAGGCTTCGATGCGGCCGTCGCCGAGTTGCGCGGCAACAGCGTGCGCTTCGAGGAATATCCCGAGCTCGGCATGACCATCACCGACGGAGTCCATGCCGCGGGCGATTTCCGCGGCGTCTGGTTCAGGGACCCGGACGGAAACATCCTGCACCTCGTCAATATGTAGGTCCCTTTTTCGAATATTCGGTCCGGCACTCTGCGCGGGAATTCACCACTGCGCCCGTGTGTAATTCGGCAATTTTCCGGATTCCGGTCCGGCAGGGCTTGCGATTTGCCGCAGTGCTCCGGTAGATGGACGCGCGCCGGCTGAGACCGGCGTGGGAGGAGCCCTGGTGAATACGATCACCGTCGAGGAAATGGCAGCGCGTATCGGCACCGAGCGCGTGTCGGACTGGGTGGAGGTCACCCAGGCGATGATCGACAAGTTCGCCGATGCGACGGGCGATCACCAGTTCATCCACGTCGATCCCGCGCGCGCCGAGCAGACCCCGTTCGGCGGCACGATCGCGCACGGCTTCCTTTCTCTCTCGCTGATGCCGATGCTGGCGGCGCAGACCGGCGCGCCTGCGATCGCAGGCGCGCGGATGGGCGTGAACTACGGCGGCAACAAGGTCCGCTTCCTCACGCCGGTGCGCTCGGGCAAGCGGGTGCGCGGCCGCTTCACCCTGCTCAAATTCGTCGAGCGCCAGCCCGGCGTGTGGGAGCAGGTCCAGCAATATGTTCTCGAAATCGAAGGCGAGGAGAAGCCCGCGCTGATCGCCGAATGGATCGCGCTGGTTTACGTGTGACCCAATCTCCCCCTCCCGCGTGCGGGAGGGGCCGGGGGGTGGGCGCCCCGCCCTCCATATCCGAAACGCTCGCGGATAGCGGGCGCCCACCCAACCCCTCCCGCGCGCGGGAGGGGAGCGACAAGGAAGACCAATGTCCCGCTCCGCAGTCATCGTCTCCACTGCCCGCACTCCGATCGGCCGCGCCTATCGCGGTGCGTTCAACAACCTTCCCTCGCCCACGCTCGCGAGCCACGCGATCAAGGCCGCGGTCGAGCGCGCCGGGATCGAGCCGGGCCAGGTGGACGACGTGGTGTTCGGCGCCGCGCTCCAGCAAGGCGCGCAGGCGAGCAACATCGCGCGTACCGCGCTGCTCCGCGCCGGCCTGCCCGTCACGGTCGCCGGCATGTCGGTCGATCGCCAGTGCGCTTCGGGGCTGATGGCGATCGCCACCGCGGCCAAGGAGATCATGGTCGACAACATGGACATCGCAATCGGCGGCGGCGTCGAATCGATCAGCCTCGTCCAGACCCCGCAGATGCGAGTCCAGCCCGATCCCGAGCTGCTGGCGATGCACAAGGATATCTACATGCCGATGCTCCAGACCGCCGAGGTGGTCGCGGCGCGCTACGGCATCAGCCGCGAGCAGTGCGACGAATATGCGCTCCAGTCGCAGCAGCGCACCGCCGCCGCCCAGGCCGCAGGCAAGTTCGACGGAGAGATCGTCCCGGTCACTGCGACGATGAACCTCGTCAACAAGGAGACGAAGGAAGTCACGCAGAAGGAAGTCACGCTCGCCAAGGACGAGGGCAACCGGCCGGACACCAATGCCGAGGGTCTTGCCGCGCTACAGCCGGTGCTCCCGAACGGTACCGTCACTGCGGGCAACGCCAGCCAGCTCTCCGACGGCAGCGCCGCAAGTGTGCTGATGGAAGAGAAGCTCGCCGAGAAGCGTGGGCTCCAGCCGCTCGGTCGCTACGTCGGCATGGCAGTTGCCGGCACCGAGCCCGACGAGATGGGGATCGGCCCGGTCTTCGCGATCCCCAAGCTGCTCGACCGCTACGGCCTCAAGATGGACGATGTCGGGCTGTGGGAATTGAACGAGGCCTTCGCGGTCCAGGTCCTCTATTGCCGGGACAAGCTCGGCATCCCGAACGAGCTGCTCAACGTCAACGGCGGGGCAATCTCGATCGGCCACCCCTATGGCATGTCGGGCGCGCGCATGACCGGCCACGCGCTGATCGAAGGCAAGCGCCGCGGCGCGAAATATGTCGTCGTCACCATGTGCATCGGTGGCGGCATGGGCGCGGCGGGGCTGTTCGAGGTGTTGTAAGGATTCCCCTCAGCGAACCCGCGTGAAATAGTTGGTCCGCATCACCGGCTTGCCATCCGTGGTGAAGTAGACCGCGGTCTCGATCTGCGTGTTCCCGTCCCCCGCGACGGTGAAGATGCGGGTCGAGGCGGGGACTCCGCCCTTGGCCAGCGACATGATCAGTACGTCGGGGACAGGCATCTTCACCGCGGTCATGTCCGCTTCGATGCTGCCCTCGACGGGCACCGGCGTGCCGTCGAGCGCATAGGTCGATTTGGCTCGGCTCTCGGCGCCGCTCCCGTCGACGATGTGGACCTCGGTCGACCATTTGCCGCCGCCCGCGTCGCTGAAGGTGATGGTGACGCTTTTGGGCCTCGCCTCGGGCGGCACAGGCATGCGCGACAGATCGAGCGCCCAGCTTCCCAGCAGCGGGGAGGTGGAGGACGTCCGGGCTGGCGCAGGAGAGGCCCACATTGCGCTCGCGAGCAAGAACGTTGCGATGAATGCCTTCATTCCACCTCTCCATCTGTATGGTGGAATGTTACATCATCGCCAGCGCGTTTGCACATCCTTCATAGTTGCACGTTATCGCACCGACAACGCTGCCAGCAGCCTCGCGTTTTCGTTTCCGTAACCACTGGTAGCGATAACAACGACGGACCTCCGAAAGATGGAGGCTACGAAGAGGGGGAGCGATGACGCAGGATCTGGCGCTGGTGGCCGATATCGGCCGCCAATCGGTGCGGTTCGGACTGACCGGCGGCGAGGCGGGACTGATGCCGCGCGACGTGCGCAAGTTCATGACTGCGGAGCACGCGACCTTCACCAGCGCGCTCGTCTCCTATCTAAACGGCGTCGGGCTGGCCGACGCGCAGCTTCCCAGCGTCCTCGCGGTCGCGGGCGTGGCACGCGGCGACCTGATCAATCTTACCGGGAGCCGCTGGTACATTTCGCTGTCGGGTGTCGAGGCGGTTTTGCGCGTCCGCCCGCGCGCGCTCAACGAGTGCGCAGCCAATGCGCTCGCGCTCACCTTGCTTCCGGGCAGCGCCTTCACGCCGCTCAGGGGACCGCTGCCCCGCGCGGTCGAGCCCGGCGGCAACTATGTCGTGATCGGCGTGGGCACGGGTCTCGGCGTATCGGCGCTGATCACATCGAGCGGGAAGCTCGTGCCGATCGAAAGCGAGGCGGGCCACATCAGCTTCGCGCCCAAGAGCGCCAATGGCCGAACCTTCGCTCAGCATTGCGAGGGGCGCGGTCATTCGCTCGAGATCGAAACGCTGCTCAGCGCCTCGGGGCTGCTGCTCGCCTATGAGGCGCTGTCGGGCGGCAAGCGCCTCGAAAAGCCCGAGGATGTCACTCGCAACGTGGGCCGCGATCCCAATTGCGCGGCTGCGATCGCGATGTGGGTCGAGCATCTGGGCGCATTCGCCGGCGACCTTGCGCTCACCTTCGGCGCGTGGGACGGCGTGTTCCTCACCGGCGCAATCCCGCGCGCGCTCCAGCCGCAGCTGATGGATCCGGGCTTCCGCCGGCGCATGGAGGAGAAGACTGCCTTCCGCCGCCAGCTCTCCGAGGTCCCCGTCGCGCTGGTCAATCGCAACGACCTGGAGCTGCTCGGTGCCGCAGCGGCGCTGGGCCACGCCTGACCCAAGGGAAACCGCGCCGCCCCCGCTCGTTCTCTCCCGGCAACCCTTGGGAGAGAATGGATGGACGAACAGCAGAGCGACGATCCCGCCGCGGTGCGCAAGCGGATGTGGGAGAAGCTGGCCAAGAGCCCATTCGTCATGGTCAAGCGTATGGGCACTCAGGACCATGCCGAGCCGATGACGGCGATTCTAGACCCTGATGCCGACGGGCAATTCTGGTTCTACACCAAAAAGGACAACCGCATCGCGCCGGGCGGCCCGGCGATGGCGCAGGTCGTGACCAAGGACCACAAGCTCTTCGCCTGCATCATGGGCAACCTCGTCGAGGAGCGCGATCCCGCCGTCATCGACAAATATTGGTCGAACATGATCGAGGCCTGGTTCGACGGCGGGCGCAACGACCCCAGCCTGCTCATGCTCCGCTTCGAGTTGCAGGATGCCGAGATCTGGGAGGGCGACGAATCGCTCGGCGGCAAGTTCAAGATGCTGACGGGCATGAAGATCAAGCCCGAGGAAGCCGGGCGCCACGTCGAGACGGCGTTGTAGCCGGCTTGCCGCGGAGGGGCCGCTCGGCGATACCGCGCCGATGGGTCCCTCCCTCGCACATCGAATCCGCGTCGAGGCACATGCCGTGTGGCTGGCGGTACGCGATCCGCGCACGCCGCTGCCCGCGCGGCTGTTTGGCGTGCTCGTCGCCGCCCATGCGCTCTCGCCGATCGACCTGGTGCCGGACTTCATCCCCCTACTCGGGCTGATCGACGACGCCGTGCTCATCCCGCTCGGCGTCTGGCTGTTCGAGAAGATGGTGCCCGCGGCGCTGTTTGCCGAGCATCGCGCCCGCGCCGAGATCGAGACGCAGCGCCCGGTCAGCTGGGCCGGAGTGCTGATCGTCGTTGCGATCTGGGCCGCGGTCGCCTGGCTGGTCTGGAGCCTCGTCGCGACCAGCGAATACAACTGACGCCGTCCACTCAGGACGCGCTCAGCCGCCGTTCTCCGCCATCCACTTCTCGAGCACGGGCGCGATCCGCGTCCGCCATTTGGAGCCGTTGAAGATGCCGTAATGCCCCACACCCTCGGCGAGGTGGTAATGCTTCTTGGCCGCGGGGAGCTTGGTGGCGATCTTGAGCGCCGCCTTGGTCTGGCCGATCCCCGAGATGTCGTCGCGCTCGCCTTCGATCGCGAGCAGGCCCACGTCGGTGATCGCCGCCGGGTCGACCTTGCGCCCGCGGTGCGTCATCTCGCCCTTGGGCAGCGCATGCGCCTGGAACACCACGTCGATCGTCTGGAGGTAGAATTCGGCGGTCATGTCGCACACCGAGCGATATTCGTCATAGAAGCGCATCGTCGCGTCGGCGCTGTCGTCGTCGCCCTGGACGAGGTGCTTGAACATCTCCCAATGGCTGATCATGTGGCTGCCGAGGTTCATCGTCATGAACCCAGCGAGTTGCAGGAAGCCCGGATAGACCTTCCGTCCCGCGCCCGGATACATCATCGGCACCGTGGCGATCACGTTCTGCTCGAACCAGGCGTGCGGCCGCTCCGTCGCCAGCGTGTTGACCGCGGTCGGGGCCTCGCGCGTGTCGATCGGGCCGCCCATCATCGTCAGCGTCTTGGGGCGGTTGGGATGCTTGTCGGCGCTCATCAGCGCCACCGCGGCGTAGCAGGGGACCGACGGCTGGCACACCGCCAGCATGTGCGGCCGCGGATCGCCCTCCGCGCCGATATGCTCGAGGAAGGCGACGATGTAATCGATGTAGTCGTCGAGGTCGAAGCGCCCTTCGACGAGCGGCACCAGCTTCGCGTCGCGCCAGTCGGTGATGTAGACGTCGGCGACCGGCAGCATCCGCTCCACCGTGCCGCGCAGCAGCGTGGCATAATGGCCCGACATCGGCGCGACGATCAGCAGCTTAGGCCCGCCCTCGACGCCCTTGCGCACGAAGCGCTTGAGCTGGCCGAAGGGCTTTCGGAGCACGATCTCTTCATGAACGTCCACCTGGCGGCCATCCACCTGGGTGTGGTCGAGCCCGAAATCGGGCTTGCCGCGCGGCGCCGCAGCATGGCCGAACACTTCGAGCGCGGAGGCGAGCACCGGGCCGCCGCCGAAATAAGCGAAGGGATTGGCCGGATTGTTGAGCAGACCCGCGGAGAAATTGGCCCATGCGCTGGCCCCGGCGAGGAGCGAGCGTTGAATTTCGTAAGCGTCGTAGAGCATCGAATTCCTTCCACCGTCCCCGCGGAAACGGCGGCGGTTCATCCAATTCTATATAGCGTGCGCGTGTTGCGGTGCAACGTCGCCTCGGGGAATGTACGAAGATGCGGTATGGTTGCGGGACAGGCGGCTCGACGCTCTCCCGCAAGCGGCAGGAGACGATGCGACCTGCAGGAACCAGGGAAGTGGTTCCCCTTCCCCCCCAATCACGCTAGGCGCGCGCCATGGCCGATCCCGTCCCGCCTGCCTCTGCCGCGGCGCCACCCCGACGCAAGCTGAGCAATCTCCTCATCGTCTGGGGCTTCACCCGCCGCTATCCGCTGCAGCTGACGGTGGCCACGCTCGCGCTGCTGGCATCATCGATCGCAACCCTGTGGATCCCGCGGACCTTCAAGCAGATCGTCGACAACGGCTTCGCCGCCGGCGCTGACACCAGCCGGATCGGCGTCTATTTCCACGGGCTGCTGCTCGTCGTCCTCGCGCTGTCGATCGCGACCGCGGTGCGCTTCTACTTCGTCTCTTGGGTCGGCGAGCGCACCGTCGCGGACATCCGCAAGGCCGTCCATCGCAACCTGCTGCGCCTCCCGCCCAAATGGTTCGAGGAGAACCGCCCCTCGGAGATCGCCTCGCGCCTCACGTCGGACACTGCGATCATCGAGATGGTCGTCGGCAGCACCGTCTCGACCGCGCTGCGCAACCTGCTCACCGGCATCGGCGGCGTGATCTATCTGTTCGCGCTCGCCCCCGCGATTGCGCTCTATCTGATCATCGGCCTGCCGCTGGTGGTGCTGCCGATCGTGTGGCTCGGCGGTCGCGTCCGCCAGCTCTCGCGCTCGAGCCAGGACCGGATCGCCGACATCGGCGCGATCGCCTCCGAGACGCTCGGCGCGATGCGCATCGTCCAGGCCTTCGGGCAGGAGAAGCGCGAGGCTGAGCGCTTCGACGGCGCGGTGCTCCGCAGCTTCGCCGCCGCCAAGCAGCGGTTCGCGCTGCGTGCAGTGATGACCGCGCTGGTGATCGGCCTGCTCTTCACGGCGATCACGCTGATCATGTGGGATGCGGTGTCGGGCGTCGCCGCCGGGCGGATATCGGGTGGATCGATCACTGCGTTCGTGATCACCGCCGGGCTCGTCACCGGTTCTTTCGGCGCGCTTACCGAGACTTATGGCGAGCTACTGCGCGGCTCGGGCGCCGCCAGCCGGCTTGCCGAGCTGCTGTCCGAGCAGCCCGACATCGCCCCGCCTGCGCAGCCGATCGCACTGCCCCAGCCTCCGCTCGGGGCGATCGCGTTCGAGCATGTGATCTTCCGCTATCCCACACGCCCCGAAGTCTCGGCGCTGACCGACTTCTCGCTCGACGTGAAGCCGGGCGAGACCGTGGCGGTCGTAGGGCCTTCGGGCGCGGGGAAGTCGACGCTCTTTCAGCTTCTCCAGCGCTTCTACGATCCCGAGGCGGGCACGGTCCGCGTCGACGGAGTCGATGTGCGGAGGGCCGATCCGGCAGACGTTCGCGGGCGCATGGCGATCGTGCCCCAGGAAACTGTGATCTTCGCCGCATCGGCGCGTGACAACCTGCGCTACGGCGCATGGGATGCTTCGGACGAAGCGATCTGGGCCGCGGCGCAGGCCGCCAACGCCGCCGACTTCCTGCGCGACCTGCCCCAGGACCTCGACACGTTCCTCGGCGAAGGCGGCGCACGCCTCTCGGGCGGTCAGCGCCAGCGCATCGCGATCGCCCGCGCGCTGCTCCGCGACGCGCCCATCCTGCTGCTCGACGAAGCCACCTCCGCGCTCGATGCGGAGAGCGAGCGCCTGGTCCAGGACGCGCTCGAACGGCTGATGGCGAATCGCACCACGCTCGTCATCGCCCACCGCCTGGCCACCGTCCGCGCGGCGGGCCGGATCATCGTGATGGACGAGGGGCGCATCGTCGAAACCGGCACCCATGCTGAGCTCGTCGCCCAGGGCGGGCTTTACGCGCGCCTTGCGGCATTGCAGTTCCACGACATTTCGGGATCCGGGCCAACTTGATGTAGAATCTGCGTAGCAGTCTGCGCAGGGGGGACATGGCGGCCTTGGCGAGCATCGGCGGTGTTTTGGCGATCCTGCTCGCGCTGGGCATCGCGATCGGGTTGCTCGATCGTCGCAGCTTCTCGTTCGGTTGGCTGCTCGGGGCGGCAGCGCTCGTCTTCCTCAACGACGCGCTCCTGACACGTGCCTATGGAATCTTGCCCGATCTGTTCACGGGCGCCGACTGGAATTGGCAGGGCAAAACGCTCGCGCTGGCCGCGACGCTGGCCGTCGCGGCGCTGCCCGCCTTCGGATGGGCGCGCGTCGGACTGACCCTGCGTCAGGACACGGGCAGCCTAGCCGCGTCCATCCCCGTAGCGCTGTTCTATTGCGCGTTCTTTGCGGCGCTCGCGATAGCCTTTCCGCCGGAACCCGCGTCGAATGAAACCATTGCATTTCAGCTCACGATGCCCGGCCTCGAGGAAGAACCCTTCTATCGCGGCATCCTGCTCTTCGCGCTGGATCGAGCCTATCGCGGCCGGGTTCGCTTCCTTGGCGTCGAGTGGGGATGGGGCGCATTGCTGTCGTGCGTCGTCTTCGGACTTGCGCACGCGTTCGGCTATTCGAGCGAAGGGTACGCCTTTGACCCGCTGACGATGGCACTCACTGCCATCCCGTCGCTCATCGCAGTATGGCTACGTCTGCGCACTGGAAGTTTGCTGCTTCCGATCACGCTGCACAACTTCGGCAACGCCGTTTCCTTGATTGTCTAGCTTGCGCGGAGCCGCATTCTTAGAAAGAGAGGTATCAATCGACTGGAGTGGAAAAATGGCTGAGTTCGACATCCTCGTCTACGGCGCCACGGGCTTTACCGGCCGCTTGGTCGCCGAATATCTCGCAAACCATTATGCCGACGGCAGCCTCAAATGGGCGATGGCCGGTCGTTCGCTCACCAAGCTTCAGGGGGTCCGCGATGAGATTGGCGCGGCGGCGGACACACCGCTGGTCACCGCGAACGCCGATGACCCCGCCAGCCTCGATGCGATGGTCAAGCGCGCGTCGGTGGTGATCACCACCGTCGGGCCCTACCAGCTCTACGGCGAGGCGCTCCTCGCCGCCTGCGCGAAGAACGGAACCGCCTATGTCGATCTGTGCGGCGAGCCCGCCTGGATGCGGCAGATGATCGACAAGTACGAAGCCACAGCAAAGGCGAGCGGCGCCCGCATCGTCTTCTCGTGCGGCTTCGATTCGATTCCCTTCGATCTCGGGGTCTGGACCGCGCAGGAAGAGGCGAAGCGCCGCTTCGGCCGCCCCGCGCCGCGCGTGAAGGGGCGAATCCGAGCGATGAAGGGCACCTTCTCGGGCGGCACCTTCGCCAGCGGCAAGGCGACGATGGCGGCGGCCGCGAAGGACCCGTCGATCCTCAAGCTCATGGTCGATCCCTTCGCGCTCGCGCCGGGCTTCGACGGGCCCCATCAGCCGAACGGCATGGTCCCGCACTATGACGAGGCGGTCGAGGCGTGGGTGGCACCCTTCATGATGGCGGTGATCAACACCAAGAACGTCCACCGCACCAATTTCCTCGCCGGCCATCCCTATGGCACCGACTTCCAGTACGACGAGATGATGATCGCGCCCGGCATCGGCGAGCTCGGCAAGGCCGCGGCGGAGGCGATCGCCAAGATGAACCCAATGAACGCGGACAAGGGCCCGGCGCCCGGCGAAGGTCCGAGCAAGGAAGAGCGTGAGTCCGGCTTCTACGAGATAGCCTTCGTCGCCGAGATGCCGGGCGGCGAGAGTGTCACCGCAGTGGTCAAGGGCGACAAGGACCCGGGCTATGGCTCGACGAGCAAGATGATCGCCGAAAGCGCGCTCTGCCTGCTCCGCGACGTGGCGGAAGAGGGCAAGGGCGGCATCTGGACCGCCGGCGCGCTGATGCCCGAAGCGCTGCGCAAGCGGCTGGAGGCGCATGCCGGGCTGACGTTCACGACGAGTTCATGACGGCTATGGAACAACTATCGTGCCAGAATGCACGAGGTGCCCCATGCGCATCGCTCCGCTCGTTCTTTTTGCCGCGCTGATCCTGCCGCTACCCGCCGTCGCCCAGAGTCTCGGCAGCTACACCGGCGCCACTGCACCCAGCCCGCGCGCGGGCAATTGGGGCGGCGGCATCGCCCAGCCGCGCGGCGGCTACCGCACCGAACGCGCAGGCGGGCCGCAGACCGACTTCAGCTACGGACGCGAGCTCGGCAAGATCCGCCGCGAGATCCGCAGGGCGCAGGACAATGGGCAGATCACGCGCAGCGAAGAGCGCGCATTGCTTCGCCAGAGCCGCCGGATCGGCGGCTTCGGCTATCGGGCTTCTGCCGGAGGGTTCTCCCATTCGGAGAATGCCGGGCTACGCGGCCAGATCGAGATGCTCCGTACCCAGGTAACCGCCGCCCGCACGCGCGGGACCATGCGTTAGCACCAGCCCTTCCGTGCACCTAAGGACTCCAATGCGGGTCTATGAAAGCGTGGTAGCCGGAGGGCCGCTCAGCCCTTGTAGAACAGCAGCAAGGTCGCCGCGATCGCAAGGCACACCGCGATCACGATCGGAACGAGCTTTCGCCGCCGTCGCCCTTCCGCTGCGTCGCGCGCGGCCAGGTCGATCCAGTAGAGCCCCGGCTGCGCGACGCGGATCACGCCGCTCTTGACCATCCGATCGAACTGGCGCTGCTCCATCGGAGTCGGGGGTCTGTATTCGATCGCCTCCTCGGGGCTGATCGCGCGCCAGACGTAGAAATGATTGATCACGCGCCGCCGGGCACGCGCAGCCGCCGCGGCCTGGATCGGAACGACATTCCCCGCTGTATCCATCGCGTCTCCCCTCAGCGCTTGCGGCCCTGGTGGCGGATGCCGGGCGGACGGCCGCGGCGCTTGATCTCGCGCTTCGGCCCTCTCCCCCGCGCCTCGCGCCCGCCGTCGTCACGGCTCGATGCCGAACCCTTGCCGTCGGGCAACTCGAAGCGCAACGCGCCCGAGATCGGGTTTGCTTCCACCAGCCGCAGCGGCAGGCGCTGGCCCAATGCGAAGCTCTCGCCGGTGCTTTCTCCGATCAGTTGACGGCTGGTCTCGTCGTAGCGGAAATATTCGGTACCCAAGTCGCGCACCGGCACCAGCCCGTCGCCGCCGATCCCTTCGATCGTCGCGAAGAAGCCGAAATTCTGCACGCCGGTGATCCGCGCCTCCATCACGGAGCCGACATGCTCGGACAGATAGGCGGCGACATAGCGGTCGATCGTCTCGCGCTCGGCCTCCATCGCGCGGCGTTCGAGCTGGCTGATGCTCTCGCCGATCCGGTCCATCGTCGCCGCCTCGTCGAAGGTCAGTCCGCCCGGCCCCAGCTTGTACGCCTCGGCCAGCGAACGGTGGACGATCAGGTCGGCATAGCGGCGGATCGGCGAAGTGAAGTGGGCATAGCTGCCCAGCGACAGCCCGAAGTGCCCGTGGTTCTCGGGCCCGTAATAGGCCTGGGTCTGGGTCCGCAGCACCTGCTCCATCACCTGCGGGCGGAAATCCGATTCGCCGACCCGCTCGAGGATGCGGTTGAAGGTCGCGGGCTTGATCACCTGGCCCAGCGCGAACTCGACGTCGAAGGTCTTGAGATATTCCTTGAGCGCGACCAGCTTTTCGCGCGCCGGCGGCTCGTGGACGCGGTACATCACCGGCGCCTTCTTCGCCTCCAGCGCCTTGGCCGCGGCGACGTTGGCCGCGATCATGTAATCCTCGATCAGCTTGTGCGCGTCGAGCCGCTCGCGGGGGGCGACCGAGAGGATCCGCCCCATCTCGTCGAGCATGATCCGCCGCTCGGGCAGGTCCAGGTCGAGCGGCTCGCGCTTCTCCCGCGCCTTGTAGAGCGCGCGCCAGCAATCCCACAGCGGCCGGAGCGCAGTCTCGGTCAGCGGATGCTCGATCGTGCCGTCGATCGCCGCCTGCGCGTCCTCATAGGCGATGTTCGCCGCGATCCGCACCACCGCCCGGCTGAACCGCCAGCTCTTGAGCGCACCGTCCTTGGAAACCTGGAGGTGGCAGGCCATCGCTGCCCGGTCGGCGCCTTCCTTGAGCGAGCAGACCTCGGCCGAAAGGATCTCGGGCAGCATCGGCACGACGCGATCGGGGAAATAGACCGAGTTGCCGCGCTTGCGCGCCTCGCGGTCGAGCACCGAGCCGGGGCGGACGTAGAAGCTCACGTCGGCGATCGCGACCACGGCCTTCCACCCCCCGGCGTTCGCCGGGTCGTCGTCGGGCGTGGCCCAGACGGCGTCGTCATGGTCGCGCGCATCGGCCGGGTCAATCGCGACGATCGGCAGGTGCGTGAGGTCTTCCCGCTCCCCCAGCGCCTGCTCCGAAACGCGCTCCGCCTCGGCGAGCAGTTCTTCGGAGAAGACGTTGGGAATGCCGTGCCGGTGGATCGCGATCAGCGAGAAGCTCCGCGGCGCGAACGGATCGCCCAGCCGCTCGGCGACCCGCGCGAAGATCCGCGGCGGCTTGCCTGCCTTCTCGGCGAGCACCAGGTCGCCGGGCTCGGCGCCGTTTCGCTCGGAGATGGGGTAGCTGCGGCGGTCCTTCTTCTCGACGCCCTGGAGGTAGAGCCGTCCCCCCTCCTCGTGCACCACGCCGAGCATCTGCTCCTCGCCGCGCGCGAGCTTCTTCATCGGGTGCGCGATCCAGCCGTTGCCCGCCTCTTCGGTGCGCGCGAGGATGCGGTCGCCGATGCCCAGCGCGCTGCGCTTGCCCCGCTGCTCGCGAACCCGCAGCCGCGGCACCGGGATGCCCTCCGCTTCCCAGCGCTCGGGCACTGCCCATACCGTGTCGCCGCCGGCGTCGGTCACGCGGAGCACGGTCACCTTGGGCACGCCGCCCATCTTGTGGAAAGCGCGGCCCGGAGCGGCATCGATCAGCCCCTCGTCGCTCATATCCTTGAGGAGAGCCTTGAGCGCGATCTTGTCCTGGCCATTGAGCCCAAAGGCCCGGGCGATCTCGCGCTTGCCGGCGGGCGTGTCGGACGATGTGATGAAGTCGAGGATCTGCTGCCGGGTGGGCAGGCCTGCTCTTGTTTTAGTTCTTGCCATTCGATCCTCACATAGGGACTCGCGACCAGCCTACCAACTCCTTAGTGAGACACGTGTGCCCTATGATCTTCTCATCGTCGGCGGCGGGATCAACGGGTGCGCGATCGCCCGCGAGGCCGCGCTCAATGGTCTGAGCGTACTGCTCGTCGAGAAGGACGACCTTGCCGGACACACCTCCTCCGCCTCGACCAAGCTGATCCACGGCGGGCTGCGCTATCTCGAGAACTGGCAGTTCCGGCTGGTGCGCGAGGGGCTGCACGAGCGCGAGCGGCTATTGGCCGCAGCGCCCCACCTGATCCGGCCCATGGCCTTCGTGCTGCCCCATGCCCATTCGGTGCGACCGTGGTGGATGGTCCGCGCCGGCCTCTACCTCTACGACATGCTCGCCGGCGCATCGAGCCTGCCGCGCTCGCGTGGCCTGAACGAGCATGACGCGGACTATAGGGCTCCGCTTGCCGATACCCGCCGGGGCTTCGTCTATTCGGACGCGTGGGTCGACGATGCACGGCTAACTCTCGTCAACGCGCTGGACGCGGCCGCGCAGGGTGCGGAAATCGCGACCCGCACGGCGCTCCTGTCCGCCCGCCGCTTCGAAAGAGTCTGGCACGCCCAGCTATCGGATGGGCGCGAAGTGCAGACGCGCTGCCTGGTCAACGCCGCCGGCCCCTGGGTGATGGAGCTGCTCGGCAAGGCGGGGGTCGCCACGTACTCGCGGGTCCGGCTGGTGAAGGGCAGCCACATCGTCGTGCCGCGGCTGTTCGAGGGCGATCACGCCTATATCCTCCAGCAGCCCGACCGCCGCATCGTGTTCGCCATTCCCTATGAGGATCGCTTCACGGAGATCGGCACCACCGACGTTCCCGTCGAACGTCCAGAGGACGCAGTCTGCTCACCGGAGGAAGTCGACTATCTCTGCGCGGCGGCGAACCGCTACTTCGCTCGACAGGTCACCTCCGGCGACGTGGTATGGAACTGGTCCGGGGTCCGCCCATTGCACGACGACGGCACCGACGCTGCGCAATCGGTGACGCGCGACTATCTGCTCGAGCTCGACCGCGAAGGCGCGCCGATCCTGTCGGTCTTCGGCGGCAAGATCACTACGGCACGCGCGCTGGCAGAGGAAGCCGTCGAGAAGATCGGCGGCGCACTGAATGTCGTGACCAGCGCCCGCACGGGCGCGCGGGTCTTCCCCGGGGGTGCCATCCCCGCTTTCGATCATTTCCTCCAGCAGGTCCGCGCCACCTGGCCCTTCCTCGGCGCGGCGCGCTCGCTTCGCATGGCCCGCGCCTATGGCAGCCTGCTCGGCGAGATGCTGGCCGGGGTCGGGGACGAGGCGGAAATGGGGCAGCCGCTGGGCGCCGGGCTCACCGAAGTGGAGGCCCGATGGATGCACGATCGCGAGTGGGCGCGGACACCCGAAGACGTGCTGTTCCGGCGCAGCAAGCTCAGGCTGCACATGAGCGAGGCCGAACGCGCACAGTTTGCCGCATGGTGGGCAGCAACCATCGATTAACCAATTGTTGATAACTGGGAATGTAGCCATGCCACCCGGGGGCGAGAGGGCAATGGCGACAAGGCTTTCACAATATCGAAGCGTGGGACCGGCGCTCGTCGAGCAGCGCGCGGCGGAGCGGCATCGCATCATCGTGTCGCAGGCCACGCTTCGCAGCCACAGCGAGGAGCCCGTCGAGGCGACGCTGCACGACCTTTCGGTCTACGGCTGCCGCCTTGCCTGCTCGACCGAGCACCAGCAGGGCGAACGGCTCTGGCTGCGGCTCAAGGGCACCACCCCCGTCGCCGCGACCGTCGTCTGGAACGACGGGAACCACATCGGCTGCCGCTTCGACGCGCCGATCGAGCGCAGCCTGATGCGCTCGCTGACGCTGGTGATCTGCTGATCCGCGATCAGCTATAGGCGATCCACCGCCCCAGCGTTCCCGCCGACAACCAGAGCAGCAGCGACACCGCAGCCATCAGACGTCCGAGCGGAGGCACGGTCCCGCCCGCCTCGACGCGCCGCTGCCACGCCAGCCGGAAGATCAGCGCGTTGCCAAGCGCAAGCACGATCAGCACCAGCTTGCGGTGAAAGGTCTCCGAACGGGCCAGCGCGGCGCCGTCGGCAGCGAAGAGGATCGTGCCGCTCGCTGCCAGCACCACCAGCCCCGCCAGCGCGACCGGGGTGAGCGCCCGCGACAGGGGTGCCGCGGGGATTGCACGCCACAGCCCGGCGAGCCGCAAGTCGACCACGCCGATACCGCCCACCAGCATAACCAGTCCGAGCAGGTGGAACGTGTTCGCCACCGGATAGGCCCAGGCGGCACCGCGCGACCACTGGCTCACGCCCGCCGCGTCGAGCCACTGGGCCCATCCGAGCAGCGCTGCTTCCACGCCTCAGCGCAGCTCGACCGTCTTGTCGCCGACCTTCACGCGCTCGATCCGCATCTCGGCAGTGCCGTCCTTTCGGGCATAGCCGACCAGCGTCACGGTCTGGCCCTTGTCGATCATCGCAGAGGTGAGCCCGCGGGCCTCCATCCGCGAGACTGGCGCCAGGACGACGTTCCACTGCTTTCCCTGCCAGCGCATCGTCGCGCTTCCGTGCGGGTTGGACCACGAGACGTTCTGGAGCGTGCCGGTCAGCGTAAGCGGCTTGGATTCGTCGTAGGAGCTCCAGCCGTGGTGCGCGAGCGCCGCACTGGGGAGCGCCACCATCAGCGCGGCAGCGAAGAACCTGGTTCGAGACATCAGCCTTCCTCCAATCGCCCCCGGGGCGAGCTTACCCCAGGCCGCTCCGGCAGCTCAATAGCCGCCTGCCCCTTCCAGCCGCCGAGAACCGCGCTGCTGGTGAACCGCGCGGCGGCGGCCGCATCGAGGAAACGGCGAGTGGCCGACGCAGGGCCCGCGCCCGGACCGCGGCTGGCGTATTCGAACAACCGGGCCTCCTGCGGGGTGAGGCGGCGCGGTTCGCCGTCCGGGCCCTTGTATCCCATCCAGGTCCAGCCCTCGCGCTTGATATGCGCATCCATCCAGCAGCGCAGGAATACCGACTGACCGGTGAGCGCCATGTTGCCGCCCGCGCGCCAGGGCCGGCCCAGCCACGTCGAACGTGCCGGGACGCCAGCCTCGCGCAGCAGCCGACAGCGATCGAACACCAGCCCGAACGGCTGGCCGGCAGGCGTGCTCGGGGCGGAGAGATAGCCCGAATTGGGGGCGCCCGGCACGAAGCGCGTGACGATCTCGCACCGTTCGAACCACGCCGCGGCGCCGCCGAAGATGAAGTCCACTCCGCCGACGATTCGGCAGCGCGAAACCCGCGAGCGCGCCTGCAGGTAGAAAGTGTCCTGATAGCCTTCGAGCGTGCAATCCTCGACCAGTGTGCGGTCCGCCTCCGCACGGATCATCAGCGCCACCGCCTGGGCCCCGTTGCCGGCGCTGTCGCGCCGCGCACCGATATAGTCGAAGCTGTTTCGGATCGTGAGGTTGCGCAGCGTCACCCCCGGCGCGGCGACGGTCAGCGTTGCCGTTCGGCCGGTACCCCAGGTGCCGCCTTCCGGATGGGGTATTCCCGCGTAGGTGCCGAAGCTCAGCACCGTATCGGGGCCGCTGCCGATGATCGTGACGTTGGGCACGCTGACCGTCAGCTTCTCGACCAGCAGCCCCGGCCGCACGAGGATGCGGAAGGGGCGCCCGCCCGCTGCGGCGGCCTTCGCCAGGGCGGCGGCGAGCGTGCCGGTTCGCGGATCGACCACCGCATCCCATCGCGCCTCGGCTCGCGCCGCCAGCGGCAGCGCCAATGCGCCCGCGAGGAAGGCGCGGCGGCCGGTCACCAGCGGTAATTGAAGCTGATGCTGATCCTCTTGTCCCTGCCCGAACCGGGCGCGACTTCGTGGCGCAGCCAGCTTTCCCACAGCAGCACCGTTCCCGGTTCGGGCGAAACCTCGACGAAGCTCCGCAGCATCTCCGGCGCATCCGCGCGGCGCGGCGGCGCGGCCATCAGCATCGCGAGGCGCGGATCCTCGAACTTCAGGCCCCGCGATCCTGGCGGCAGCGCGACGTAGAGCGTGCCGGAGACGACACTGTGCGGGTGGATGTGCCCGCTGTGCCCGCCCTTGCCGTCGAGGACGTTGACCCACAGGCTGTCGAGCTTGAGCTTCCGCCCGCCGAGATCGAAGGCGCACGCCTGGGCGAAGCGGGCGACGTGCTTGTCGAGCAGGCGCTTCAGATCCGCGAAACCGGGATCGCGGATCGGCAGGTCGTTGAGCGAGCCGTAGCTGGTATAGCCGCGATAGCCGTGCTCGCGGCACCAGCGCTTGCCCGCTGCGTCATCCTCGGCGAGCTGGAGGCACGAATCCTCCAGCGCCTCGACCAGCTGCGCGTCGCCCAGCGGCTCCTGATAGACCAGCGAGGCGAACAGCGTGCGCATCAATAGGCGCGCGCGACCAGGATTCGCTCGACTGCGGGCCGGCCGGTGAAGATGCAGTTGCCCTCCGCAGGCGCGGCGCCGGCCGGCACGTTGCGGAAGGTCAGCTTGAGCGCCTTGAGCCGCTCGACTGCCTTGTCGAGCTCATCGCCCGTCGGCTTGGCCCAATTGACCTCGACCCAGCCGGGATAGCGGATGTTCTCGTCGAAGGCAGCGGCGAGCGCGTCGAAATCCGCCACGTCGCGGCGGATGTTCGCATCGGTGCGCGCACGGGCCTGATCGTAGAGCGACTGCTGGATGCTCTCCAGCAGCTGGGTCGCCTCGTCGACGAACTGGGCGCGCGGCAGGATCGCGCTGTCGAGCTTGCCGTCCTCGCGATAGAGCCGGTCGCGGCGGATGACCGAGACGTTCGCGCCGGCGACATCGCGTCCGCCGACCTCGAGCACCAGCGGCGCGCCCTTCTTGACCCAGGCCCAGCGCTTGTTAGCGGCTTTGGCGGGACGCAGATCGAGCAGCGCGCGCACCGGCTCGCCGAACACGCTGAGCATCGAGAGCTGCTGCTGAAGCTCCTTGCAATAGTCGACGATCGCCGCGTCTTCGGGCACGTCGCGCAGCATCGGCACGATCACGATCTGCCAGGGCGCGACGCGCGGCGGCACGCGCAGCCCGTCGTCATCGCCGTGCGTCATGATCAGGCCGCCGATCATGCGCGTCGACATGCCCCAGCTCGTCGTCTGTGCATATTCGAGCTGCCCTTCGGCATTCTGGAACCGGATGTTCTGCGCATGCGCGAAATTGGTGCCCAGGAAATGGCTTGTGCCCGCCTGGAGCGCCTTGCCGTCCTGCATCATCGCCTCGATCGACCAGGTCTCGACGGCGCCCGGGAAGCGCTCGTTCTCGGGCTTCTCGCCCGCGATCACCGGCATCGCCACGCATTCCTCGGCGAAGCTGCGATAGACTTCGAGCATCTTCAGCGTCTCTTCGCGCGCCTCTGCCTCGCTCGCGTGCGCGGTGTGCCCTTCCTGCCAGAGGAATTCGCTGGTGCGCAGGAACATGCGGGTGCGCATCTCCCAGCGGACGACGTTCGCCCATTGGTTGATCAGCACGGGCAGGTCGCGCCACGACTGGACCCAGCGCGCAAAGGCAGTGCCGATCACCGTCTCCGAAGTGGGGCGGACGACCAGCGGCTCCTCCAGCTTCGCCTCCGGATCGGGAACGAGCCCGCCCTTGCCGTCGCTCACGAGCCGGTGATGCGTCACCACCGCCATCTCCTTGGCGAAGCCCTCGACGTGCTCGGCTTCCTTCTCGAAATAGCTGAGCGGGATGAAGAGCGGGAAATAGCAGTTCTCGTGCCCCGTCGCCTTGATGCGATCGTCGAGCAGGCGCTGGATGCGCTCCCAGATGCCATACCCCCAGGGGCGGATCACCATGCAGCCGCGCACGCCGGATTCTTCGGCGAGGTCAGCCTCGGAGATGACGGTCTGATACCATTGCGCGAAATCGGCATCGCGCGTGACGTTGAGAGCGTGCTTGATCATGGCCGTGCCTCTAGGGTCCAGTCCCATAAGCCGCAATGGCGACCATGCGGCGCGTGCGCAATTGACCCGGTTGACTCGAATCGCATGTTCCTGCGCCTGTCGGCCGGCCCGGTTGACTCGCTTGACTCGAAACGCAGGTTTGCGCGCGTCGGGGTCAATTGACTCGGTTCGCAGGTTTGCGTCCTGGCGGAGTCGATCGATCCGGGTGACTCGATTGACTCGAATCGCGTGTTTGCGGGCGGCGAGACGCTTCGCTTGCTCATCCGCAGCCATCTTCCAAAGCAAATCCTACTTTTCCAGCGATATTTCCGGCCCAAGCCGGGAAGAAGGTTGAGCCGTCAGGCCTAGCCTCCTAGCGAAACCGCATGCAGCGCGACCGCATCTTCGCCGGACTGGGGCTCCGCCTGCTCGCCGTGTTCTGCCTCGCGACCATGTCGGCGCTGATCAAGCTGGCCGAAACCCGCGGCGCGACGCTGGTGGAGACCATGTTCCACCGCCAGCTCTGGGCGGTTCCGCTCGTCGTCACCTGGATCGCGCTGGGTCCCGGGCTCGGCTCGGTCAGGACGCAGCGCTTCGGCGCGCATGTCATACGCACGGCGATCGGGATGACCGGCATGGTATTCACGTTCGGATCGGTGCTGCTGCTGCCGCTCGCCGAAGCAACGACGCTGCAGTTCACCGTGCCGATCTTCGCGACGATCCTGGGCGCGATCGTGCTCAAGGAGAAGACGGGCCGGCATCGCTGGGGCGCGGTGATCATCGGATTCCTGGGCGTGCTGGTCGTCACCCAGCCGGGGAGCGGGCATTTCCCGCTGTTCGGCGCGATCGTGGGACTGCTCGCGGCGCTGTTCGTCGCGATCGTCGCGATCACGCTGCGCCAGATCGGCAAGACCGAGAGCGCTGGGACCACGGTCTTCTGGTTCTCGGTGCTGTCGCTCCCGCCGCTGGGCGCGGTCTATGCGTTCCAGCTTCAGGCGCACGACTGGGCGACCTGGGCCAATCTGGTCGCGATCGGGCTCGTCGGCGGGGTCGCGCAGCTTGCGCTCACCGCGTCGGTCCGCTTCGCGCCGGTCTCCACCGTGATTCCGATGGACTATTCGAGCCTGATCTGGGGCACTTTCTACGGCTGGCTGATCTTCGGGAGCTGGCCCACCGCCTGGACCTGGATCGGCGCGCCGGTGATCATCGCGAGCGGCCTCTACATCGTGTGGCGCGAGCGCGTGCTGCATGTACGCAACACCGAAGCCGTCACCGACGCCGCCACATCCTAGGGTCTAGCCGCGGCGGAACACCAGGCTGAGGTTGTTCGCCGGCATCGGCACGATCCGCTGAAGCACCAGCCCACGTGCGGCCGCGGCCGCCGACACATCCTCGACCTGGCGAAGCCCCCAGCGTGGATCGCGTGCCCTGAGCGATGCATCGAATGCCTCGTTCGAATCGGCGGTCGGCACGCCCTGCTGCCGATAGGGGCCATAAAGGACCAGCGGCGCGCCGGGCGCGAGCAGCCGGCCCGCCCCGGCCATCAGCCCGAGCGTCGCTTTCCAGGGGCTGATGTGGACCATGTTCACGCACAGCACGGCGTCCACTGCTCCGATCGGCCATTCGACCGCAGCGGCGTCGAGATCGAGCGGGGGAAGGACGTTCGGCAAATCCTCGCACCAGGCGGCGATCGAAGCGCGGGCTTCGTCATCGGGATCGCTGGGCTGCCATTCAAGCTTGGGGAAGCGATCGGCGAACCAGGCGCAATGCTCGCCGCTTCCGCTCGCCACTTCGAGCACGAGGCCCTCAGCGGGAAGGGTTTCGGCGAGCACGGCGGCGATGGGTTCGCGATTTCGTGCGGTCGCGGGAGCATGGCGGCGAGTCATGGCGCGATGATCCGCGGTGGGGCGGGCGAAGGCAAGCGGGTTGCGGTCGCCGTTTCTCGCGGAGACCGAGGCTTGCGCGGGCAGGTCCCAACCCCTCCCCCGAAGGGGAGGGGTTTAGGAGGTTACTCCGCAGCTTGCGCTTCGGCCGGGCCCTTGTACGCCAGCACCGGCTTGCGCGCCGCCAGCGTCTCGTCGAGGCGGCGGCGGGGCGCGAAGTGCGGCGCGGACTTGAGCGCGGGCTCGCCGTTCTTGGCGCGCGCGGCGACCGATCGGAAAGCGCCGATGAACTGGTCGAGCGTCGCCTTGCTCTCGGTCTCGGTCGGCTCGACGAGCATCGCGCCGTGGACCACGAGCGGGAAATAGACCGTCATCGGGTGATAGCCCTCATCGATCAGCCCCTTGGCGATGTCGATCGTCGAGAAGCCTTCGGGCAGGCCCTTATCCGAGAAGATCGCCTCGTGCATGCACGGACCCGATTTGGCGAAGGGCGCGTCGAGCACGTCCTCCATCGAGCGCAGCACGTAATTGGCATTGAGCACCGAATCCTCGGCGACCTGGCGGAGGCCATCGGCGCCGTGGCTGAGGATGTAGGTCAGCGCGCGGGTGAACATCCCCATCTGGCCATGGAAGGCGACCATGCGGCCGAAGCTCGACGCGTGATGCTCGCCGGCGGTCTCCTCCTCGACGAGGCGGAAGCCACCCTCGTGCTTCTCGACGAAGGGCAGCGGCGCATAGGGCGCCAGCGCCTCCGACAGCACCACGGGCCCCGAGCCGGGGCCGCCGCCGCCGTGCGGAGTCGAGAAGGTCTTGTGCAGGTTGATGTGCATCGCATCGACGCCGAGATCGCCGGGGCGCACCCGGCCGACGATCGCGTTGAAGTTGGCACCGTCGCAATAGACATAGCCGCCCGCGGCGTGAACCGCGTCCGAGATCGCCTTGAGATCGGGCTCGAACAGGCCGCAGGTGTTGGGGTTGGTGATCATCACCCCCGCAACGTCATCGCCCAGCCGCGCCTTGAGCGCCTCGAGGTTGACTCGGCCCTCCTCGGTGGCGGGAATGTCCTCGACCGTGAAGCCCGCGAAGGCGGCGGTGGCGGGGTTGGTGCCGTGCGCGCTCTCGGGGACGAGCAGAACCTTGCGCGCCTGCTGGCCCTTGGCGTCCAGCGCGGCGCGGATCGCGAGGATTCCGCACAGCTCGCCGTGCGCGCCCGCCTTGGGGCTCATCGCCACCGCATGCATGCCGGTAAGGGTGACGAGCCAGTGCGCGAGCTGGTCGATCACTTCGAACGCGCCCTGCACCGTGTCGACGGGTGCGAGCGGGTGGATGTCGGCGAAACCGGGGAGGCGCGCCATCCGTTCGTTGAGGCGCGGATTGTGCTTCATCGTGCACGAGCCGAGCGGGAACAGGCCAAGGTCGATCGCGTAGTTCTGACGGCTCAGGCGAGTGTAATGGCGCACCGCCTCGGGCTCGGACAGGCCGGGCAAGCCGATCGTCTTCGATCGTTCGAGCCCGCCGAGGCGCGACTTGCCCGCGGGGGCTTCGGCGAAGTCGACGCCCGTGGTCTCGGTCGAGCCGATCTCGAAGATCAGCGGCTCCTCGAGCATCAGCGCGCGATTGCCGGTGAAGGTCTCGCCCTGGGCCTCGCCCTTTTCGGGCGTGGTGGGGCGCCAGCCGGACTGGTTGATCGTCATGCCGAGATCTCCTGACAAAACCCGCCGTTCGGGCTGAGCTTGTCGAAGCTCCGTCCTTCTGGAGCCGACCGGTGGAGAGAAAGGAACGGCCCCTCGACAAGCTCAGGGCGAATGGAGAAGCTCATGCCAGCACCTCCTCGAGCGCGGAGGCAAGCGTCTCGACGTCCTCCTCGGTGGTGGTTTCGGTGACTGCGACGATCAGGCCGTTCGCCAGATCGGTCGCGGCGGGATAGAGGCGGCCGAGCGACACGCCCGCGAGGATGCCACGCTCCGCGAGCGTGCGGACCACCGGGCGGGCTTCCTTCGAAAGCTTCAGCGTGAACTCGTTGAAGAACCGGTCGGTGACGAGCTCGACGCCGTCGACCTCGGCGAGCCGATCGGCGGCGGCGCTGGCGGCGACATGATTGATCTCGGCGAGGCGGCGCAGGCCGGCTTCACCGAGCAGCGTCATGTGCGCCGACATCGCCAGCGCACAGAGCACCGAGGAGGTACAGATGTTCGAAGTCGCCTTCTCGCGGCGGATGTGCTGCTCGCGAGTCGAGAGCGTCAGCACGAAGCCGCGCTTGCCCTCGGCATCGACGGTTTCGCCACAGAGCCGGCCGGGCATCTGGCGCACGAGCTTTTCCGAGCAGGCGAACAGACCGACATAGGGCCCGCCGAACTGGAGGCCGACGCCGAGCGACTGGCCCTCGCCCACCACGATGTCGGCACCCATTTCGCCCGGCGACTTGATCACTCCGAGGGCAACGGGTTCGGTGACCACTGCGATCAGCAGCGCCTTCTTCGCGTGGCACGCCTCGGCGAGTGCGCTCATGTCCTCGATGCGGCCGAGGATGTCGGGGTACTGGACGACGACGCACGAAGTGTCGTCGTCGATCGAATTGATCAGGTCGAGCGTGTCGGGCTCGGGCGACAGCGCCGGCAACGCAGTGACGAGCTGGTCGCCGGTGAACTTCGCCATGGTGTTGGCGACCGAGACATAATGCGGGTGGAGTCCGCCCGAGAGGATCGCCTTGCCGCGGCGCGTGACGCGGCGCGCCATCACGATCGCTTCCCAGCACGCGGTCGAGCCGTCGTACATCGAAGCGTTCGCCACATCGCAGCCGAGCAGCCGCGCGACCTGGCTCTGGAACTCGAACATCACCTGCAGCGTGCCCTGCGCGATCTCGGGCTGATAGGGCGTGTAGGCGGTCAGGAACTCGCCGCGCTGGATGATGTGATCGACCGACGCCGGCACATGATGCCGGTATGCGCCGGCGCCGAGGAAGAAGGGCGCGTCGCCTGCCGCGAGGTTCTTCCTCGCCAGCGCCGTCATGTGGCGCTCCACCGCCAGCTCGCTCGCGTGGAGCGGCAGGCCGGGGACCGGGCCGGTGAGGCGCGCGGATTCGGGAACGTCGACGAACAGATCGTCGATCGAAGACGCGCCGATCGTGGCGAGCATCGCCCGGCGGTCGGTATCGGTCAGGGGCAGGTAGCGCATTTACTAGCTCCAGCCCCTCCCCTTCAGGGGAGGGGTTCGGGGTGGGGTAGCGGCGGCAGGGGCTCGATGCCCCTGGCGTCGCTGGAGGTGAGTTCGGGACGCTCGCTGCGCTCGCGACCCACCCCCAACCCCTCCCTTGAAAGGGAGGGGCTTTGAAGGGTCACAGCTTGCTCACGAAATCCTTGTAGGCAGTCTCGTCCATCAGCGCGTCCAGCTCGCCCGCATCGGCGAGCGTCAGCTTGAAGAACCAGCCTTCGCCCTCGGGGTCTTCGTTGACCAGCGCGGGATTGTCGGCGAGCGCCGGGTTGCCCTCGATCACCGTGCCGCCGACCGGCGCGTACACGTCCGACGCGGCCTTGACGCTCTCGACCACCGCGGCGTCGTCGCCCTTGGAGACGCTGCGGCCCTCCTCGGGGACTTCGACGAACACGATGTCGCCGAGCTGGCTCTGGGCATAATCGGTGATGCCGACGGTCGCGGTCGCGCCGTCGACGTCGAGCCACTCGTGATCTTCGGTATAGTAACGGCTCATGGGTCAGACTCCCTTTCTGACGTAACGGTGGGGCACGAAGGGCATGGGCACGATCTCCGCCTGATGGATCTTCCCGCGCTGGGCGAGCGTGATGCGGGTGCCGGGGGCAGCGAGCGCGACGGGCACATAGGCCATGGCGATCGGCTTCTGGACCGAGGGCGCGAACCCGCCCGAAGTGACCTTGCCGACTTCGGTGCCCTCGGCATCGACCACCGCGGCACCCTCGCGCACCGGCTGGCGGCCCTCGACGATCAGCCCGACGCGCTTGACGATCGCCGCGCCCTCGCGCTCGGCCATGATGCGGGCATGGCCGGGGAAGCCGCCTTCCTCGCGGCGGCGCTTCGACAGCGCGAACCCGAGATCGGCGGCTACCGGAGTGGTCTCGAGGTCGAGATCATGGCCATAGAGCGGAAGCCCGGCCTCGAGCCGCAGCGAATCGCGCGCGCCAAGGCCGATCGGCTTGACCTCGGGCTGGGCGCAAAGCGCCTCGGCAAAGGCTTCGACCGCGTCGCCGGGAAGCGAGATTTCGAACCCGTCCTCGCCGGTATAGCCCGAGCGGCTGACCCAGAGCGGATTGCCCTGCCATTCGAACGCAGCGGCGGTCATGAAGACCAAGCTCGCCACACCCGGCACGACGCGCTCCAACGCAGTCACCGCCTCGGGCCCCTGCAGCGCGAGCAGCGCCTGCTCGTCGAGGTGGCTGATGGCGATCTCGTCGGGCAGCTCCTCGCGGAAGACGCCGATGTCGTCCCATTTGGTCGCGCCGTTGACGACCATGTAGAAATCGCGCGCCTCGGCCTCGAAAGCGTTCTCGGCGGGAAGCCGGGTGACCATCAGGTCGTCGTGGATGCCGCCGTTCTCGGCGAGCAGCAGCGAGTAGCGCATCCGGCCCTCGCCCAGTCCCTTGATGTCGCCGGGAAGCAGCGTTTCGAGCTGGGCGTCGGCATCGGCGCCGGAGAAGAGCAGCTGGCCCATGTGGCTGACGTCGAACAGCCCGGCGTGCTCGCGCGTCCAGAGATGCTCCGCCATGATGCCTTCGTACTGGACCGGCATCTCATAGCCCGCGAAAGGCACCATCCGGCCGCCGCGATTGCGGTGCCACTGGTCGAGCGGGAGCTTGAGGATCTCGGGCGCGTCGCCGGCATCGGCGTCGTGGCTGTACTCGGTGCCGCGGGCCTGGTTGAACTCGTCGGTGGGGCCGTTGTGGACGTCTCGGCTCATCGGGGCACTCCGCACATGAAAGGAACGACGGCTTCAACGCCTGGCGCGGCGCTTCAGTCCATCGCCCCCTCTGTCACGGAACCTGAGAGCTTTCCCCCGCGCCGAAACGCAGAGTTACCCCTTCGGTGGCCCTCCATCGCCAAGGCTATGGCGGGCGCTTTCCAGAGTGTCGTGGTGCGCGCGGTCCCTTGTGCCTGAGAGATTCCGGGGCGGTTGCTCCTTCGGCGGCAGGGCCCGAAAGCCCTACACTCTCCCTCGCGTACCCACAGCGGTTGCCCGCCATCGACCCGGCGAGCCTTGGCGGGACGGGGGCCGCGAGTCAATCGGGGTTCGTCGTCCGTCCCCAGAAGTCTGCGCTCCCCTCCCGCTTGCGGGAACGGAACAGCCTCAGCGCGTGGCGTTGTACTTGAGCTGATCTTCGGTGAGCTGGAAGCCGACCAGCGCCTCGAAGGTGGCGGCGGCGACGGCCTGGCGGATTGCCGGATCGGCGAGCGGATCCATCGCGGCGGCTTCCTCGCCCGCGCGGCGGCGCTGGGTGAGGCGGCGGCGAACCTCCTCGGGCAGCGTCGCCGCGGCGCGGTTGATGCTGGTGCTCGCCTGGCCGCTCGCCTGCGCGCGCAGCTGCCCTTCGGCGAACTGGACCGTCACATTGTGGACGCGCTTGGCGACCACTGCGGTGCCGCCGCGCACCACGGTGATGAAATAGGGCAGGCTGACGGTGCGCGCCGGGCCGGGCTGACGGCGGCTGGCCAGCACGTCGAAGGTGACGTTGGTGACGATCTGGTCGGCCGCCTCGGTGCAGGTCGACTGGACGTTGGTGAGCGCCGCGGTCACGTCGATCGCCTGCGCCTCGCGGCTCGCGGGCGGGTTGAACAGCGTGATGTCCCCCGTTGCCGCCGGAATGCCGACGATCGGACAGGCCGAACGCACCGCGGTGATGCCCACGCCGCCGCCGGCCTGGATTTCACCGGTGCGGGAGCAGCCACCGGCAGCCAGAAGGATCATGGCGGGTACAGCGATTCTGGCGAGCGACACGGGGCACCTTTCACAAGACGCGGGCCGCCGCAGGGGCGACCCGGAAACGGGGCGCACCATAGGAACCGCCTTTCGCACGTGCAAGCAATCGCGTAGAGCGCTCCCGTCATGGCCGAAGCCCTCAAACCTGCCCTGGACCTGCTGATCGCCGCCCCGCGCGGCTTCTGCGCAGGGGTCGACCGGGCGATCCGCATCGTCGAGCTCGCGATCGAGAAATACGGCGCGCCGGTCTATGTGCGCCACGAGATCGTCCACAACAAATATGTCGTCGACAGCCTGAAGGCGAAGGGCGCGATCTTCGTCGACGAGCTCGACCAGGTTCCCGACGACGTTCCCGTGGTCTTCTCGGCGCACGGCGTGCCCAAGGCGGTCCCCGCCAAGGCGGCCGAACGCGGCCTGGAATATCTCGACGCGACCTGCCCGCTCGTCTCCAAGGTCCACCGCCAGGCCGAGCGGCTGGTGGCAGCCGGACGGCACATCCTGTTCATCGGCCATGCCGGCCATCCCGAGGTGATCGGCACCTTCGGCCAGGTGCCCGAAGGATCGATGACCCTGGTCGAGACGGTGGCTTGCGCCGAGAAGGTGGTGGTCGCCGATCCCGAGAATCTCGCCTTCCTGACCCAGACCACTCTTTCGGTCGACGACACCGCGGCAACGCTGGAGGTGCTCAAGCGACGCTTCCCGACGATCCTGGCGCCCGGCGCGGACGACATCTGCTACGCCACGTCGAACCGTCAGGCGGCAGTCAAGGTGATCGCCGAGCAGGCGGACCTGGTGCTGGTGATCGGATCGCCCAAATCGTCCAACTCGATGCGGCTGGTGGAAGTGGCCGAGCGCGCCGGCACGCGCGCGACGCTGATCCAGCGCGCCGCCGACATCGACTTCGCCTGGTTCGAAGGCGTGAAGACGGTGGGGATCACCGCGGGCGCCTCCGCCCCCGAGCTGCTGGTGCGCGAAGTGGTGGACCAGATCGGCGCACGCTTCGCCGTCGCCGAGCGCGAAGTCGAGACGATCGCCGAGAATATCGCATTCAAGCTGCCGCGCGGGCTGCAGGCGGCGTAGATCGGCGGCATTCATCTCCCCTCCCAGGGAGAGGAGCGCGCGGATGAGCCCTATGGCCATCCCAAGCACAACTGCGGTTGTATGTGCGGCGCGTTCGGGAGATGGGTCCCCGCTTTGCGGGGATGACGGAGGGGCGGAGTGGCGGTCTATACCCAGGTTTCGGCGGAGGCGCTGAGCGCGTTCCTTGCGAAGTTCGACGTGGGCGAGCTGGTCTCGGCCAAGGGCATCGCCGAGGGAGTGGAGAACAGCAACTATCTGGTCGACACCAGCAAGAGCCGCTTCATCCTGACCCTCTACGAAAAACGCGTCGCAGCCGGCGACCTGCCCTATTTCATGGGATTGCTCGACCATCTGGCGGATCGCGGCCTGCCGGTGCCGCCCGCGGTGCCGGATCGCGAGGGACAGGTGATCCACGAACTGGAGGGTCGCCCGGCCTGCCTGATCCAGTTCCTGTCTGGCGTGTCGGTCTCGCACCCCACGCCGGCGCAGGCGCGCGCCGCCGCCGAGGCGATGGGCCGGATGCATAAGGCGGCATCGGACTTCGCGCTCGACCGGCCCAATTCGATGGGCGTCGATGCCTGGCAACCGCTGTTCGAACGCTGCGGCCGCGACCTCGACGCGATCCAGCCGGGACTCTACGACCACATCGGCAAGGCGCTCGATGCGATCCTCGCCGCCTGGCCGTCCGACCTTCCGCGCGGCGCGATTCACGCCGATCTCTTTCCCGACAATGTCCTGATGCTCGGCAATCGCGTGACAGGGCTGATCGACTTCTATTTCGCCTGCACCGACATCCGGGCCTATGATCTGGCGGTGATGCACGGCGCCTGGGCGTTCGACGCCAGCGGCGAAGGCCATGATCCGCAGGTGGGCGGCGCACTGCTAGAAGGCTATGCCGCGAGCTTCGGCCTTTCCGATGCGGAGCGTGCGGCGCTGCCGATCCTGGCCGAAGGCGCGGCGCTGCGTTTCTTCCTGACGCGCGCCTGGGACTGGCTCAACACTCCCGCCGGCGCGATGGTGACGCGCAAGGACCCGCTCGCCTATCGCCGCCGGCTCGACTTCTACGCGGAGAACGGTACGGCGCTGTTCGTATGACCGAACTCCCCCATGTCGAGATCGCCACCGACGGCGCGTGCAAAGGCAACCCCGGGCGTGGCGGCTGGGGCGTGGTGCTGCGCACGGGCACGACCGAGAAGGAATTGTCGGGCGGCGAGGCGCACACCACCAACAACCGCATGGAGCTGATGGCGGCGATCCAGGGCCTGAAGGCGCTCAAGCGACCCTGCCGCGTCACGCTTTCCACCGACAGCCGCTATGTGATGGACGGCCTCACCAAATGGATCCACGGCTGGCTCAAGAACGGCTGGCGGACAGCCGACAAGAAGCCGGTCAAGAACGCCGAGCTGTGGCAGGAGCTGCTCGCCGCCGCCAAGCCGCACCGCGTCGAATGGGTATGGGTGAAGGGCCATGCCGGCCACCCCGACAACGAACGCGCCGACAAGCTGGCGAGCGACGCCGCGCTCCGCATGTGAGGCGCGCTGAGCGCCAGCGGTGAGATGGAAGCGTACCGGACAACCAAGCCCGCGCGCCGCCATGTGAATGTGATGCGGATGGGGATTAGGCTTCCACGGAGAAGTCGGGCCCGCGCATAAGAAGCGGTAAAGATCGTGGCGCGAGCGCCGGCCGTCCGGAATCTTCAGCCGTCGAGCGGCGGGCTCAATCGTCGGTTGGTTTGACGAAGAACCGGTCGATCACGCCTTGCGCCAGCCGCGCGGGGCGCAGCGTCTCGGCATCGAGGCAGCACCAGCTCGACTTGACTTCGGCGAGCACTTCGGAGCCGCGGCGGATCACCGTCTCGTAAAAGGCGCGGGCGCCCTGCACCTTCTCGAGCAGCACGGTCGCGACCACGTCGTCCTCCAGAAAGGCCGGGCGGCGATAGGTGATCTCGTGCTTGAGTGCGACCCAGAGGTGCGTCGCCACTGCCTCGGGCGGGGCGAGCCCGCGCCAGTGGCTGATCACTGCCTCCTGCACCCACTTGAGGTAGCTGGCGTTGTTGACATGACCCATGAAGTCGATGTCGTCGCGGGCCACATCGATGCGGAATTCATAGGGCAAGGCACTGGCGGACATGGCTGCGCATTCTATCCGAATATCGCGTGCCGCGCGACCGATTTGCGCGCAGCTACAGGAAAATCCTGAGCTTTCCGGCGAATCGCGCCTGCCGTAGCGGCAACTGCCTGCGCGTGTCTTGACAGCGCTGGCGTGTCCCGGCTTGCATGCCGGCCGACCGCGCGGACCGTGGCGATCAGGGGAGGATGGGATGCTGCGGAAGCTGGCGTATATGCTGGGCGGGCTCTTCCTGCCGCCCGCCGGTGCCGTGGCCCTTGGCCTCGCAACCAGGCGAGGCCGCCTGCAAGATGATCGTTCTTGACAGCGACCGCACCCCGGCGCGAATGGCGCGTTAACTCATACAAAAGGCTTGTCGATGCCCCGCATTACTTCAGCTCGCGTGATCGTGACGTGCCCTGGGCGCAATTTCGTGACGCTCAAGATCGAGACGGACGCGGGGGTCTACGGGTTGGGCGATGCTACGCTCAACGGGCGCGAGCTGGCGGTGGCGAGCTATCTCACCGATCATGTGATCCCGTGCCTGATCGGGCGCGACGCGCACCGGATCGAGGACATCTGGCAGTATCTGTACAAGGGAGCGTACTGGC
>JAESFO010000388.1_pt1 | contig 49419 bp, 41 predicted proteins | sample 9269421 | NCBI WGS metagenome assembly JAESFO01 (sample SAMN14502839, study PRJNA617101) | algae metagenome | isolation source: Nostoc desertorum CM1-VF14 and co-occurring heterotrophs from rocky... | place: USA: Clark Mountains, San Bernardino, California | collected 2000-06-05 | reverse complement strand
TGGGCAACCTGCTCGCGCGCATCACCACCATCGACTGGTTCAACACCCTGGGCGAGTCGGTGACCATGGTCACGGGCCTGATCTTCGTGATCTGCGTGCTCGCCTTCCGCAAGGGAATCATGGGCGAGATCATTGCGTTCATCGATCGTCGCAAGGCGCGGTAGGAATCGGGATCGGACAGCCGTACGCAGAGGGCGCGAAGGTTTCGCGAAGAACGCGAAAGAACAGCCCAAATTGTGTGGGCCGCGCCGTGAGGGCGGCCGCACGCCCTGCGAGCACTTCCGGGTGCGACGGTGGCACGCCAGGGGCCCACCTTGTTCGGTTTCCCTTTTGCGTCCTTCGCGAAACCTTCGCGCCCTCTGCGTCAGGCTGTCCGCTTTCTACAGCCTCAAAGGCGCCACATACCCCGTCATCTCCAGGTAGCCGCGCCCCACGCGCCGGCCCTGGCCGTCGAGCAGGTCGCTCAGGCCTTCCCAGTACACGCCGCCGGTGGAGCCGCGGCTGTCGAGCTCCTGGTCGTCGAGCAGCGCGCGCACTTCGAACTCGCCCGCGGGCGTGCGCACGCGCCATTGCACGGGGTAGCGCGCCTGCGTGCGCGGGCTGTTCCACGGGCGGCCGGCCTCGAAGCGCACCTCGTCGGGGCCGAACACGCACAGCGTGCCGTCGCCCGCGCGAAACGAACCGCCCGACCACAGCGCGCTGCCGTCGGCGCGGCGCAGGTGGAAGGCCGTGAGCGCGCTGCCGTCGTCGAGGTTCATGCCGATCCAGTCCCAGCCCACGGCCTCGGGGTGCAGCAGCGCCTCGCTCCATTCGTGGTCGAGCCAGGCCTTGCCGCGCACTGCGAAGGGCCGGCCGTCGAGCACGATGCGGCCCTGCGCCGCGAGCTGCGGCTCGCTGTAGTAGTAGCTGGCCTGGGCCTCGTCGGGCCCCTTGCGCGAGAGGCCCGCGCGGCCCTGCAGCAGCACCGGCTGGGTGGGCGCGAAGCGCAGCTCGAGCGTGAAGCCGCTGGCGGGAATGCGCGCCGTGTAGCCGTCCGCGCCGCGCAGCAGCGACCAGTCGCGCAAACGCAGCGCGGTGTCGGTTTCGCTGGCCGAGGCTCCGCCCAGGCCCGCGCGCGCGATGCGCTGGTCGTGCCGCAGCGCGCGGCCCTCGAGGTCGGTCACGGCCGCGTGCGCGAACACCAGCTGCTGCGCCGCGAACTTCGAGCGCATGCCCTGCGTCGCGTCGACGCGCGAGCGGAAGAAGGTGACCTGGAAGCCGAAGTCGCGGCCGCCCTCGGCCTGCGCATGGCCCGTGATGTACCACCACTCGGTGCGCAGCTCGGGATGGCTGCCGAAGTCGCGCGGGAACTGCAGCGTGCGCGGCGGCAGGGCCCAGGCGGGCGCGAGGCCTGAAGAGGCAGCGAGGGCCGCGAGCAGGAGGTCGCGGCGCGACAGGAGGGCGGGTGGCATGGCCGCACGAGTCTACAAGCGGCCTCGTCACGCGTTGTAACCCGCGCGCGGGCGAAAGCGATTACCGTGGGCCGGCCCATAAAAAGAAGGAGACGAGATCCATGAAGCGCACGCCCCGCCCGCGCCCTGTCGCGCGGCGCATCGCATCCCCCCGTTCCGGTTCCCTCGACCTGCGGCTCGCGCCGCTGGCCGTGCTGCTCGCGCTCGCGGGCTGCGCCTCGGGACCGCCCGCCGAAACACCGCCATCGACGAGTACACCGCCACGCGCGCCTTCGTCGTTCGCCGTGCCGGGCCTCGAGAAGCCGGCCGAGGTGCTCGTCGACCGCTGGGGCGTGCCGCACCTCTACGCGGGCACGCTCTACGACGCCTTCGTCGCGCAGGGCTTCATCGCGGCGCGCGACCGGCTCTGGCAGATGGACCTGTGGCGCAAGCGCGGCCTCGGCGAGATGGCCAAGGACTTCGGTCCCGCCTGGGTCGAGAGCGACCGCGCCGCGCGCGCCGTGCTCTACCGCGGCGACATGTACCGCGAGTGGCTGGCCTACGGTTCCGACGCCAAGCGCGTGGCCGAGGCCTTCACGGCCGGCGTCAATGCCTACGTGGCGCAGGTACGCGCGCAGCCCGACCTGCTGCCGCAGGAGTTCAAGCTGCTCGGTTACCAGCCCGCGACCTGGTCGCCCGAGGACGTGGTGCGCATCCGCCACCATGGCCTCACGCTCAACCTCACCTCCGAGATCGAACGCGCGCGTGCCTACTGCGCGGGCGGGCCCGGCATCAAGGCCGACTGGCTGCGGCGCGAGCTCGACCCGCCCGTCAATCCGCGCGTGCCGCCCGGGCTCGATCCCTGCACCGTGCCCGCCGCCGAGCTGCGCGCGGCCTATCTGCGCGCCACCGAGGCACCGCAGTTCACCAAGGCCAACACGCCGTTGCCGCAACCGGGCGCCGGACCCGGCAGCTTCGCGGTGTCGCAGGCAGGCGACGAGGCACAGGTCGAGCAGGGTGACCCCACGGCCGCCTACGGCAGCAACAACTGGGTGATCGCGCCCAGGCTCAGCGCCACGGGCCGGCCGATCCTCGCGAACGATCCGCACCGCGCGCACGGCGCGCCGAGCCTGCGCTACATGGCACACCTGAGCGCGCCCGGCATGGATGCGATCGGCGCCGGCGAGCCCTTCCTGCCGGGCCTGTCGATCGGCCACAACGGCACCATCGCCTTCGGCCTCACGCGCTTCTACATGGACCAGGAGGACCTCTACGTCTACCAGCTCAATCCGCGCAATCCCAACGAGTACCGCTACCAGGGCCGCTGGGAGCCGATGGTGCGCGTGACCGAGCTCATCGCGGTGAAAGGCGAGCGCGCGCCGCGCGAGCTGGTCAACACCTTCACGCGCCATGGGCCGGTGCTGCTGTCCGAGCCCGGCAAGCGCCGCGCCTATGCGTTGCGCGCGGCCTGGCTCGAGCCGGGCATGGCGCCGTACTTCGGCTCGACGGACTACATGCGCGCGCGGAACTGGGACCAGTTCCGCGCCGCGATGAACCGCTGGGGCGCGCCCGGCGAGAACCAGGTCTATGCCGACCGCGACGGCAACATCGGCTGGATCCCCGGCGGGCTCACGCCGATCCGCCCGAACTGGGACGGCCTGATGCCGGTGCCGGGCGACGGCCGCTACGAGTGGTCGGGCTTCCGCAATGGCGACGAGCTGCCCTCCGAGTTCAATCCCGCGCGCGGCTATGTGGTGACCGCGAACGAGAACAACATCCCGAGCGAGCATCCGGCCGCGAAGAAGGGCATCGGCTACGAATGGAGCGACGCGGCGCGCGCGCGGCGCCTGAAGGAGCTGTTCGCGGACAAGGTGGCCGCGGGCCAGCGCTTCACGCTCGAGGATTCGCAACGCATGCAGAACGACATCGTCGCCACGCCGGCACGGCGCCTGCTCAAGCTGCTCGCGGGCCTGGGCAGCAGCGATGCGCAGACCGCGGCCGGCCTCGCGCTGCTGCAGGGCTGGGACGGCACCATGGACCGCGACAGCGCGGCCGCCGCGCTCTACGAGGTGTGGAGCAGCAAGCCGCTGCGCCAGGCCGTGCTCAAGGCCGGCGCGGGCGAGTCGGCCGTGCAGTACGCGCTGCCGGGCGACAACACGCGCATGATCCTGCTGCTCGAGAACCCGTTCGGCTGGGTCAGCAACGCGCAGCGCGATGCGATCCTGGTGCAGACCATCGCGCCCGCCATGCAGGAACTGAGCAACAAGCTCGGCCCCGACCCCGCGGCCTGGAAGTGGGGCGCGCTGCACCGCGCCGAGTTCCGCCATCCGCTCGGCGGCATCGTCGATGCGGCCACGCGCAGGAAGCTCGACGTGGGCGACTGGTCGATGTCGGGCTCGTCCTTCACGCCGATGGCCGCGAGCTATCGCGCGAGCGACTATCGGCTGACCTCGGGTGCGTCCTTCCGCATGGTGCTCGACGTGGGCAACTGGGATGCCTCGCGCGTCATCAACACGCCGGGCCAGTCGGGCAATCCCGACAGTCCCAACTACCGCGACCTCGCGCCGCTGTGGCTCGAAGGCAAGTACGTGCCGCTGGTCTACAGCCGCGCGGCCGTGGAAAAGGAAACGGTGGAGCGGATTCGTCTCACGCCCGCGCCATGAAGCTGCATGGCGGCGCCTAGACTGCGTTTTTTGCATCGGGCCCGCACCATGACCTTCGACGAACTCCAGCGCCGACTCGCCGAGGTACCGGCGCGCCACAAGGAGGTCTCGCTCATCGCGAGCCTCGACGACGAGCCCGCGCGGCCCAGCGCTCGCCTGCTCGACATCGCGCTGCGGGCCGCCTCGGCCGCGCGCGAGATCGCGCTGACCGTCTACGAGGGCCGTCCCTCGGCCGAACCGCACTGGTTCGACACCTGGCCCGGCGAGCACTACCGCCTGCTCGCCGCGTTGGTGCGCACGCTGAAGCCGATGCGCGTGGTCGAGATCGGCACCTTCACCGGCATGGGCACGCTCGCGCTCGCGCAGGAATTGCCCGCGGGCGGCAGCGTGACCACCTTCGACCTGCATCCCTGGCACGGCTTCGAACAGACCTGGCTGGCGCCTGCCGATTTCGAGCAGGGGCGCGTGCGCCAGGTGCTGCACGACATCTCCGCGTCCGGTGGCGTCGAGGCGCATCGCGCGCTGTTCGAGGCCGCCGACCTGGTCTTCGTCGACGGACCCAAGGACGGCCACACCGAGGCGCGGATGCTCGACAACCTCGCGACGCTGAACCTGCCCGCGCATGCGCTGGTCGTGTTCGACGACATCCGCGTGATGAACATGGTCGCGACCTGGCGTCGCATCGCGCGGCCCAAGCTCGACCTCACCTCGTTCGGTCACTGGAGCGGTACCGGTCTGATCGACTGGAACGCTTAGCGCAATCGGGTTGCATCGGCCGATCGCGGCGATGCAAATACCCCCGAGAGGTCTTCCGTATTCACTTCTCCCATCGCATGCGGCGGCCGTTGCATGTGCGTGACTTTTGGCACTGTTTGCCGCGACTCGCGATGCATACGCTCGGTCCCCTTCGATGCATCGCATGGCATGGCGCGCATCGGAATCCGACGCTGCTGCATTGCAGCCGCACTCATCGATCAGTTGCTACAGAGGGGGAGAACACCCATGAAATTCAAGATTGCAGTGGCCGCCGTGGCGGTCGCGTTGGCCGTTGCCGCGTGCGGCGGCGGCAGCGGAAGCTCCGGCTTCGCGTTCCTGCCGCCCGGTCAGAACGGCGGCGATCCCGGTGATCCGGGTGACCCGGGCGGTCCCGGCACTCCCGTGCGCAAGGACGCAAAGGTCACGGGCCGCGTGACCAACGCTCTCGACGGCGCCGGCATCGCGCAGGTCAAGGTCACGGCCGATGGCATCAGCGCCATGACCGGCGACGACGGTTCCTACGCGCTCGAAGGCATCACCAACGGCACCTCGGTGCTGCTGAGCTACGAGAAGAGCGGCTTTGCACCGCAGAGCCGTGCCACCGCCGCGCTCGCGGCCGCCGAGGCCAGCACCGTCATCAACATCCCGATGCTGCCGGTGGCCTTCAGCGACACCTTCAATCCGGCCCTTGCGCGCGACATCGCGGTGCCGGGCTCGACCGCGATGGTGCGCCTGCCCGCCAACGCGTTGCGCCGCGCCGATGGCAGCGCGCCCACTGGCCAGGCCACCGGCCGCCTCACGCCGATCGCGCCCGCGACCAACGTCAACCTGATGCCCGGCAACTACCTCGCCGCCACCAGCGGCGAACCGGCGGCGATGGAGAGCTTCGGCGCGCTCGACGCCAGCTTCGTCGACGCGGACGGCGCACCGCTGCAACTCGCGCAGGGCGTGAGCGCCACCGTGCGCATCGCGCCTTCGTCGCGCAGCGCCGCGCTGCCGCCGACGGTGCCGCTGTTCTTCTACAACACGAGCACGGGCCTGTGGGTGGAAGAGGGCAGCGCGAGCCTGCAGGGCACCGCGCCCAACCAGTACTACGAAGGCACGGTCACACACTTCACGACCTGGAACGCCGATCAGGTCTACAACACGGTGCGCGTCAACGGCTGCGTGCAGAACGCGGCCGGCGAGCGCGTCGCGGGTGCGGTCGTGTTGTCGGAAGGCAAGTCGTACAGCGGCGTCGGTTCTGCCGTCACCAATGCCAATGGCGAGTTCTCGGTGCCGGCCAAGCGCAGCAGCGAGGCCTTCGTGGTGGCGAGCAAGAACGCCGAACTCTCCAATGCGGCGAATGCGACGCTGGGCGAGCAGGACATCACGATCGATGGCTGCCTCACGCTGACGGCCTCGGCCATGTCGATCAAGCTGACCTGGGGTGAACGGCCCTTCGACCTCGATTCCCACACGATGGGCGCGAATGTCGGTGAAGAGGTCTACTACGCCAACAAGGGCTCGCTCGCGGCCGCGCCGTTCATCGGCCTCGACGTGGACGACGTGGACAGCTTCGGTCCCGAGTACACGACTTTCGCGAAGCTCGCGCGCAATCGCACCTACCGCTTCTTCGTCTACAACTACTCCGGCACCTACAACCCGGGCCAGACCGGATCGCCCGCGCGAGTGGAACTGAGCAACCGCGGCGCCCAGTCGGTCTTCTCGCCGCCGGCGGGCGAGGTGGCGGACTCGACGCGCTACTGGCACGTCTTCGACCTGCGCACCGACGACAACTGCAACGCCACGGTCGTGCCGGTGCAGAAGTTCCTCGCGGCCAAGCCGCCGGAAGTCAACACCGACGCGAACGCCCAGTACTGCAACTGAGCGGCATGAACGATGACCGGCGAAAGCCGGCCGTCTTCGGCCGAAGAAGAAAGGGAGCAGGGGGAAAAGGCGCGCAGACAAAGCGCCGGCAGGCACGGGACCGCGGACATCCGCAGGTCGCGTGCCTGCTTTTTTTCGTCCGCGCGAAGCGGCGCCTACCAGTCTTCCTTCACCGCCAGCACCGCATCCTTGCCGGCCGCGGCCCGCCCCGCCATCCACGCGGTGACGGTGCCCGCGGCCACCACGGCCGCGCACAGCGCGAGCAGTCGGCCCCAGGGCAGCAGCAGGTCCATGGTCCAGTGGAAGCTCTGCGGATTGACCACCTTCACCAGCACCACCGACACCGCGAGGCCCAGGCCCAGTCCGGCCACCGCGCCGATGGCGGTCCAGGCGGCGCCTTCGCCGGCCACCACCGCGAGCACCTGCGCGCGCGTGAAGCCCAGGTGCGCGAGCAGGCCGAATTCCTTGCGCCGCGCGAGCACCTGCGCGCTGAAGCTCGCGGCGATGCCGAACAGGCCGATCGCGATTGCCACCGCCTGCAGCCAGTAGGTGACGGCGAAGCTGCGGTCGAAGATGCGCAGCGAGACCGCGCGGATCTGGCCCACGGATGCGATCTCCACTTCCGACCCCCCGCGTTGCGCCGCCAGTGCGCGCACCGCTTCCTGCACCGCGCCTTCCGAGGCGCCGGGCGCGAGCCACAGCGCGATGTCGCTGACATCGCGATCGCCGGTCAGGCGTTCGAAGTCGCGTGCCTCGATCGCGATGGCGCCGAACTGCCGCGCATAGTCGCGCCACACGCCGGCCACGAAGAAGGTGGCCGGCGCGCCACCCGCTGCGGGCGCCAGCGCGTTCGACAGCGGCGCGAAGCCGCTGCCGGGCCTGGCGTCGTAGAGCTCGACCATCGGCTCGCTCACGTAGATGCCGATCTGCCCCTCGGGCACCGGCAATGCGCGGCCCACCAGCGGCAGCGCCTGCGCCACGCCGCCCTCGAGATGGCGCGAGATCAGCGTCACCGCGGGCTGCGCCGTGTCGAGCTGCAGCGAGCGCGTGCGCAGCGTGCCGCTGCGTTCCACGCCGGGCAGCCGCGACAGCGCCTGCACGAGCTCGGGCGCGAAGGTCGCGGTGTCGGTGCTGCTCTCGGCGCCGCTGTTGCCGCCGCGCCCGCTCGAGGTGGCGCGCACGTAGAGGTCGGCCGGCAGCACGATGTCGAGCCATTGCGTGACCGAGTCGCGGAAGCTCGCGACCATCACCGTGAGCGCGACCGCGAGACTGAGGCTCGCGACCACGCCGCTGACCGCCACCGCCGCGGTGCCGCGCATGCGGCGCGCGCGCTCGATCGCCAGCATCGGCAGCACGCGGCGCGACAGCAGCGGCGCGATGCGGTCGTAGAGCAGCGCGATCAGCCACGGCAGCGCGGTGATGCCGCCGACCAGCAGGCAGGCCACCGACAGGTAGGCCGCCACCGGCACGCCGCGGATCGCGGGCAGGTTTGCGAGCGCCGCGCCCAGCGCGATCAGGCCCAGCGCCAGCCAGTGGCTGCGGCCCTGCGCGGGCGGCGCGCCCAGGCCCTTGAGCGTCTGCGCCTCGGGCAGCGCCTGCGCCGCGCGCGCGGGCCACCAGCCGCCCACCAGCGCGGCCGCCACGCCGAGCGCGCCATAGAGCAGGGCCGCGCCGCCGCTCCAGTGCAGCGTGGGCGCCACGCCCTCGAAGTAGCCGCCGCCGAGGTCGCCGCCGAGCACGCGCAGCGCGACATCGGCCAGCGCGGTGCCGAGCGCGAGCCCGGCCACGCTGCCGATCAGCCCGAGCACCAGCGATTCGGCCAGCACCAGCCGCAGCCGCTGGCGTGGCGTGAGGCCCAGCACGCCGAGCAGCGCGAACTGCTGCGCGCGCTTGGCGACGCTGAGCGCGAGCACCGAGAACACCAGGAAGGCGCCGGTGAACAGCGCCACCAGCGCCAGCACCGTGAGGTTGACGCGGTAGGCGCGCGAGAGATTGCTCACGCGCTCGGCCGAATCGCCGGGCTCGGCGAACTGCAGGCCGGCGGGCCAGCCGGGCGTGGCCTGCAGCGTCGAAATGAAGGCCGCGCGGTCGGTGCCCGCGGCCAGCCGCAGGTCGATGCGGCTGAGCTGACCGAGCCGGCCGAAGCGTTCCTGCGCGGTGGCGATGTCCATCACCGCGATCGCGCCGCCGCCGGCCGCCACGTGGCCGGCCACGCGCAGCCGCTGCCAGTCGGCGCCGCTGCGCAGCCGCACGCTCTCCTCGGCGCCGGCCGGCGCCTGCGCGGGCAGGCCGAGCGCACTGCGCGCGGCGGCGTTGAGGAACACCAGGTCGGGCGCGAACAGCGCGAAGCGTTCGGCATTCGCATCGGGCTGCGGCATCAGCGCGGGCGCGATCGCGGGCAGCGCGAGCGCGTCGACGCCGATCGCGCGCAGCGGCACCTGACGCTCTTCGCCTCCGGGCGCCGGAGCGACCAGCGCGAGCGCCTGGAACTCGAGCACCGGGCTCGCGAGCGTCACCTGCGGCTGGCGTGCCAGCGTCTCGAACACCGCCTCGTCGAAGCCGCCCTGCGGCGCGCGCAGCTCGAGGTCGGGCTGGCCGTTGACCGAGCGCACCGCGCTCGAGAACTCGTCGAGCGCCGAGGCGTTGATGAGCTGCACCGAGAACGCGAGCGCCACGCCCAGCATCACGGCCAGCACCGCCGCCGCGTTGCGCCAGGGGTGGTGTCGCAGTTCCTGCCAGGAGAAGGTGGTGAGCAATGCACGCATGGGGCGATTGTGGCGGGGCGGGGCAAGGCCTTCGTGGCGTGGCACCATCCGGGCCTGTGTCCCTGATCGAGGAATCGACGATGCGGCTTTTCTCCCGCGGTCCGCGCTGCGGCGCCCCTGCCTCGCTGCGGCGCCTGGCGCTGCTGTCCGTGTTGTCGATGGTGCTGGTCGCCCCGGCCGTCGCGCAGTCGCCGCCCGGCGCGGCGCTCTCGCTCGCGAGCGATCCGGCCCTGATCGCGCGCACCGCGCTCGGCAGCGAGCGTGGCACCGTGGTGGTGGGACTGCTGCGCGGCGGCAAGGCCAGCTACGGCGCGGCCTACAACCCCGAGCCGCCCGCGCCGCGCGCGCTCTCGGCCGAGAGCGCCGAGCAGCCGATGTTCGAGATCGGCTCGGTCACCAAGGTCTTCACCGGCCTGCTGCTCGCGCAGGCGGTGGAGCGCGGCGACATGAAGCTCGACGACAACCTGGGCCAGCTGATGGCCGGCAAGATCAAGGCGCCGCTGTCGCCGGCGGTGGCCTCGGTCACGTTGCGTCAGCTGGTGACCCACACCGGCTGCATGCCGGTGATGGCCGACGGCGTGACCGGCGGCCCGGCGCTGGCCTCGCAGATGCGCGCCTTCGAACGCCAGGAGCTCTACGACGCGCTGCCGCGCATCAAGCTGCTGGGCGCCGCGCCGCCCTGCGCGGGCGCATACAGCAACTACGGCATGGCGCTGGTCGGCCTGCTGGTGGCCGACCGCTACCACACGACCTGGAGCGAACTGGTGCGCGCGCGCATCACCGAGCCGCTGGGCATGAACGACACCGTGATCCTGCTCGGCGACAAGGCCTCGCGCATGGCGCCGGCCTTCGCGGGCGACCGGCGCCAGTCGCTGCTCGACATGAAGGCCTATGCGCCGATCGCGGCGCTGCGTTCGACCGCGGCCGACATGATGGTCTTCAGCCGCGCCATCCTTGCCGGCGCCAGCGGCCCGTTCGGACCGGCCGCCGTGCGCCTGCTCACGCCGCTCGCCAGCTACGAGGGCGCCGAGATCGCCTATGCGGTGATGGTGCGCGGCACCGAGGGCGCTCGCCGCACCTACTACCACGCGGGCGTCACCGAGGGCTACCGCACCCTGTGGATGCTCGCGCCCGACACCGGCGAGGCCATGATCCTCCTGAGCAGCAACACGCGCGCGCCGCTGCAGCGCGTGATGCTGGCGATCGGCAAGAGCCGCTATCCGGCGCCCACGGTCGAGGTGCCGGTCGATGCCGACAAGCTGGCCGAGTACCGCGGCGAGTACCGCGTCACCCCCTCCAAGTCGCTGGACTTCACGGTACGCGGCGGCCGCCTGCTGGTGCGCGAGAGCGGCCGGGGCTACAACCCGCTCAAGCCGATCGGCACCGACCGCTTCACGGTGGGCGAGATCGGCGCGCAGATCGTGTTCCAGCGCGAGGGCGGGCAGGTGGTGGGCGTGACACTGTCGCAGGGCGGCGCGCAGGTCGCCGGGCGGCGCGTGCGCGAAGCCGCGCTGGTGGACTAAGGGCGCTCGGCGGCGTCGAGCAACTGCTCGATCCACGCCGCCCGTATCGCGCCCGGCACGCGCGTGCCGTCGCCGAAGATCAGCGTGGGCGTGCCGCTCACGTCGTAGCGCCTGCCGAGCGCCGCGTTGCGCTGCAGCGGCGAGGCATCGCAGCGGCCCGCGGGCGCGCCGGGGTCGATGCCCTTCTCGATCCATTGCTCCCAGTTGCGGGCCGGCCGGGCGCTGCAGAGGATGTTGCGTGCCTTGGCCACCGATTCCTCGCCGAGCACCGGGTAGAGGAAGACATGGACGGTGACGTTGCCGATCGCCTTCAGGTCCTTGTCGACGCGCTGGCAGTGGCCGCAGCGCGGATCGGAGAACACCGCGATGCGGCGCTTGCCATTGCCGTGGACCAGCGTGATCGCGTCCTGCAGCGGCAGTTGGTCGAACCGGAAGCCCTCGAGCTTCTTGAAGCGGCCCGCGACATCGTCGCGCCGGGCCTGGGCATGGACCATGGTGGCGGTGGCACCCCAGGTGCAGGTGGCGAGCAGAAGGCGGCGGCGGAGGTTCATCGAGACGGTCCCTGACATCGTTGTGAGCGTGAATGCGGTTCGGGCAAGCGGCGAAGGTTCCCCGACCGCGTGCGCATCAGTGCACTGCGTCGTGCAGGGTGCGCACTTCGTCCGCGGCATGGCGCGGCCACAGCGCGAGACCGCCCGCGAGGCTCCAGGCCTGCGCATGGCCGAGGCGGCGCAGCGCGCGCGCCGCCTGCGCGCTGCGGTTGCCGCTGCGGCAGAAGAACAGGATCGGCGTTTCGCCCGGCAGCGCCAGCCAGTCGGGCAGGGCGTTGAGCAGCCGCGAGAGCGGCACGGCCTGGCGCCGCGCGGCATCGAGCACGCCGGGCTGGCCGAGCCGCTGCTCGTAGGGTTCGCGCACGTCGACCAGCAGCAGGCCCGGATGCTTGCGCAGCAGCGCGGCCGAGGCCTCGGGCGACAGCTCGGGCGTGCCGCTGCCGGCGCAGCGGTCGACCCGCGCGCCGCAGGCCATGGTCCGGTATTCGGTGAGCCCGAGGTCGCGCTCGAGCGCCGCCTTCGCGCTCGCGAAGCCCTGCGCGTCGAGGTGGCCCTCGAGCACGTCGTCGAGCAGCGGCTGGGCCATGCGCTCGGTGACCAGCGTGCTCGCGAAGCGGTCGTCGTAGTCGTGGCCCGGCAGCAGCAGCGTGTCGGGCTTGAGGGCGCGCTGCAGCTTCATCAGCGACGGGCCGAAGGCCAGCGGCCGGCTCTGCGCGAAATCGCTGCGGCCCAGCGCGCCGGGCATCACGGTGTCGCCGACGAAGGCCAGGCGCAGCCCCTTGGCGTCGCGCAGCAGGTAGACGGTGGAGTCGGCGGTGTGGCCCGGCACGGCCAGCCGCGTGAGGCGCAGCGCGCCGAGCGCGATCTGCGTCGCGCCTTCGGGCCAGCCGAGCGCATCCACCGCGCCCGCCTCCAGCTGACGCGCCGGCACGGCGGCGCGCAGTTCGGGCCCCGAGGAGGCATGGTCGCCATGGCTGTGGGTGTCGAGCACGGCCGCCAGCGTGTAGCCGTGGCAGCCCAGCCACTGGGTCAGCTGCGCGTTCAGTTCGGGCAGCGGATCGATGACCACGCAGCGCCGGCTCTGGTCATCGGCCAGCAGGTAGCAGCAGGCGCCGTCCACCACGAAGCGGGTCAGGCGCTCGGGTGGCTGCACCTGGTTCTGCGGCACCGGGCCCAGGCAGCTCTGGCGCAGCGACTCGCCGCAGGCGCGGATGCGCGCGCAGGCCTCGTCGATGAAGGCATCGTCGCTGGCAGGACCGAAGGACAGCCGCACCGCCGACGCGGTCTGCCAGGCGGGCAGCCCCATCGCCTCGAGCACGTAGCTGGGCCGGGCCTTCGAGGCACCGCAGGCCGAGCCGCCGCTCACGCGCATGTCGGCCGCGTCGAACAGGTCCAGCAGCAGCTTGGAGCTCAGGCCCGGCACCGAGAAGTTCAGCGTGGTCGGCAGGCACAGCGCGCTCGGCGCATTGAAGACCAGGCCCGGGAAGGCCTCGGCCAGCGCGGCGGCCAGGCGGTCGCGGCAGGCCGCGAGCGCGTCGGCGCGGCGGAAGGTGAAGCCTTCCTCCAGCGCGCCCAGCACCGCGCCGAGCGCCGCGATGCCCGACATGTTCTCGGTGCCCGAGCGCAGCGAATCCTCCTGGCCGCCGCCGGCCATCAGCGGCGTGAAGGGCGCGCCCTCGCGCACGTAGAGCAGGCCGATGCCCTTGGGCGCGTAGAGCTTGTGGCCCGAGAAGGGCGCGTAGTCGATCGGTCGCTCGCCCAGGCGCAGCGGCAGCTTGCCGAGCGCCTGCACGCTGTCGACCATCCACAGCGCCGGGCTGCAGACCAGCGCGGCCGCGATGCCGTCGAGGTCGCTGACCACGCCGGTCTCGTTGTTGGCGGCCATGGTGCAGACCATGCCGGCGCGCGGCGCGTGCGCGCGCAGCCAGTCGAGGTCGTGGCGGCCGTTGCGGCCCACGGGAATCGCCAGCACCTCGAGGTCGAGGCCCAGCAGCGCGTTCCAGTGGCGCAGCGCCTCGGGCACGGCCTTGTGCTCGGTCGCGCCGTAGAGCAGCAGCTCGGGCACGCTCTCGCCGGCCTGGCGCCGCGCGCGCAGCGCGTTCAGAGCCGACAGCACGGCGGTCTGGATGCCCTCGGTCGCGCCGCTGAGGAACAGCAGCCGCCCCGTGGGCGCGCCGATCGCGCGGCGGGCGCGCTCGCGCACCGCGTCCATCAGCGCCCGGGCCTTGAGGCCGGTGTTGTGGATGCTGCTGGGGTTGCCGAAATCGCCGGCCATGGCGGCCAGCGCGGCCTCGCGGGCCTGGGGCAGAACGGGGGTGGTGGCGTTGGCGTCGAGGTAGATGTCCATGCCTCGATTCTGCGAAGCCGCGACAGGAAAGGGCTTGCGTTGTAGACTCGATTTCCCTGATTTTTGAGAATCAAATTCTATTTTTCATGGCAAAAATAAAATTGGACGCCATAGACAGAAAGATTCTCGAGCTGCTGCAGCTCGACGCCGGGCGCCAGATCGCAGATCTCGCGAGCCAGGTCGGCCTGTCTCAGACGCCGTGCTGGCGCCGCATCCAGCGGCTCAAGGAAGCCGGCGTGATCACGCGCAATGTGATGCTGGTCGATCCGCAGAAGGTCAACGTCGGCGTGACGGTGTTCGTCGCCGTGCGCACCAGCACCCACACGCAGGCCTGGTTCGATCGCTTCAAGGCCGTGGTCGACGTGATCCCCGAGATCGTCGAGTTCTATCGCATGAGCGGCGAGATCGACTACCTGCTGCGCGTGGTGGTGCCCGACATCGCGGCCTACGACAAGGTCTACAAGCGGCTGATCGCCGACACCGAGCTGTTCGACGTCAGTTCCAGCTTCGCGATGGAGGAGATCAAGTTCACGACCGCGCTGCCGCTGTCGTACGCGCAATAGCGAAGGGATCAGGCCGGGTGGGCGAGCGCGAACAGCGCGCGCGCCATCGCGTCGATCTCGTCGCGCATCGCGAGCGTGGCCAGCCATGGCGCCGGAATGCCCGCCACGCCATGAAACGCGCCCGCGAGCTGGCCGCAGATCGCGGCCGTGGTGTCGGCGTCGTCGCCGAGGTTGGCGGCCGCGAGGATCGCTTCCTCGAAGGAGTCGGCCTGCGCGAAGCACCACAGCGCCGCCTCGAGCGATTCCACGCAATAGCCCGAGCCCTTGATCGCATCGCGCGGCTTGTCGCGCCAGCGGCCGGCCGCGAGCGCGGCCACGCCGGGGCTCGGTGCTTCGCCGATGTCGCGCGGCGCGAGGATCGACGCCTTGTTCTCGCCGCGCAGCGCGGCCTGCAGCTGCAGCGCGAACAGGCGCGAGCAGGCGATGGCTTCGGCCGCGCCGTGCGTGGTGCGCGTGCTGTCGGCGGCAAGCCGCAGCAGCGCGGGCGCATCGGCCACGCCGAACATCGCGACCGGCGCGAGCCGCATCAGCGCGCCGTTGCCGGCGGTGCGCGGATCGGGATCGCCCGCGAAGGGATCGCCGCTCGCGAGGTAGCGCGACAGCGCGTTCGACACCGTGATGCCGATGTCGAAGCAGCGCCCGTTGCTGCTCATGTAGCCCACGCTGCGCCAGTTGCAGTAGCGGTTCATCTGGTCGACGGCATCGAAGCCGCGGCAATGGACCAGGCTGGCCGCGAGGCACAGCGCCATCGAGGTGTCGTCGGTCCATTCGCCGGGCGCGAGGCCGAAGGGCCCGCCGCCCTGCATGCCGGTGACGGGCACGAAGCTGCCGCGCGGGCTGAATTCCACGCGCGTGCCGACGGCGTCGCCGCAGGCCAGGCCGAGCAGGGCGCCGCGGAAGCGGTCTTCCGTCGAGGTCGTCATGATTTCAACCCGCCCGCAGTCGGTCGCGCACGACCATCAGCGCGAAGCCCAGCAGGTTCTGGCCGCGCCAGCGCACCGGCTCGCGCGCGTCGGCATGGCTCGCGGCCATGCCGATGCCCCAGATCGCGTCGTAGGGACTGGCCTCCACCAGCACCTGCTCGCCGGTGCGCAGCAGGAGCTCGCCCATCGCCGCATGCTGCGAAAACTTCGCGAGGTTGCCCTGCACGACTAGGTCGAAGGCCGCGTGCTTCCAGGCCGCGTCGTCGAAGCCGCGTACCGCGCGACCCAGCTTCTTGGCCTCGGCCGGCGTGCGCGCGGCGAGCACCTGGCCCAGGACCTCGGTGTCGCTGAACAGCCGCGCCTTGCCGGCCATCATGAAGTGCTCGGCCGTGGCGTAGCGCACGCCCTCGATCTCGAACGGCGCCTCGAACCACTGGCTGAAGCAACCCTTGCCGGCGCTGCCGTCCTTCTCGGGCTGGTGGCCCCAGAACAGCAGGTAGCGGGGCTCGAAGCCCTGGGCGATGCGGTCGATCAGGGCGGTGCGGTGGAGGGTGGTGTCGGTCATCTTCTTCATCCCGTTCTCATCTCTGGGGACTGCCGTTTTCGCCTCGTCGGCAGAGGTTGGCCAGTGCTGGATCGATTAGTTGCTCAGTACAACAAATTTAGGGTTGTATAGTACAACTAATCATCCGAACGTCAAGCCCGCGTGAGCAAGCCCTCTTCTTCCCCATCCTCGCTCGACTTTCCCCGCCCCCTCGTCACCGTCGACGTGGCGATGTTCACCGTGCTCGACGACGCGCTGCAGGTGCTGCTGGTGCGCCGCCTCGCCGACAGCGCCGAGCCCCATCCGGGACGCTGGGCGCTGCCGGGCGGCTTCGTGAATGTCGACGAGGACGCGACGCTGCTGGACTGCGCGCTGCGCAAGCTGCGCGAGAAGACCGGCGTGGTCACGCCCTACCTCGAGCAGCTCGGCAGCTGGGGCGGGGCGAAGCGCGATCCGCGCGGCTGGTCGGCCACGCATTGCTTCTATGCGCTGATCCCGGCGCAGGCGATGCAGTTGCGCGGCGGCGCCAACGCGGCCGCGGTGGCGTGGTTCGAGGTCGAGGCGGCGCTGCGCAAGCGGCTGGCCTTCGACCATGGCGAGCTGCTCGCGGCGGCGGTGGCGCGGCTGCGCAGCAAGGTCGAATACACCTCGCTGCCGGCCTTCCTGCTCGAGGAGCCGTTCACGCTGCCGGCGCTGCAGCACACCTACGAGGTCGTGCTCGGGCGCCCGGTCGACAAGAGCGCGTTCCGCAAGCGCATGCTCGACGGCGGCTTCATGGAGGAGGCCGGCATGCTCGCAGGCGGGGCGGGGCGCCCGGCGATGCGCTACCGGCTGCGCGACCGTTCGCGGGCGGCGCTGTTCCCGCGCACCTTCAATGCCCGGCCCGACGCGGGCTGAGGGCGCCGCGCCTCACAGGCGCAGCATCATCGCGCCGAGGTAGGTGCGCACCGCCGCGCTGCTCGCGAGGCCGATCGCGCGCTCGTAGGCCTGGCGCGCCGCGGCCCGCGCGCCGCCGGCCGCCAACAGGTGCGCGCGCGCGGCCCAGAAGGGCTGGTAGTTCGCGACGTCCTCGGCGGGGATGGCATCGAGCGTGCGCAGGCCCACGTCGGGTCCGCGCGCGTTGGCGAGCGCGCAGGCCAGGCTCACCTGCGCGCCGATGCTGGGCCGCAGCGCCAGCAGGCCTTCGTAGAGCGACACCAGCGCCTCGGGCGGCACCGGCGCGCCGACGCGGCGCTCGCAGTGCGCCGACTGGATCGCGGCCTCGAGCTGGTAGGCGCCCAGGCGCTGCATGGCCGAGGCGCGGCGCAGGCAGGCCTCGGCCTCGGCGAGCAGGTCTGGATTCCAGCGCGCCGGATCCTGCTGGTCGAGCGGCACGTAGGCGCCGCTGTCGCTGCGGCGCGCCTCGGCGCGGCTCTCGCAGAACAGCATCAGCGCGAGCAGGCCCAGCGGCTCGGGCTCCTCGGGCATCAGCGCGCAGAGGATGCGGCCGAGGTCGATGGCCTCGGTGGTGAGGCCGTCGGGCCGCGCATCGGCGCCGTCGACGTCGTCCCAGCCGGTGCCGTAGGCGGCATAGATGCCGTCGAGCACGTCCTGCAGTCGCTGCGGCAGCTCGCGAGCCTGCGGGTACTCGAAGGGGATGCGCGCGTTGCGGATGCGTGTCTTGGCGCGCACCAGCCGCTGGCTCAAGGTGGCGGGCGAGGTGAGGAAGGCGCCGGCCATGCGCGCGGCATCGAGGCCCAGCACGGTCTGCAGCATCAGCGGCGTGCGCGCGGCGGCGTCGATGGCCGGATGGGCGCAGACGAAGAACAGGCGCAGCCGGTCGTCGGGCACGGCATGGCCCTCGGCCTCGGCGGTGTCCATCTCGCCGGCCAGCAGCAGCAGGGTCTGGGTGGCGTCGTCCTGCACGCGGGTGTGGCGCCAGGCGTCGAGCCGGCGGTTGCGCGCGACGCTCAGCAGCCAGGCGTCGGGACGCTCGGGCACGCCATCGGCGGGCCAGCGCTCGAGCGCGCGCGCGAAGGCATCGGCCAGCGCGTCCTCGGAGCCGGCGATGTCGTGCGTGCGTGCCGAGAGGATCGCGAGCAGCCGGCCATAGGACTGGCGGGCCGCTCGCTCGGCAGCCTCGCGGGCGGCCGTGTCGTTCATGGCGCGTGCCCCGGCGGCCTCAACCGCCCTGGGCGCTGGCGGTGAAGGCCGGACGGACTTCCACGCCGCCGGTGGCGGCGCAGGGCGCGCGCGCGGCCCATTCGAGCGCGGCGTCGAGGTCGGGCACGTCGATCACGAAGTAGCCGCCGAGCTGCTCCTTGGTGTCGGCGAAGGGGCCGTCCTGCACCTGGCGCCTGTCGCCGCGGATGCGCAGGGTGGTGCCGGTCATCGGCGGCATCAGGCCGTGGCCGCCGAGCGCGAGGCCCGACTGGCGCACCGCGTCGGCATAGGCCACCCAGCTCGCGCGCCGGGCCTGGGCGGACGCATCGTCGCGCTGCTCGAATTCGGCAGGCGTCTGATAGAACAAAAGCATGTACTGCATGGTGCAACTCCGTCGTGAAAAGCGGATCGAGCAAGATCGCTCACACCAATGACGGCTGGCTGACCGGCATTTCGACAGCGAGTTGCATATTCTTTTACGACGCGGCCGGCAGCGCAATGGCGGTCGCCCCGACCTTCAGCCTGGCGCTGGCCGGCCGGGCCGGTCGCCCGAGGCAGAATCGACCGATGCCGATGACACGCGACGACAACCTGCGCCGGGCGCACGAACTGCTGGACTGGAACCGGAAGAACCTGCGCGCCGACACCGCGCTCACGCAGGCGCTGATCGCCGAACGCTTCGCGCCGCGCTTCGTGGTCGAGGCCAACGGCCGCCGCCACGATGCCGACCACGACAACTACCTGGCGTTCCTGAACGGCTTTCGCGCCACGATCGCGCGCATCGACTACCGCGTGAGCCACGCGGTGGCGGACGAGGAGTCGGTGGTGCTCGCGATGCGCGCGCGCGTCGAGCGGACCGCGGGCGCGGTCGACCACTTCGACGCGATGCTGCTGCTGCGCTTCGATGCACTCGGCAAGGTCGTGCTGTGGCACGAGGTCTACCTGCCGGTGGCGGACGCGGGCTGAGCCGCGCCGTCGTGATGTGGGTCGGGTTCAGGCCGCCCGGGCCTGTTCCTTCGGCGCGAACATCGCCTCGAGTTCGCTGCGCAGCTTGAAGGCGTGGGTGCCGGTGTCCATCGCCACGTCGGCCCAGGTCAGGCTCTGGCCCTTGCGCACCGGGCGCACCAGCTTGATGCCGTGCGCCAGCCCCAGCGGCAGGCCGCCGATGCGCAGCGAGCGCTCGGCCGGCAGCAGCTTGCCCCAGACCGTGTAGCCGCCTTCGCCGTCGAGCAACTCGCCGGGCGCGAGGTCGCGCTTGGCGGTGGCGACCACGTCGGCGTTCCAGCAGGTGGCCACGCCCGTGGGTTCGCCGCGCAGCGCCACGCTCGCGACCGACAGGCCGACCTCGAGCCCGATCAGGTGCCAGCGCTTGTAGAGCGTGAAGTAGCGCCCGCTCGGGTCGGTGTGGGCGTTGTATTCCTCGAAGCAGTTCTTGATGTAGTCGGTCTCGGCCTCGACCGTGACCCACACGCCCATGCGGATGTCGTAGGGGATCCTGCGGCCGTCGGCCTCGAGCGAGGAGACCACCTCGACCATGCCCTTGCGCTCGAGCACGCCGCCCTCGCTGCGCGGGCGGGTCACGAACGGGATGTCCTCCACGCTGGCCGGCGGATAGAGCAGGCCGTCGGAGGGCACGCCCAGTCCGGTGGCATTGGCCACGGCCGAGCTCTCGATCGAGGGCTTGGAACCGTCGAGGAAGCTGTTGAACATCTTCGGGTTGAGCCCGCCGCGCCGCGCCTGCTCGGGCGTGAGGCCGTAGTTGCCCCAGACGGTCTCGGGCGTGGATTCGCTGAAGTGCGGCAGCCACTTGTGGCCGCGCCCGGCCGCCACCACCGGAAAGCCGCAGGTGCGGGCCCAGTCCACCAGGTCGCAGATCAGCGCGGGCTGGTCGCCGAAGGCCAGCGAATAGACCACGCCCGCCTGCTGCGCGCGGCGCGCCAGCAGCGGGCCGCAGAAGGCATCGGCCTCGACCGTCACGTTGACCACGTGCTTGCCGTGCGCGAAGGCGTCGAGACAGTGGTCGACCGCGGCCACGGGGTTGCCGGTGCACTCGACCACGATGTCGATCGAAGGCTCGCGCGTCACGGCCTGCCAGTCCTCGGTGATCCAGGTGGCGCCGGACTTCAGCGCTTCCTGCACCGACGTTGCGTTGGCGCGCGCGGCCTCCCAGCCCACGCGCTCGAGGTTGACGCGCGCGGCCGCGGGCGAGAGGTCGGCGATCGCGACCAGCTGCACGCCCGGCGTGCGCGGGATCTGCGCGAGGTACATGGAACCGAACTTGCCGGCGCCGATCAGGCCGATGCGGATCGGGCGGCCTTCGGCGGCGCGCTGCTGGAGTTTCTGGTGGAGGCTCATGGAAGGGGTCTTGTCTCGGTGGTTCTTCTGGGCGGGGTCAGGCGACGGCCTCGAGCGTCTCGGTCGAGGTGCGCAGCGCGCTCTCGGGCAGGCCGTTCTTCCACGGCAGGTCGACCGGGTAGGGCTTAAGCAGGCAGTCGTCGGGCAGCATCGCTATCGGCGCGAAGTCGCGGTGCGCGATGTACTCGGGACGCTTGTGGCGGCGGATGTGGTTGCTGACCGCGCACAGGCTCAGGTAGACCGCCACGCGGTTGAACGGCGACAGGTTGCTGCCCGAGGCATGCACCAGGCAGCTGTGGAACAGGATCATCGAGCCGGCCGGGCCCTTGGGCGAGACGATGCCGCCGTCCTTGCCGCCGGCGCGATCCACCAGCTGGCGGATCAGCGCGTTGTCGACCGTCCACAGCGGGTAGCTGGTGGTCGTGAGGTCGTGCTTCGCGTCGACCACGCCCTTGCGGTGGCTGCCCGGGATGAACATCAGCGGGCCGTTGTGCTCGTTCACGTCGTCGAGAAAGATCGCGACGTTCATCGCGCGCTCGGTCGGCATCAGGTCGTCGTTGAGCCAGGTGCCGTAGTCCTGGTGCCATTGCCAGACGTCGCCCTCGAAGGCCATCTTGCCGTTGATCTTGAACTGGTGCATGTAGACCTCCTCCTCGAAGAGGTCGCGCACCGGGCCCACCATGCGCGGATGGCGCGCGAGCTTCGCGAAGGGCTCGCTGTAGAGGTGGGCCGCGAAGTTCGTGCGCACCGCGTCCGAGCCCTTCTCGCGCACGTTGAAGGCCTCGCGGCGGCCGTAGAGCTCGGGCACCGCGTCTGTCAGCACGCGGGTCTCCTCGGGGGAGAAATGGCCGGGAAAGAACAGGTAGCCGTCGCGCTCGAACTGCGCGCGTTGCTCGGGGGTCAGCTTCATGCGGTGTCTCCTTGGGTCGTGCGTGGGTGGGAAGGGATCGGGGAAGAGGGGGTGGATGCGCGCGCGAGCTGCTCGGCCAGGCGCCGGCCCAGCGCCTCGCTGGCCTGCGCCACGTGCTCCTCGCTCAGGCGCGCGGCCTCGCCGGCATCGCCCGCGGCGATGGCGGCCGCGATGGCCTCGTGTTCGTCCCACAGCGACTCGCGCTGCGGCTCGGCCTGCAGCACCGCGCCCATCGCGCGGCGCAGGTGGCGCCAGTGCTGGTCGGCGCTCTGCGCGATCAGCGGATTGCCCGAGGCCGCGTAGATGGCCTGGTGGAAGGCCATGTCGGCATCGATCATGGCCTCGACGTCGCGCCCGCCCGCGGCGCGGCGCCCGCGCTCCATCAGCTCGGGGTCGATGCGAAAGCGCTCGGCCGCCGCGAGCCGCGCGGCCAGCACGTCGAGCGCGCCGCGCACCTGGTAGACCTTGCGCATCCAGTCGGCGTCGAGCGGCGCCACCAGCACGCCGCGGCCCGGCGCGTCGTGCACGAAGCCGTCCTTCTTGAGCAGCCGCAGCGCCTGCAGCACCGGTTGGCGCGACACCGCGAGCCGCTGCGCGATGTCCTCCTGCGTGAGCCGCTCGCCGGGCGCGAGCTCGCCGCTGCTGATCGCGCCGAGCAGGGCGCGGTACACCTGGTCGACGAGGTCGGGCGCGACCTCGATGCTGACGAGCTGGGCGGGCATGGGTGGCTCCGTTTCTGAACTCTGTATACAGAGTACGGAATCCGGCACGGCTGCGCAGCTAGGGTTTTCACCGGCGTGGCCGGTAGCACCCGCAATGCTCGCGTAACGCCCGGCCACACAATCCAGCCCGATTTCGACGGGTCTTTCCTTTCTTTCTTTCTTTCTTTTCAGGTCAGCTTTTCGCGACCTTCCGGGTGTACAACCCTCGCCCAATGCAAAACCAAGACAACAAAGCAACGCAGGACCCCCGCCACGCCTCGCCGGCCGGCCCCGCGCGCAGTCGCGCAGCCTGGCCCCGCCAGGGTGCCGTCCTGGGAGCGGCCCTGCTGCTGAGCGCCTGCACGCTCGGCCCCGACTTCAAGACGCCGGGCCTGCCGGCCGCCGCGCAGGGCGCCGACTACACGGCCTCGCCGATGCCCGGGCGCACCGCGCAGGCGCCGGTTCCGGGCGGCCAGTCGCAGCAACTGCTGCCGGGCCGGGACATTCCCGCGCAGTGGTGGGCCGTGTTCCGTTCCGAACCGCTCGACCGCCTGATCCGCGACGCGCTCGCGCAGAGCCCCACGCTGGCCTCGGCCCAGGCCACCTTGCGCCAGGCCCAGGCCAATTACGAGGCCCAGTCGGGCAGCCTGCTGTGGCCCCAGGTCAACGGCTCGCTGGGCGGCACGCGCGAGCGCGCCTCGCAGGTCACGACGCAGGTGCCCGGCGGCCAGCTGCTCACGCTCTACAACGCCCAGGTCAACGTCAGCTATGCGCTCGACGTCTTCGGCGGCAACCGCCGCGCGCTCGAGGGCGCGCAGGCCACGCTCGAGGCGCAGGGCTACCAGGTCGAGGCGGTCTACCTGACCCTGACCGGCAACCTCGTGACCACGGCGATCCGCGAGGCCGCGCTGCGCGCGCAGCTGCAGGCCACGCGCGAGGTGCTGCAGGCGCAGCAGCAGCAGCTCGACGTGATCGAAAAGCAGTTCGACACCGGCGCCATCCCGAAGTCGACCGTGCTGCAGCAGCGCACCCAGGTCGCGCAGACGCTGGCCACGATCCCGGCGATCGAGAAGTCGCTCGCGCAGACGCGCCATCAGCTCGCGGTCTACGCGGGCCGGCTGCCGAGCGAGGCCGGGCTGCCCGAGTTCGATCTCGCGAGCCTGAACCTGCCGGCCGAGCTGCCGCTGTCGCTGCCCTCCGAGCTCGCGCGCCAGCGGCCCGACGTGCGCGCCAGCGAGGCCCGGCTGCACGCGGCCAGCGCCCAGATCGGCGTGGCCACGGCCAACCTCTATCCGAAGTTCAACCTCACCGGCAGCTACGGCAGCAGCGCCACGCGCTCGCGCGACCTGTTCCGCTCGGCCACCGATTTCTGGAGCGTGGGCGCTGCGCTCGCGCAGCCGATCTTCGATGGCGGCACGCTGCGCGCGCAGAAGCGCACGGCGGTCGCGGCCTACGACGCGGCCGCGGCGCAATACCGCGACACCGTGCTCGGTGCCTTCCAGAACGTGGCCGATGCGCTGCGCGCGCTCGAGCTCGATGCCACGGCGCTGCAGACCCAGGCCACGGCCGAGTCGCTCGCCAGGCAGTCGCTCGACTTGGCGACCGCGCAGTTCCGCGCCGGTGCCGTCAGCTACGTGCAGCTGCTGACCGCGCAGCAGGCCTGGCTGCAGACGCACACCGCGCTGGTGCAGGCCCAGGCCGCGCGCCATGCCGACACCGCCGCGCTGTTCCAGGCGCTGGGCGGCGGCTGGTGGAACCGCGGCGAACTCGCCGACGCGACCATCGCCCCGGCCGCCGACACCGCATCCGCCCCGGCGCGGAACTGAATCCCGCCGCGGCATGAAAACCTCATGCCGCGGCACCCCATCCCTTCATCCATAACTCGAAGAGAAGCCTACCCATGACCCGGAGAATGATCATCATGATCGGCTGCGTGCTGCTGGTCGTTGCCGCGCTGGCGCTCGGCAAGTTCCTGCAGATCCGCGCGTTGATTGCCGCCGTGCCCAAGCCGGGCCCGCAGACCGTGTCGACGGTCGAGGTGCAGAAGCTGCAGTGGCAATCCCAGTTCTCCGCGGTCGGCACGCTGAACCCGGTGCGCGGCGCCGACCTCGGCACCGAGGTGGCCGGGCTGGTGCGCCAGGTGCATTTCAAGTCCGGGCAGGACGTGAAGGCCGGCGCGCTGCTGGTCGAGCTCAACGCCGACTCCGACATCGCCCAGCTGCATGCGGCCGAGGCCGCCGCCGCGCAGGCCGCCACCGTGCTCAAGCGCGACCAGGCGCAGCTCGCGGTGCAGGCCGTGAGCCAGGCGCAGATCGATGCCGACACCAACGACCTCAAGGCCAAGCGCGCGCAGGTCGAGCAGCAGGCCGCGCTGGTGGCGAAGAAATCGATCCGCGCGCCGTTCGCGGGCCGCCTGGGCATCAGCGCGCTGAATCCGGGCCAGTACGTGAACGCGGGCGACAAGCTGGTCACCTTGCAGACGCTGGACCCGATCTATGTCGACTTCACGTTGCCGCAGCAGCAGCTCGCGGGGCTCGCGGTCGGCCAGGCGGTGAACCTCGCGGTCGATGCCTTCGCCGGCCAGGCCTTCAGCGGCAGGATCAACGCGATCAGCCCCAAGGTGGACGCCACCACGCGCAACGTGCAGGTGCAGGCGACGGTCTCGAACCCGAAGCAGCAACTGCTGCCGGGCATGTTCGCGACCGTGAAGATCGACATCGGCGGCGCGCGCGAACAGCTCACGCTGCCGTCCACCGCCGTCACCTACAACCCCTACGGCTCGACCGTGTTCGTGGTGAAGACGGCCGATGCCTTCAAGGCCGCGACCGCGCCCGCGGCCGGCGCATCGGGCGCCGCGCCGGCCGCGCCGGCGGCCAATGCCAACGCGCCGAGCGGCGACCAGCTGGTCGCGCAGCAGGTCTTCGTCGAGACGGGCCCGACGCGCGGCGACCAGATCGCCATCGTCAAGGGCCTGGAGGCCGGCCAGGTGGTGGTGAGCAGCGGGCAGAACAAGCTGAAGAACGGCACGCCGGTGAAGGTCGACAACAGCGTCCAGCCGGCCAACAGCCCGAACCCGACGCCGCAGGAAAAGTGAGGCCGCACGCATGAACTTCACCGACATCTTCATCCGCCGGCCCGTGCTGGCGATGGTGGTGAGCCTGCTGATCGTGGTGCTCGGGCTGCGCGCGCTGGCCGGCCTGCCGGTCAACCAGTACCCGAAGACCGAGAACGGCGTGGTCACCATCAGCACCGCCTACTACGGTGCCGACGCCGCCACGGTCGCGGGCTTCATCACGCAGCCGCTCGAGGCCGCCGTGTCGCAGGCCCAGGGCATCGACTACCTGTCGTCCTCGAGCAGCCTGGGCGTGTCGACCATCACCGCCACCCTGCGGCTGAACTACGACTCGAACCGCGCGCTGACCGAGATCAACACCCAGGTCAACTCGGTGCGCAACCAGCTGCCGCCGCAGGCGCAGCAGCCGGTGCTGACCGTGGCCACCGGCCAGACCACCGATGCCATGTACATCGGCTTCTACAGCGACACGCTGCCCAACAACAACGTCACCGACTTCCTGGTGCGCGTGGTGCAGCCCAAGCTCAATGCCATTCCGGGCGTGCAGACCGCCGAAATCCTCGGTGCGCGCACCTTCGCGCTGCGGGCCTGGCTCGATGCGCAGAAGATGGCCGCCTATGGCGTGACCGCCACCGACGTGAGCGCGGCGCTGGCCGCCAACAACTACCTCGCCGCCGTCGGCCAGAGCAAGGGCCAGATGGTGAGCGTGCCGCTCACCGCGGGCACCTCGCTGCACAGCGTGGACGAGTTCAAGCAGCTGTCCATCAAGAGCAGCAACGGCGCCATCGTGCGGCTGCAGGACGTGGCCAACGTGACGCTGGGCTCCGAGAACTACGACTTCAACGTCGCCTTCAACGGCGTGCGCTCGGTGTTCATCGGCATCAAGGTCGCGCCCGAGGCCAACATCCTCGACGTGGCCAAGCAGGTGCGCACCACTTTCCCCGAGCTGCAGGCCCAGCTGCCCAGCGGGCTGACCGGCAAGATCGTCTACGACTCGACCGACTTCATCAACACCTCGATCAGCGAGGTGATCAAGACGCTGGTCGAGGCGCTGCTGATCGTGACGGTGGTGATCTATCTCTTCCTGGGCAGCCTGCGCGCGGTGCTGGTGCCGGTGATCGCGATGCCGCTGTCGCTGATCGGCACCTTCTTCGTGATGCTGGCGCTGGGCTACTCGATCAACCTGCTCACCTTGCTGGCCCTGGTGCTGGCGATCGGGCTGGTGGTGGACGACGCCATCATCGTGGTGGAGAACGTCGACCGGCACATGCGCGAGGGCAAGTCGCCGATGCAGGCGGCCCTGCTCGCAGCGCGCGAGCTCGGCGGGCCCATTCTCGCGATGACCGTGGTGCTGGTGGCGGTGTACGTGCCCATCGGCTTCCAGGGCGGGCTGACCGGCTCGCTGTTCACCGAGTTCGCGTTCACGCTCGCGGGCGCCGTGGTGGTGTCGGGCGTGGTCGCGCTCACGCTGTCGCCGATGATGTGCTCGCGCATCTTCAAGCCCGAGCAGGACAGCGGCAAGTTCGCGACCAAGATCGAGCACGTCTTCGAGCGCGTGCACCACCGCTACGCGCTGATCCTGCGTGGCGTGCTGCGCACCTGGCCGGTGATGATCGTGATGGGGGTGATCCTCATCGGCCTCCTGTTCGTGATGTTCAAGATGTCGAAGTCCGAGCTGGCACCCGAGGAGGACCAGGGCATCGTGCTGTCGCAGGTGGTGGGCGCGCCCACGGCCACCATCACGCAGATGCAGACCTACGCCGACCAGATCTTCAAGGTCGCGCACGACACGCCCGAGTACGCGCAGCTGTTCCAGCTGACCGGCGTGCCGAGCACCAATGCCGGCATCGCCGGCGTGCTGCTCAAGCCCTGGGACCAGCGCACGCGCAGCGCGCACGACATCCAGGCCGACCTGCAGCAGCGCTGGAACGGCATCGCGGGCGCCAAGGTGGTGGCCTTCCAGTTCCCGGCGCTGCCGGGCGCCTCGGGGTTGCCGGTGCAGTTCGTGATCAAGACCACCGAGCCGTTCGAGAACCTCAACACGCTCGCGCAGCAGATCATGGACAAGGCGCGCGCGGACGGAAAGTTCTACTACATCGACGCCGACCTCAAGATCGACCTGCCGCAGGCCACCGTGGTGGTCGACCGCGACAAGATCGCCTCGCTCGGCATCACGCAGCAGGACGTGGGCAACGCGCTGGGCGCGGCGCTCGGTGGCGGCTACGTCAACTACTTCTCGATCTCGGGCCGCTCCTACAAGGTGATCCCGCAGGTGCAGCAGGTGGACCGGCTCAACCCCTCGGACGTGCTGAACTTCTACATCAAGACGCCCAACGGCGTGGTGCCGGCCAGCACGGTCGCGAGCCTGAAGTACAGCGTGCAGCCCGAGACGGTGAACCACTTCCAGCAGCTCAACTCGGTGACGATCCAGGGCGTGCCCAGCGGCACGCAGGGCGAGACGCTCGAGTACCTGCGCGGCGTGGTGCAGCAGCTCGCGCCCAGCGGCTACACGGTCGACTACGCGGGCCAGTCGCGCCAGTTCGTGCAGGAGTCGGGCAACTTCGCCATCACCTTCCTGTTCGCGCTGATCATCGTGTTCCTGGCGCTGGCGGCGCAGTTCGAGAGCTTCCGCGACCCGATCGTGATCCTGGTGTCGGTGCCGCTGGCCCTGTTCGGCGCCATGATCTTCATCTTCTGGGGCTTCGCCTCGATGAACATCTACACGCAGGTCGGGCTGGTGACGCTGATGGGCCTCATCAGCAAGCACGGCATCCTGATCGTCGAGGTGGCGAACCGGCTGCAGAAGCAGGGCCTGAGCAAGCTCGACGCCATCGTCGAGGCCTCGGGCACGCGGCTGCGCCCGATCCTGATGACGACGGCCGCCATGGTGTTCGGCGTGCTCCCGCTGGTGATCGCCTCGGGCGCCGGCGCGGCGGGTCGCAAGGCGATGGGCATCGTGATCTTCAGCGGGCTGTCGATCGGCACGCTGTTCACGCTGTTCGTGGTGCCGGCGATGTACCTGTTCATCGCGGCGCGGCACCAGAAGGAAGAAACCGGCCAGGCCGACGCGGTTGCGCCGCAGCAGCAGGTGGCGCCCGAGGCCTGAGCCGGCACCCACGCGATGGATGAAGGGCCCGCGGTCGCGAAGACTGCGGGCTTCTTTTTTGGGGGGCTCCTCGCGTCCGCCGCCTTACCCGCGCGCTTTCAACTGCGCGACACTAGGCCCATGCAACTCCCCACCTACGACGACGTCACCGCCGCGGCCGCGCGGCTCGAAGGCCATGCCCACCGCACGCCGGTGCTGCGATCCAGCACCGCCGATGCGCGCTGGGGCGCCCAGTTCTTCTTCAAGTGCGAGAACTTCCAGCGCATGGGCGCGTTCAAGTTCCGTGGTGCCTTCAATGCCTTGTCGAAGTTCGACGCCGAGCAGCGCAAGGGCGGCGTCATCGCCTTCTCGTCGGGCAACCATGCGCAGGCGATCGCGCTCGCCGCGCGCCTGTTGTCGATGCCCGCGGTGATCGTGATGCCCAAGGACGCGCCGGCCGCCAAGCTCGCGGCCACGCGCGGCTACGGCGCCGAGGTGGTGCAGTACGACCGCTTCACCGAGGACCGCGAGGCGCTGACGCGCCGGCTCGCCACCGAGCGCGGCATGACGCTGATCCCGCCCTACGACCATCCCGACGTGCTCAGCGGCCAGGGCACGGCCGTGAAGGAACTGATCGAGGAGACCGGCCCGCTCGACCACCTGTTCGTCTGCCTCGGCGGCGGCGGGCTGCTGTCGGGCTCGGCGCTGTCGGCGCGCGCGCTCGCGCCCGGCTGCAAGGTCTACGGCGTCGAGCCCGAGGCCGGCAACGACGGCCAGCAATCGTTCCGCGCGGGCCGCATCGTGCACATCGACACGCCCAAGACCATCGCCGACGGCGCGCAGACCCAGCACCTGGGCGAGTACACCTTCGGCATCATCCGGCGCGACGTCGACGACATCTTCCCGGTCAGCGATGCGCAGCTCGTGGAGGCGATGCGCTTCTTCGCCGAGCGCATGAAGATGGTGGTCGAGCCCACGGGCTGCCTCGCGTTCGCGGCCGCCTGCGCGGCGGGTCCACTGATCGCGGGCCAGCGCGTGGGCGTGCTGATCAGCGGCGGCAACGTGGACCTGGGGCGCTACGCGGCGCTGCTCGGCGGCACCGCCTGACAAGGTGTGAATAAACCTACTGCGCGCCCCGATCTCGCACCTGCGGTCCTCACCGTACAGAGTACGGCTCCGGTCCTCGGCGCGACCTCGGGGCGCTCGCTACGGTTTCTTCACACCTTGTGAGGTCGGCGCCAGACGACGCGGCGCGCGTTCTCCCCGCATTCGAGCAACTGCCGGTAGGCCGGCGCATCGAAGCCCGGCAGTTCGAACAGCCAGGCCTCGAAGCGCGCGAAGCCGCCGGCCAGCGTGGTGACCGCCATCAGCGGCTGCGTGCCGTCGCGCTGCGCGCAGGGCTCGATCCACACGCGCGGGAGGCCCTCGGCCATGGTCTGCGAGCGCACCGCGATCGCATCGATGGCCGCGAGCTCGACACGGGTCTGCACGTTGCCCCGGCGCACCAGCATCAGCGCATCGCTGCCGAGCGCGATGCGCGCGCCGTCGTAGGGCGATTGCGACGGGGCGGCGGGCCCTTTGCCGCGCAACGCGCCGTGCGCCCGCTGGAACGCGCGCAGCGAGCGGCTGCCGAAGATGTAGGCCGTGCCCACCGCGTAGAAGACGGCCTGGAAGCCGATGAAGGCGATCGTCGCCGGGCCCACGCCGTTGGCGTTGCGCGTGGAAATCAAGGTCCAGAGCGCGAAGGCGCTGGCGACGACCGCGACCGCGCTGATAGCGCCCCAGAGCCAGGCCGCCGCGCGGCTGCCGCGCAGCGCGGCCAGGAACACCAGCGCATAGACGGCCAGCCGGATGCCGATCATCGAACTGGGCCGCATGGCCACCTGCCACAGCTCGGTGGCGACGTAGATCGCCGCGATCGCGGCCAGCGGCCAGGGCGCGCGCACCGTTCAGCCGACGCGGATGCCCGCGGCCGTGAGGTGCAGCAGCCGGTCGGCGCGCGCGGCCGCGCTTTCCGAATGCGTGACCAGCACCAGCGAGGCGCCGTGCTCGCGCGTCTGCGCGATCAGCAGGTCCATGACCTTGGCGGCGGTCGAGGGATCGAGGTTGCCCGTGGGTTCGTCGGCCAGCAGCAGCGCGGGCCGGTGCACCAGCGCGCGTGCGATCGCCACGCGCTGCAGCTGGCCGCCCGAGAGCGTCTGCGGCAGCCGCGCGCCCATGCCCGGCAGGCCCACGGCCTCGAGCATGCGCGCGATGCGTGAATCGTCACGGCGCTCGCCGAGCAGCATCAGCGGCAGCGCGACGTTCTGCGCCACGTCGAGGTGCGGCAGCACGTGGAAGGCCTGGAACACGAAGCCCACGTGGCGCCGGCGCCAGAGCGCGCAGGCCTCGGCGTCGAGCGCGCCGATGTCGGTGCCGTCGTGCACCACGCTGCCGGTGTCCCAGCGGTCGAGGCCAGCCATGCAGTTGAGCAGCGTGGACTTGCCGACGCCCGATTCGCCGACGATGGCGACGAACTCGCCGGGCTCGATCGCGAGGCTGACGTGCTCGAACACCGGCGCCTGGCCGTAGTGCTTGCCCAGGTCGGAGAGGCGCAGGGTCATTGGATAAGCGTGGGCGCGATGAGGCGTACCGCAGACTGCAGCGCGTCGGGCGCGTCGCAGGCGATCACGGTGCGGTGGGGCATGCCGCGCAGCCAGGTGACCTGGCGCTTGGCGAGCTGGCGCGTGGCGGCGATGCCGCGGTCGCGCAGGTCCTGCAGGGCGGCGGCATCGGGCGGGTCGGCGGCGTCGAGGGTCTCCCAGGCCTGCCGGTAACCGACGCAGCGCATCGAGGGCAGCTCGGGCGAGAGGTCGCCGCGCGCGCGCAGCGCACGCACCTCGTCGAGGAAGCCCGCGGCCAGCATGGCGTCGAAGCGCTGCGCGATGCGCGCATGCAGCCAGGCGCGGTCGGCGGGCTCGAGCGAGAACAGCCGGCCGCCCTCGACGCCGCGCGTGGACTTGCTGTCGCTGCCATGGAAGTGCGACAGCGGCTGGCCGCTGCTCTCGTACACCTCGAGCGCGCGCTGGATGCGCTGGCTGTCCTGCGGCGCGAGCCGCGCGGCCGTGACCGGATCGACCTGCGCGAGCCGCGCATGCATCGCGGGCCAGCCGCGTTCGGCGGCCTCGGCATCGATGCGCGCGCGCACCGCGGCATCGGCCGCCGGCATCGCGTCGATGCCGTCGAACAGCGCCTTGAAGTACAGCATGGTGCCGCCCACCAGCAGCGGCATCGCGCCGCGCGCGCGGATCTCGTCGATCAGCCGCGCCGCATCGGCCACGAAGGCCGCCGCGCTGTAGCTCTCGCGCGCATCGAGGATGTCGATCAGGTGGTGAGGCACCGCGCGCAGCTCCTCGGCGCTGGGCTTGGCGGTGCCGATGTCCATGCCGCGGTAGACCAGCGCCGAGTCGACGCTGACGATCTCCACCGGGTGTTCGCGTGCGAGTGCCAGCGCGACGGCGGTCTTGCCCGAGGCGGTGGGGCCGGCGAGGGCCACGAAGCGCGGTCGACCGGGGGGCGGGGAAGAGGGAACCATGAGGGAGCGAGCGTAGCAAATGGCCCGCCCTTGAAAGCGGGAGCGGGCAGCCGAACGCAGAAGTCGCAAAGGTTTCGCAGAAGTCGCAGAAATGAAATCAAGAAATTCCTCGAGTTCCTTCTGCGACTTCTGCGTAGTTTTTGTCTTCCTTCTGCGTTCGGCTGTCCGATCCCGATTTCAGCTCGTCTCGCGCATGCGCCGTATGTCGCGCAGCGGCGGCGCCCCGAACAGGCGCGCATATTCGCGGCTGAACTGCGAGGCGCTCTCGTAGCCCACGCGCACGCCCGCGGTGCCGGCGTCGATGCCCTGGTTCAGCATCAGCTGCCGCGCCTCCTGCAGCCGCAATTGCTTGAGGTACTGCATCGGGCTCATGCCCGCCACGGCGCGGAAATGCTGGCGGAAGGTCGAGGGGCTCATGTTCGCGGAGGCCGCCAGTTCGTCGGCCAGCACGTTGCGCGTGAAGTTGAGCTTGAGCCAGGCCATGCTCTGCGCCACCTGCTGGCTCGGTGAGCCGATCGCCACCAGGCGCTGCAGCTGCGGGCCGTGGCGGCCCGCGAGCAGCCGCACCATGATCTCGCGCTGCAGCAGCGGCGCGAGCTGCGGGATCAGCCGCGGCTCGGCGAGCAGGTCGACCAGCCGCGTCACGGCGCCGAGCAGCGTGGGGTCGAGGTCGCCGAGCGACATGGCGCGCTGGTTGCCGTCCCGGGGCGGCGGGGGCAGCGCCATCTCGGCGGCCAGTTGCACGATCGCGCGCGGATCGAGCTGCAACGCCAGGCCGACGAAGGGCTGCGCCGCGCTGGCGCGGGTGATGTGCGAGACCACGGGCAGGTCGGCCGTGGTCAGCAGCGACTGGCCCGCGGCATAGTCGAACACCTCGTCGCCGAGCGCCACGCGTTTCTGCCCGCTGACCGTGATGCCGAGGCCGAAACCGTAGAGGCAGTGCAGCGGCGCGGTCATCGCGCTGCGGCGGTGCAGCGAGAGCGCGGGAATGGCCGTGAGGTAGTCGCCGTCGGCCTGCGCGGTGCGCGCGACGGCGCGCTGCAGGTCGTCGAGCACGGCCGGGGAATCCAGCCGCGCGGGCTCGGCGAGGTCCATCTGGATCCTTTCGAAGTACAGGTCGCGAAAAGTCTAGCCCGGGGCGTTCGCGCGGCGCGCATTTCCGCCGCAGTCTCGGTGTTTCAGGCAAGAACGCGAGCGAATCAGGCAAACGCGCGGCCGGGCTACGCCCCACACTCGCCGTCGAATCAGGCAACTCTCCTTCCCCACGATTTCCACGATGAACACAGAAAAGATCGCTTCCGTCACCGCCTCGCTCGCGCTGGCCCTGGGCCTCGGCGCGGGCACCCTGTGGCCGCGCCAGGCCGACGCCAGCCTCGCGCTGGCCCAGAAGTACGCCTGCGTCGCCTGCCACCAGCCCGCCACCAAGGTGGTGGGCCCGTCCTGGAAGGACATCGGCGCGAAGTACGGCGACGGCAAGGGCACGGCCGCGCAGCTCGCCGCCAGCATCAAGGCCGGCAGCTCGGGCAAATGGGGCCCGATGCCGATGCCGCCGCAGGCCCAGGTGCCCGATGCCGACCTGCAGGCGCTCGCGCAATGGCTGCTCGACGGCGCCAAGTGAATCCCCCTTCCCCACCCACCCACGGAGAAAACAAGCAATGACTGCGCTCCACGTCAATGGCCGTGACCACACGGTCGATGCCGATCCCGGCACGCCCATCCTCTGGGCCCTGCGCGACACGCTGGGCATGACCGGCACCAAGTTCGGCTGCGGCGCCGCGCTGTGCGGCGCCTGCACCGTGCACCTCGACGGCCAGGCGATCCGCTCGTGCATCACGCCGATCGCCGCCGCCGATGGCAAGAAGATCACCACCATCGAACGCATGACCGACGGCAGCGACCGCGTCGGCGCCGCCGTGCACGCCGCCTGGGTGCGGCACGACGTCGCGCAGTGCGGCTACTGCCAGAGCGGCCAGATCATGAGCGCAACCGCCTTCCTGCAGTCGCTGCCCGCGGGCAAGCAGCCCAGCGCCGACGAGATCGACTCGGCCATGGCCGGCAACATCTGTCGATGCGGCACCTATGCGCGCATCCGCGCGGCCGTGGCCGATGCAGCCCGCAACCTCGCCTGAAGGAAAAGCCATGCTGCCCCACATCGACTACCACGACCTGCCGCGTTCGCTGCAACGCCTGATGGCCCGCCCCGCGGCCGACGAGCCCGCCGCGCTGCCGCGGCGCAGCTTCCTCAAGATCGTCGGCGCGAGCGGTTTCGCGCTCGGCACCTTCCCGCACCTGGCCCTGGCGCAGGCCGGCGGCGCGGCCCCGGCGGCCGGCGGCCTCAAGCCGACGCAACAGCCGCTGGCCTTCGTGCAGATCGCGCCCAACGGCGAGGTCATGGTGACGATCAACCGGCTCGAGTTCGGCCAGGGCGTGCAGACCGGCCTGCCGATGATCCTGGCCGAGGAGCTCGACGCCGACTGGGCCCTGGTGCGCAGCCGCAGCGGCACCAACGACGCCGCCTATGCCGACCCCTTCTTCGGCATGCACCTGACCGGCGGCTCGAACACCATCAAGAACAGCTTCGTGCAGTACCGCGAGCTCGGCGCCCGCGCGCGCGCCATGCTGCTGTCGGCCGCGGCGGCGCGCTGGAAGGTCGATGCCTCCACCCTGCGCACGCAGGCCGGCACGGTGCTCGGTCCGGGCGGGCGCCAGGCGAGCTACGGCGAGCTGGCCGAGGCGGCGATGGCGCTGCCGGTGCCCGAGAAGGTGGTGCTCAAGGATCCGAAGGACTTTCGCATCATCGGCCGCCCGACCCAGCGCCTCGACGCGGCCGCCAAGAGCAGCGGCCGGCAGGACTTCGGCATCGACGTCAAGCACCCGGGCCAGCTCACGGCGGTGGTGGCCCATCCGCCGGTGTTCGGCGCCCGCCTGGCGTCGGTGGACGACAGCGCCGCGCGCGCCGTCAAGGGCGTGAAGGCGGTCGTGCGCATTCCGCTGGACCGCGGCGCCGAGGGCGTGGCCGTGGTGGCCGACGGCTACTGGCCCGCCAAGCTGGGCCGCGACGCGCTCAAGCTGCAGTGGGACACGGCCGCCGTCGAGAAGGTCGACTCCGACAAGCAGCTGGCCCAGTATCGCGAACTGGCCGGCCGTCCCGGCAACCGCAAGTTCGACGCCGACATGGCGCCGCTGGCCAATGCGCCGCGCAAGCTCGAGGCCGAGTTCGTGTTTCCCTACCTGGCGCATGCGCCGATGGAGCCGCTGAACTGCACCGTGAAGCTGTCGGACGGGCGTGCCGAGCTGTGGGTCGGCACCCAGTCCGCCGACCTCGACGGCATCGCCGCGGCGCGCGCACTGAAGCTCGAGCCCGCGCAGGTGAAGGTCAACGTGCAGATGGCGGGCGGCGGCTTCGGCCGGCGCTTCGTGAGCACCAGCGACTTCGTGGTCGAGGCCTGCGAGATCGCCAAGGCCACGCGCGCCGCCGGTCTCGACGTGCCGGTGCGGCTGCTGTGGAGCCGTGAGGACGACATCAAGGGCGGCTACTACCGGCCGATGCACCTGCATCGCGCGCGCATCGGTTTCGATGAGCGCGGTCGCATCCTGGCCTGGGACCATGTCATCGTGGGCCAGTCCATCACCGCGGGCACGGTGTTCGCGGGCGCCATGGTGAAGGACGGCATCGACGCCACGGCGGTCGAGGGCATGCGCGATCCCTATCCGCTGCCGATGCGCCTGACGGTGCACCATCCGCAGCTCAATGTGCCGGTGCTGTGGTGGCGCAGCGTGGGTTCGACCCACACCGCCTTCGTGATGGAGACGCTGATCGACGAGATCGCGCGCAGCACCAAGCAGGACCCGGTGGCCTATCGCATGCAGCTGTTCGGCGACAAGCATCCGCGCCATCGCGCCGCGCTGCAGCTGGCCGTCGACAAGAGCGGCTACGGCAAGAAGAAGCTCGCGGACGGCCGCGCCTGGGGCGTGGCGGTGCACGAGTCCTTCGAATCGGTGGTGGCCTACGTGGTGGAAGCCTCGGTCAAGGACGGCCAGCCGGTGTTGCACCGCGTGACCAGCGGCGTGCACTGCAACCTGGCCGTCAATCCGCGCAGCGTGGAAGCGCAGGTGCAGGGCGCGGCGGTGATGGGGCTGTCGACCTGCCTCCCGGGCAGCGCGATCACCCTGAAGGACGGCGTGGTGCAGCAGGGCAACTTCGGCGACTTCACGGTGGCGCGCATCACGCAGGTGCCGGAGTTCGACATCCACATCGTGCCGAGCGCCGATGCGCCCAAGGGGATGGGGGAGCCGGGCCTGCCGCCGCTGGCGCCCGCGTTCGCCAATGCCGTGGCGCAGTTGACGGGCAAGCCGCTGCGGCGGCTGCCGTTCGAGCTGGCCTGAGGTCCTAGATCGCGGCGGGCGCGCTGTTCTCGCGCGCCTGGCCGCGCACGTCCTGCGGCGACACCGCGGGCGGCAGCGCCGGCGAGGGCGGCGACAGCTTGGGCTGGTTGCGTGCCACCATGTTGTCGGGCTTCATGCGGAACAGCTGCGTGAGCGCCGCGCGGTACTGGGCCTCGCCGACCGAGTTGGTGTTGTGGTGCGAGCCGCCTTCCACCAGCACGAACAGCTTGGGCACGGTGGCCGCGTCGTAGAGCTTGCGGCCCAGCGTCGGGTTGATCAGGCTGTCGGCGGTGCCGTGCACCACCAGCAGCGGCGCGCCGATGTCCTTGACCTTGTCGATCGCCTCGAAGCGCTGGGTGATGAAGGGACGGAAGGGCAGCCAGCCCCACTTGAAGCTGCCGACCACGTCGGCGATCGAGGTGAAGGTGCTCTCGACGATGGTGCCGCTCTCGTCGTTCACGCGCGCCGCCAGGTCGATGCCGATGGCGCCGCCCAGCGAGTGGCCGAAGATGTAGCGGTGCTGGCGCGGATGGCGCGCGGCCAGCCAGGTCCAGGCGGCGCGGGCATCCTCGCGCGCCGACTCTTCCGAGGGCAGGCCCTTGGAGCTCTTGCCGAAGCCGCGGTAGTCGATGGCCAGCACCGAGAAACCGAGTTCGTGCATGCGCTGGATGCGCGGGGCCGAGCCCGCCACGTTGTAGCGCGCGCCGTGCAGGTACAGCAGCACCGGGGTCTCGGTGGTCTCGGGCTCGCCGCCGAGCCACAGGCCGTGCAGGCGCGCGGGCTCGCCCGTGATGGAGGACTGGAAGTCGATCCACACGTCCTGCATGCCCTGGGCCATGGTGGCGGTGTTGCCCCAGCTGCGGTCGCTGGGCTGGAAGATCCATTCGCGCTGCTGCTCGTCGAAGGTCGAGCAGCCGGCGGCAAGAATGGCGCAAAGCGAAAGGACTGACGCGAGGAGGGTCCAGCGTTTCATCATGGGAATGAGGGACAGCGATGCCGGCGAAAAAGTTCATCTGCCTGCTGCCGAAACACGCCGACGTGCGTTTCGACACCTCCCTGACCAGCGCCTTGTGGCGTCTTTGGCGAACTCACCATGCAACGTGCGTGCCCGCCATGCGGATGACGGCCCCAAACCCGGAAAAACCCTCAAAAAGCCGCCAATTGGCGGCTTTTGGGACGGCTTTTGGTGCGGATTCGCTCAGCGCCCGCGCATGAACAGGGCGTCGAGCTCGCGGATCGAGAGCTGGCGCCAGGTCGGGCGGCCGTGGTTGCACTGGTCCGAACGCTCGGTCGCCTCCATCTGGCGTAACAAGGCGTTCATCTCGTCGAGCGTGAGCTTGCGGTTGGCGCGCACCGCGCCGTGGCAGGCCATGGTCGACAGCAATTCGTTCTGGGCCCGCTGCACCACGGTGCTCGCATCGTGCTGCGACAGCTCGGCCAGCACGCTGCGCGCCAGCTCGACCGGGTCGCCGTCGGCCAGCGTGCCGGGCACCGCGCGCACCGCCAGGGTGCGCGGCGAGAAGGGCGTGATCTCCAGGCCCAGGGTGGCGAGCACGGCGGTGCAGGCCTCGGCCGTGGCCACTTCCTGCGGCGTGGCGGCGAAGGTGGCGGGGATCAGCAGCGGCTGGCTCGAGATGGCGGCGCCGTCGAGCTGGGTCTTCAGGCGCTCGTAGACGATGCGCTCGTGGGCCGCGTGCATGTCGACCACGATCAGGCCCTGGCTGTTCTCGGCCAGGATGTAGATGCCCTGCAACTGCGCCAGCGCGCGGCCCAGCGGCCAGGCCTCGTCGTTGTGGGCCAGCGACTGGGGCTCGGCCGCCAGGCCCGCGGGGGCCTGGAAGGGCGCGGCCGGGGCCTGGGTACCGAAGGCGGCGGCGGGCGCCGCGCCGACGCCGGAATCGGACAGCACGGGCCAGTGGGCCGAGGAGGATTCGGGCGCCAGCAGGGTTTCGCTGGCGCGCCGCGGCCACATGGCCTCGAAATCGCCGGCGCCGCGCTCGGCGGCCCTGAAGTTGATGGCCGGTTGCGACCACGAGCCGGTCGTGACCGGCGACACCGGCTTGAAGAAGGGCTGCTGCGCCTGGGCCGCCTGCGTGGCGTCGCCGGCGCGCGGCGCGGCCAGCGCGTTCTCGACCGCGTGGCGCACCGCCTGGTGCACCTCGCGGCCGTCGCGGAAGCGCACCTCGATCTTGGTCGGGTGCACGTTCACGTCGACGCGCGCGGGGTCGATCTCGAGGTAGAGCACGTAGACCGGCTGGCGCTGGCCGTGCAGCACGTCCTCGTAGGCGCTGCGCACCGCGTGCGACAGCACCTTGTCGCGCACGAAACGGCCGTTGACGTAGAAGAACTGGTGGTCGGCGCGCGAGCGCGCCGCATCGGGAATGCCGGCGCGGCCGACCACGCGCACCGGTCCGCCCACATGCTCGACGACGACGCTCTGCGCCACGAAATCCTCGCTGAGCGCATCGCCCAGGCGTTGCTCGCGCTGCTCGCTGGCGCGCCACTGCTCGACCAGCTTGCCGTCGTGCCAGACCGAGAAGCCCACGTCGGGCCGCGCCAGCGCATGGCGGCGCACCGCCTCGATGCAGTGGGCGAGCTCGGTGGCATCGGTCTTGAGGAACTTGCGCCGCGCCGGGGTCGCGAAGAACAGCTCGCGCACCTCGACCGTGGTGCCGCGCGAACGCGCCACCGGGCGCAGTTCGCCCGTGCGGCCGTCGAGCGACCAGGCGCCGTCGGCACCCACCGCGCGCGACTGCAGGCTCAGCTCGGCGATCGCGTTGATGGCGGCCAGCGCCTCGCCGCGAAAGCCCATGGTGCCGACCGTCTCGAGGTCGTTGAGGCTCGCGATCTTGCTGGTGGCATGGCGCCGCAGCGCCACCACGAGCTCCTCGCGCGGGATGCCCAGGCCGTCGTCCTCGATCGAGATCAGCCGCACGCCGCCGGCCGCCAGTCGCACCGTGACCTGCGTCGCGCCCGCGTCGAGCGCGTTGTCGAGCAGCTCGCGCACCACCGAGGCCGGGCGCTCGACCACCTCGCCCGCGGCGATCTGGCTGATCAGCTCGTCGGGGAGTTCGCGGATCGGGCGGCGTTCGGCGGGGGGGAGGGAGGAGGTGGGAAGGGCGCTCACCGAACCATTCTAGAAGCTGGCCCGGACCGGCCTCCCGGGCGGGGCATCGGCTGTATTTGCAGCGCTTATACGGCCTCGCAACCGATCTCATTGGCGCTCGCGCGGCGCTCTCCCTAAGCTGCGGCCGCTCCACGAGAACGCCCTTCGAGAAAGACCCCAATGACCACCCGCCCCCTCCGTTCCGCCGCCTGGTTCGACAACCCCGAGCACAGCGAACTCTCGGTCCTCCACCTGGCCTGGTACCTCAACTACGGCCTGACGCGCGAGGAGCTGCAGTCCGGCCGCCCCATCATCGCGATCGCGCAGAGCGGCTCCGACCTGACGCCGTGCAACCGGCACCACCGCGAGCTCGCGCAGCGGGTGCGCGACGGCATCCGCGAGATGGGCGGCATCGCGATGGAATTCCCGATGCACCCGATCCAGGAGAACGGCCGCCGGCCCACGGCCGCGCTCGACCGCAACCTGGCCTACCTGGGCCTGGTCGAGACGCTGACCGGCTACCCGATCGACGGCGTGGTGCTCACCACCGGCTGCGACAAGACCACCCCGGCCGCGCTGATGGCCGCGGCCACCGCGAACATCCCGGCCATCGTGCTGTCGGGCGGGCCGATGCTCAACGGCTGGCACGACGGGCAGCGCACCGGCACCGGCACCACGCTGTTCAAGGCGCGCGAGCTGTTCGCCAAGGGCAGCATCGACTTCCCGGGCTACATCGACCTGGTCGGCTCCACCGTGCCCTCGATCGGCCACTGCAACGTGATGGGCACGGCCTCGACCATGAACGCGCTGGCCGAGGCGCTGGGCATGAGCCTGCCGGGCTGCGCCGCCATTCCGGCGCCGTACCGCGAGCGTGGGCAGATGGCCTACGAGACCGGGCGGCGCATCGTGCAGATGGTGCGCGAGGACCTCAAGCCCTCGGACATCCTCACGCGCGCGGCCTTCGAGAACGCGATCGTCGTCAACTCGGCGATCGGCGGCTCGACCAACGCGCCGATCCACCTGATCGCGATCGCCAAGCACGCGGGCGTGGACCTGGCCATCCAGGACTGGGAGAGCGTGGGGCTCGAGGTGCCGCTGCTGCTCGACATGCAGCCGGCCGGCAAGTACCTGGGCGAGGAGTTCTACCGCGCCGGCGGCGTGCCGGCCGTGGTAGCCGAGCTCCATCGCCATGGCCTGATCCGCGAGGGCGCGCTCACGGTCACGGGCCGCACCCTGGCGCAGAACTGCGCGCAGGCGCCGGTGAAGGACGCCGACGTGATCCGCCCCTTCGAGGCGCCGCTGCGACAGAACGCCGGCTTCCTCGTGATGTCGGGCAACCTGTTCGACAGCGCGATCATGAAGACCAGTGTGATCTCCGACGAGTTCAGGGCACGCTACCTGAGCGCGCCCGGCGACCCCGATGCCTTCGTCGGCCGCGCGATCGTGTTCGACGGTCCCGAGGACTACGAGCGCCGCATCGAGGACCCGGCGCTGGACATCGACGCCTCCTGCATCCTGTTCATGCGCGGCGTGGGGCCGATCGGGCACCCGGGCTCGTCGGAGGTGGTGAACATGCGCGCGCCCGCGCACCTGCTCAAGAGCGGCGTCTCGGCGCTGCCCTGCATCGGCGACGGCCGGCAGTCGGGCACCTCGGGATCGCCCTCGATCCTCAATGCCTCGCCCGAGGCGGCGGCGGGCGCGGGCCTGGCGCTGCTGCGCACCGGCGACCGCGTGCGCGTGGACCTGAAGGCGCGCCGCGTCGACATGCTCGTGGACGAAGAAGAACTGCGCTCCCGCGCGCGCCAGCTCGAGGCCGCGGGCGGCTATCCGATCCCCGCGAGCCAGACGCCATGGCAGGAGATCCAGCGCGCGATGGTCGACACGCTGTCCGAGGGCATGGTGCTCAAGCCGGCCGTCAAGTACCAGCGCGTGGCGCAGACCGCGGGGATTCCGCGCCGCAACCACTAGCCCGAACAAGCCTCATCAGAAGAACCAAGGAGACGACGATGAATCCCTACAGCCCCCTGGTCGGCGCGGCCGTCCACAAGGCGCGCTGGCGCCTGCTGCCGATGCTGATCCTCATGTACATCATGTCGATCCTCGACCGCGTCAACGTCGGCTTCGCGAAGAACGCGCTGCAGATCGACACCGGCCTCAGCGACGGCGCCTTCGCGCTCGGCGCCGGCATCTTCTTCGTGAGCTACGCCCTCTTCGAGGTGCCGAGCAACGTGATCATGACGCGCATCGGCCCGCGCATCTGGCTCAGCCGGATCATGGTGAGCTGGGGCCTGGTGGCCTCGGCCATGATGTTCGCGACCACCGAGACCTCGTTCTACCTGCTGCGCTTCCTGCTCGGCATCGCCGAGGCCGGCTTCTATCCGGGCGTGCTGCTCACGCTGACCTACTGGTTCCCGGCCAGGGTGCGGGCGCAGGCCAACGGCATCCTGCTGTTCGGCTTCGCGGGCGCGCTGGTGATCGGCGGGCCGGTCTCGGGCGCGCTGCTCGAGATGCACGGCATCGGCGGGCTCAAGGGCTGGGAGTGGATGTTCCTGATCGAGGGCGCGATGGCGGTGGTGGTCGGCATCGCGGCCTTCTTCGTGATCGTCGACCGGCCGCATGCCGCGAAGTGGCTCGCGAGCGCGGAGCAGGACGCGCTGCAGGCCGTGCTCGACCAGGAGGCGGCGCAGAAGGCGGCCGGCAGCCCGCACACCGTGCTGCAGACCTTGCGCAACCCGAAGGTGATGTTCTTCGCGCTGAACTTCTTCATCGTGCAGATCGCGGCCTACGGCCTGATCTTCTACCTGCCGAGCCAGGTGTCGCAGATCCTCGGCCAGAAGATCGGGCTGATGGTGGGCTTCGTCACCAGCATCCCGTGGCTGCTGGCGCTGTTCGTCGTCTACTTCGTCACGCGCTGGTCGGACCGGCACCACGAGCGGCGGCGCCTCACGGTGGCCTCGCTCTACACGGTGTTCGGCGTGTGCGTCTGCCTGTCGGCGCACGGCTCGCCGATCTTCGCGATCGCGGCCTTGTCGATCGGTGCCTCGACCTACCTGTCGGGCACGCCGATCTTCTATGCCTTCCTGTCGGAGCGCCTGTCGGGCCTGGGCATCGCCACCGGCATTGCGCTGGTGAATTCCATCGGCAACCTCGGCGGCTTCGTGGCGCCGAACCTGCGCACCTATGTCGAGCAGAACCATGGCGGTTCCGCTGCGGGCCTCTACACGCTGGGCGGCGCGGCGCTGCTCGCGGCCCTGATGCTGGCGCTGATGCCCAGGGGCTGGCGCACGGTGATCGCCGTGCCGCGCGAGGGCTCGCGGCCCGGCACGGCGCTCGAGGGCTCGGCGCTGCCGCGCGCCTGAGGCCGGTTCAGAGCGACAGCCGCCAGGCGCGCGCGAGCGCCTGCATCGCGCAGTCGACCTCGGGGCGCCGCAGCGCGCCCGCGAGGCAGACGAAGCGCAGGTCGCTCTCGATGCCGACCTGGTCGGCGATGACCAGCCCGTCGCGCTGGCTGGCGCGCAGCGCCACCGCGTCGCGCGCCAGCGAGATGCCCACGCCCGCGCGCACCAGCGCGAGCATCGACGACTCCTGGTCGGCCTGCGCTGCCTTCTTCAGCACCAGCCCGCGCGCCTGCAGCACCGGCGCCAGCAGCCGCGAGTGCGAGGAGGTCGCCGGCGCCAGCACCCAGGGCAGGCAGCTCAGGTCGGGCCAGTCGCGGCCCATCACCTGCGGCCCCCAGCCCGGCGGGCCGATCACCTGGTAGCTGAAGCGCGTGAGCACCGTCGAATGGAAGGCCTTGCCCTCGCTGCGGCGCGAGGCCGCGCTGGCCTGCGGCAGGTCGCTCGCTTCGGGATCGCCGAGGTAGAAGCCGACGTCGACCTCCTTGTTCAGCAGCTTCGCGAGCACCTCGCCGCTGGTGCCGTGGTGCAGCTCGGTCTCGAGCTCGGGCGCCAGCGTCACCAGCTCCTTGAGCAGGCCGCTCAGGCGCGTGAACTCGGGGTCGAGGATGGTGCCGATGCGCAGCGCGCCGCGCACGCCGCCCTTCATGCGCTCGGCGGCGATCGCGAAATCGTTGAGGCCTTCGAGCGCGTGTTCCGCGTGGTTGAGCAGCGCCGCGCCGTCGCGCGTCAGCAGCAGGCCGGTGGGCGTGCGCTGGAACAGCTCGAGCTCGACCAGCGCGCCCAGCTCCTTGAGCTGCAGGCTGACCGCCGGCTGCGTGAGGAAGAGGCGCTGCGCGCCTTTGGACACCGATCCCTCGCGCGCGACGGCCACGAAGGCCTGCAGCAGCCGCGGGTCGATCTTCTTCATGCGGCGCGCATGTTCAGGGCATCAGCGTGTTCGAGGGCAGCGTCTCGTCGAGCAGCTTGCGCGCCGTCTCGATGCCGGCCACCGGCAGCAGCTTCGGGTCGAGCAGGCCCACCTGCACCAGCACGCTGGCCTGGTCCCAGTAGATGTGCTCGTGGTAGAGCTTGTCGCCGCGGAACTTGATGACCGCGAGCAGCGGCACCTCCACGCGCCGGCCCGTGGGCGCCACGCCCGGCAGCATCCACGGGATCTCGGTGGTGTGGGTGAACGAGAACAGCAGCTCGTCGACCACCTGCGTCGCGCCGACCGTGCGCGAGATCGAGGTCAGCGCGGTGTCGGGCGGGTTGCTGTTGACGAAGTGGTTCGTGTAGAAGGCATGCAGGTCCCTGTAGCCCACGCCGCCGGTCATGGTCGGGATGTGGTTGACGTAGGGCTCGGCCACCATGGTCGACATGGTGTCGTCGACGTTGCGCGTGCCGAACTCGTACTCGCAGTGCTTGTCCCACAGCGCCGAGAGGTCGTAGTGCGGACCGATCGCGGCCTTGAGCGCGGCGATGCTGCGCTCGTGCGCCATCAGCGCCGAGGGCTTGTGGAAGTGGTCGCCGCCCGCGCGCGCGAAGGCGTGGTCGACGCCCGGATAGACGTGCAGCGCCACCTTCGGATGGCCCTTGAGCGCCTGCACGATGCGCTCGCGCGCCTCGGGCGGGCAGAACTTGTCGAGCTCGGCCACATGGAGCAGCAGTGGCTTGCGGATGTTCTTCGCTTCCTCGAGCGCCGCGTCGATGCCCACGCCGTAGTAACCCACCGACACGTCGGCATCGGTGCGGCAGGCCGCGAGGTAGGCCAGCTTGCCGCCGAGGCAGAAGCCCAGCACGCCGGCCTGGCGCTCGACCACCTCGGGCCGGTCGCGCAGCACGTCGAGCGCGGCCTGGATGTCCTCCATGCCCTTGGCCTCGTCGAAGCCGCCGTAGAACTCGAAGGCCTGCTGCCAGTCGGCCTCGCTGTAGCCCAGTTCCACGTCGGGCTGCTGGCGCCAGAACAGGTCGGGCACCAGCGCCACGTAGCCCTCCTCGGCGTAGTAGTCGGCCACGTCGCGCATGGTCTTGTTCACGCCGAAGATCTCCTGCGCGATCACCAGGCCGGGCCCGTGGCCCGAGGCCGGCACGGCGAGATAGCCGCGGAAGCTGCCGCTGCCGTCTTTGGCGGCGAGCTGGATGTATTGACCTGTCATCGGTGTCTCCAAGGTGGGGTGGGTGTTCTGCAGGCGCGGTCGCGGCCTGGGGTCTTCGCCCGAGGGGCGGACGCTGCAAGGATAATCCGCCCCCATGGAAATCATCAGCTTTCTCGTCGACTTCATCCTGCATGTCGACAAGCACCTCGAGGCCTTCGTCATCGCCTACGGCCCCTGGGTCTACGCGCTCCTGTTCCTGATCGTGTTCGTCGAGACGGGGGTGGTGGTGATGCCCTTCCTGCCCGGCGATTCGCTGCTGTTCATCGTGGGCGCGCTGTGCGGCGTGGGGCTGATGAGCTTTCCGATCGCCTGCACCTTGCTGGTGATCGCGGCCATCCTCGGCGACCAGTGCAACTACAGCATTGGGCGCTATTTCGGGCCCAAGGTGTTCCAGTGGGAGAGTTCGCGCTTCTTCAACCGCAAGGCCTTCGACCAGGCGCATGCCTTCTACGAGCGCTACGGCGGCATCACCATCGTGCTGGCGCGCTTCATGCCCTTCATCCGCACCTTCGCGCCCTTCGTGGCCGGCGTGGCCGAGATGAATCGCGCCAAGTTCAGCATGTTCAACGTCGGCGGCGCGCTGTTGTGGGTGCTGGGCATCGCGACCGCGGGCTATTTCTTCGGCAACCTGCCGCTGGTGCGCGAACACCTCGACAAGATCATCTGGGCGCTGATCTTCGTGCCGGGCCTGCTCGCGATCTTCGGCGCCTGGCGTGCCTCGCGGGCCGAGAAAGCGCGCGCGCAGCAGGGCGCCTGAGGCCGCTCGCCCACGAAAAAAGAGCGCCCCGCGGGGCGCTCTTTTCGTTGGTGCGGCATGGGTGCCAGGCACCCGGACGGTCAGTAGTTCGGGCCGTTGCGCGGGTAGTAATTGCCCTGGGGATAGCGCTGCTGGTTGTAGTAGTTGCGTTCGTCGGCATTGCGGCCGACCTGGTTGCCGATGATGCCGCCGATGGCGGCACCACCCACGGTGCTGGCGGTGTTGCCGCCGATCGCATTGCCGACCAGCGCGCCGCCGACCGCGCCCACGCCCGTGCCCAGGTTCTGGTTCGGGCCCGACGCGCAGCCTGCGAGCGCCATCACGGAGGTGGCCGCCGCAGCGGCAATCCAGATGCGTGCTTTCATGATGTCCACCTTTCTGTTTAAAAAATCGATGGAGTGATCTTCTGCAAAACGGTGTTCCACGCCGTGTAGGAGCCGGCCGCGCCTGCCTGTGCGGGGCGCCGGGCCGCAGCGTGGGAAGGGGAGCCTGCGTGGGGTCGGCGCTGCCCACGCCGCCCTCTGAAAACAGGGCCCGAGGACCGCTCAGAGCTGCCGGCTGCGCGCCAGCGGCGGGTTCTGCGCGAAATAGCGCTGGATGCCGCGCATCAGCGCGTCGGCCAGGTCTTCCTGGTACTGCACGCGGCGCAGGTTGGCTTCTTCCTCGGGATTGCTGATGAAGGCGGTCTCGACCAGCACGCTCGGGATGTCGGGCGCCTTCAGCACCGCGAAGCCGGCCTGCTCGACCTGGCCCTTGTGCAGCCGCGCGCCGATGCCCTTGATCTCGCCGAGCATCGCGCCGCCGAGCTTGAGGCTGTCATTGATCTGCGCGGTGGTGCTCATGTCGAGCAGCGCGCGCTGCACCTGCGCCTCGTGGTTGCCGACGTTCACGCCGCCGACCTTGTCGGCGTCGTTCTCCTTGTTGGCGAGCCAGCGCGCGGCGCTGCTCGAGGCGCCGCTCTGGCTCAGCGCGAACACGCTGGCGCCGCGCGCGGCCGGCGTGGTGAAGGCGTCGGCATGGATGCTCACGAACAGGTCGGCCTGCACGCGCCGCGCCTTCTGCACGCGCACGCCCAGCGGCACGAAGAAGTCGGCATCGCGCGTGAGGAAGGCGCGCATCGGGTTGCCGTTGATGCTGCTGGCGTTGATGCGGTCGCGCAGGCGGAACGCGACCTGCAGCACGATGTCCTTCTCGCGCGTGCCGGCCGGGCCGATGGCGCCGGGGTCCTCGCCGCCGTGGCCCGGGTCGAGCGCGACGATGATGATGCGGTCGGTGCGATTGGCGGTGGCGCCACCGCGCGCGACCGCCACCGGCGGCGGCGGAGCCACGGGCCGGGGCGCGGCCGCGGGCGGGCTCGGCGGCATCGGCAGCGGGCGGTTCTCGGCGACGACCGGCGGCGGCGTCGCGGGGCCGGGCCGCATCGACTGCTGCGCCATCAGCTCGCCCAGCGGATCGGGGGCCGGCGCGGTCGCCACCGCGGGCGGGCGCGCGGGCGGCGCGACGGGCGTGGGCACGGGGCGCGGCGCCGGCACGTTGGGCGAGGGCCGCACCAGGATCGGCGGCCCGCCGTCGGGTGCCAGGCCCGAGGGCGGCGTCGCGGGCGGCGGCACCGCGGGCGCGCTGGCCACCGAGGTGTCGTTGCCGCCGCTGGTGCGCGGGGCGTCGCGCAGGCGCTCGGTGATCAGCGCCTCCATCGGGTCGATGGCCTTCTCGGGATAGAGGTCGAGCACCAGCCGGTGCTTGTAGGCGGCGATGGGCGCGAGCGAGAACACCTGCGGCGCCACGGTCTGCTTGAGGTCGAACACGATGCGCACCACCTTCGGTGCGTTCTGTCCCACGCGCAGGCCGTTGATGTAGGGGTCGCCGGGCTTGATCTTGCCGACCAGCTCGCGCAATTCGCTGCTGAGGTCGATGCCCTCGATGTCGACCGCGAGCCGTGGCGGGTTGCCCACCACCAGCTGCTGCGAATGCAGGCGCACGTCGGACTCGATGGTCACGCGCGTGTAGTCGGCCGCGGGCCAGACGCGCACCGCGAGGATGCTGGCGCCGCGCGCGATCTGATGGACGCCGAGCACCAGCGCGAGGCTGCCGCCCTGCAGCAGCACGCGCCGCTTGAGGCCGCCCGCCTTCATGCGGCGGCGTGGGACAGCAGGTCGCCGCCGCGAGGTGTGTTCGCCAGGAGTGTCACGCTGCGTGTGTCGTCGGTCATTGCTTCGATTTTAATAGCTAGGTCCGCAATTGGAGTGCGCCCCGCCGCGTTTTCGGGCCATTCCGCCAGCTTGAGGCCCGGGCCCGCGAAGATGTCGCGGAAGCCCGCGTCCTCCCATTCGCGCGGATCGCTGAAGCGGTAGAAGTCGAAGTGGAAGATCGCGAGGCCGTCGGGTGCCTCGTGCGGCTCGACCACCGCATAGGTCGGGCTCTTGATGCGACCCGTGATGCCGAGCGCGCGCAGCAGGTGCCGCACGAAGGTGGTCTTGCCGGCCCCGAGGTCGCCGTGCAGTTCGACGAAGGCATCGCGCAGGGCGGGGGAGGCCGCGAGCGAACGGGCGAAGGCCTCGGTATCGGCCTCGTCGCGCCAGCGCATTTCTACAATCGGCAAGTGATCGTCAGCAGCCATCCACTCGTTGTGCGTATTCAGGCCTTGGCCCGGGAACTCGGATTCTCCCAAATCGGAATCGCGGGCGTCGATCTGTCGAGCGCCGAGGACGGTCTGATGCAATGGCTGGCCCATGGGTTCCATGGCGAGATGGATTACATGGCCGCGCACGGCACGCGCCGCGCGCGGCCCGCCGAGCTGGTGCCCGGCACGGTGAGCGTGATCACCGCGCGCATGGACTACCTGCCGCGCGACACGCCGGCCGACTGGCAGGCGGTCGAGTTCGACCGCTTGCGCCGGCCCGGCGAGGCGATCGTCTCGGTGTATGCGCGCGGTCGCGACTATCACAAGGTGTTGCGCAACCGGCTCGCGAAGCTGGCCGAGCGCATCGCGCAGGAGGTCGGGCCCTTCGGGCATCGGGCCTTCACCGATTCGGCGCCGGTGCTCGAGGCCGAACTGGCCTCGCGCAGCGGGCAGGGCTGGCGCGGCAAGCACACGCTGGTGCTCGATCGCGACGCGGGCTCGATGTTTTTCCTCGGCGAGATCTACGTCGACATGGTGCTGCCCGAGAGCGAGCCGGTGAGCTCGCACTGCGGCAGCTGCAGCGCCTGCATCGACGTGTGCCCGACGCGGGCGATCGTGGCGCCGCGGCGGCTCGATGCGCGGCGGTGCATCTCGTACCTCACGATCGAGCATGGGGGGGCGATTCCGGTGGAGCTGCGGACGCTGATGGGGAACCGGATCTATGGCTGCGACGACTGCCAGCTGATCTGCCCGTGGAACAAGTTCGCGAAGAAGAGTTCGTTGGTGGACTTCGATGCGAGGGACGGGTTGACGGGGCGTACCTTGGCCGAGTTGTTTGCCTGGACCGAGGAGGAGTTCTTGCGGAGGACGGAGGGGAGTCCTATTCGGCGGATTGGGCATGAGCGGTGGTTGCGGAACATTGCCGTGGCGCTGGGGAATGCTTTGAGGGCTGGTGAAGAGGGGGCTCTTGAGGCGCTGGTTTCTCGGAAGGATGGTTCCAGTGCGCTGGTTCGGGAGCATGTGGAGTGGGCTTTGGGGGCTTCTTCCTAGCTTGTTGCTTTTGCTGAGGCTGTCGGCCGGGAATTCGCCCCGGCGGGCGAGTCACTTTCTTTTGTCTCGCTGTATGGACCGGGGACCTGGGTAACAGGTGTGCGCGGACATAGGAAACACTTTCTGGGTCGATACGCCCGAGGAAGTGCCCTATGCCCTGGCAGCCGAGAGACCTGATGGACACCAAGCGAGA